>Ga0256839_1001105_pt1 | contig 33489 bp, 40 predicted proteins | sample 354166metaG_FD_185968 | JGI IMG/M metagenome (GOLD analysis project Ga0256839, IMG submission 185968) | Hydrothermal vent microbial communities from Mid Atlantic Ridge, Atlantic Ocean - 354-166 | ecosystem: Environmental > Aquatic > Marine > Hydrothermal vents | place: Atlantic Ocean: Mid...
CTAGGTCACCGACTCATAAGCGCGCAACCAGATTCGTGTTGCGGCGAGTTTGACGAGGGCGAGGAAGTTGGCGTCGTGTTTTTCGTATCGTGTTGCTATGGCCCTGTAATGCTTGAGTTTCGAGAAGAAACGCTCGATCCGGTTGCGTCGTCGGTAGGCGTCACGGTCAAGCGGCGGTGGTGTGGATCGGCGCGGGATCGGGCGGATAACGGCCCTGGCGCCGATGCTCTTGAGGTGGTCACGCAGCCGGTTGCTGTCATAGGCCGCATCCGCCAGCAGGGTCTGGCCCGGCCCGAGCGTGCCCAGCATGTCATCGGCGGAACGCCCGTCATGGGCCTGCCCGGGCGTCAGTTTCAGCGTGATCGGCCGGCCACGGGCGTCGGTGACGGCGTGGATCTTCGTCGTCAGACCGCCCCGCGAGCGCCCCATGCAGCGGGCTCGAAACTCAGCCAGACCGGCGGTTCCGGTGGTCTCTTCGCCCCCCTTTTTGCGTTTGCCCCGTGTTGGTGAACGCGGATCGAAGTGCTGTCCACAGATTGCTCGGCGCCGTCATAAGCCGCTGATACGGCGTCGAATATCCTGTCCCACACCCCCAACCTCGCCCATCGGACAAAGCGGTTGTAGCAGGTCGTATAGGGCCCGTAGCGCTCGGGGATGTCGGCCCAGGGCGAACCGGTCCTGAGCCGCCAGTAGATGCCGTTCAGCACCTTGCGGTCATCAACACGCGGCACCCCGCGCGGCTTGTTGGGCAGAAGCGGTTCGATGATCGACCACTCGAAGTCGGTCAACTCGTAGCGACGTTGGGCCATGCTGCTCTCCTCTTTGCGAAGAGTGAATCAGCAATCTCCAGATCACGCTACACTTTTATGAGTGCATGGCCTAGTCGGGTGCCAGCATATAGCCCGCCCCCCGGACGGTCTGAAGATAACGTGGCCGCTTCGGGTCTTCTTCGATCTTGCGCCGCAATCGCGTGATCTGGACATCGACGGCGCGCTCCTGGGCCTGGCCGGTGTCACGCCCCAGTTTGTCTACAAGGTATCCCCGCGTGACGGCCTCCCCCGGGGTGGTCGCAAAAATCCTCATCAACTGGTTTTCTGTCCCGGTCAGTCTGATGATATCCTCGCCGCGCCAAAGCTCGCCTCGTTCGACATCGTAACGCAAAGGTCCGAGGTTGAGGATCTTGGGGATGACTTCCTTGCTGTCGGCTTTTGGCATCCGCCTGAGTATGGCATTGATCCGCAGCAGAAGCTCCTTTGGCTCGAAGGGCTTTGCCAGATAGTCGTCCGCACCGGCCTCGAGCCCTGAAATCCTGTCATCGGTGTCCGATCTTGCCGTCAACAGCAGGATCGGCGTCGTCAGCCCGGTTTCGCGCAGTGATCCGGTGAACGCCAGCCCATCTTCGCCGGGCATCATCACATCAAGCACGATCAGGTCAAACTCCAATCCGCCGAGAATGCGCCGGGCATGCTCGGCATCGCGCGCCGCAGTGACCAGAAACCCGTTTCGCACAAGATACTTGCGCAGCAATGTCCGAATGCGCTCATCGTCGTCAACGATCAGCAGATGTGCCTCCGGGGCGGTCATGGGCTACCCTCCTTTCCGGCCTGAAAGCGCCTACGCATGTCTGCGTCCATCATTTCCTCTAGCACCTTGCGAAACCCCGCGACGGCCTCGGGGCCCGCGGCCCGGTAGGCGGCCCGCATCCGGCGGCGTTGCGCTTCCGAAAGACGGCTTTCGAGCGCTGCGCCCTTTTCGGTCAAACGCAGGTTGCGCTCGCGCTTGTCACGGTTGCCCACGCGGCTTTCGACCAGCCCCTCGTCCACCAGCGTGCGCAGCACCCGATTGAGCGACTGCTTCGTGACCCCAAGGGTTGTCAAAAGGTTGTTCACCGTGGTCCCCGGCGTTCTGTGTATGAAATGCAGCGCGCGGTGGTGTGCCCGACCAAACCCCATCTCTTGCAGGATCTTGTCGGGGTCGGCGGTAAACCCGCGGTAGGCAAAGAACATTGCCTCGATACCTTTGCGCAACTGTTCATCCGTCAGGTATAAGAGCCCTTCGCTCCCGGAACCACTGGCATCATTCATCTGGACACTCCATGCCGCTCGGATCGCGACCGTGTAATTTTATGTCAGCCTTGTTGACTTTCCAACCTTCAATTGATAGCGATTCCCCGATTTGGCGCAATTTAATGTCCGAAGCGGACCTAACTGCGCAATAAATGGAAAATGGCCCGATGCCGGGTCGAAGGAGGCCCAGCCATGGCTGAACCCTATCATGATCGCGACGGAGTCATCTGGATGGATGGCTGCATGGTGCGTTGGCGCGAAGCAAACGTGCATATTCTGAGCCACGCGATGCACTATGCGTCCTCGGTGTTCGAGGGCGAACGCGCCTACAACGGCAAGATTTTCAAGTCGCGCGAACATTCCGAGCGCCTGCACCGCTCGGCCAGGCTGATCGATTTTGACATCCCGTGGTCTGTTGATGAACTTGAACACGCCAAGGGGCAGGCCCTGCGCGCCAGCCGTCTGAAAGATGCCTATGTGCGTGCCATTGCCTGGCGTGGGGCCGGCGAAGACATGGGCGTTGCTTCGGCCCGCAACCCGGTGAATGTCGCCATCGCGGTATGGGAATGGGGCGCCTACTACGGCGACGCCAAGATGAAGGGCGCGAAACTGGATATTTCCAAGTGGAAACGGCCCAGCCCCGAAACCATCCCCAGCCATGCCAAGGCCGCCGGCCTCTACATGATCTGCACCATGTCCAAACACGCGGCCGAAGCCAAGGGGTGCTCGGACGCGCTGATGATGGACTACCGCGGCTATGTCGCCGAAGCGACCGGCGCCAACGTGTTTTTCGTGAAAGACGGCGAAGTCCACACGCCCACGCCAGACTGTTTTCTGGACGGGATCACCCGCCAGACGGTGATCGGCATGCTGAAAGAGCGCGGCATCAAGGTGCATGAGCGTCACATCATGCCCGATGAGCTGGAAGGCTTCGAACAATGCTGGCTGACCGGCACCGCGGCCGAAGTGACGCCGGTCGGGCAGATTGGCGACTACACATTCGAGGTTGGCGCGCTGACGCGAGAGATCGCCGAGGGTTATGAGAAACTGGTGCGCGAATAGACGCGGGGGCGCTTAACCGCTTGGCAAGACCGACAGGCTAGCCTGCCTGCCATCATGCCCAAACGCCGCCTCAACCTTGTTGTGCCTGTCCTGATCGTGGCGATCGGTCTGCCGGCAACGCTGTCATGGGCTTATTACAAGCTCACCGGCGACCCGACCCTGCGCCCGCTTGGCGTCACGCTGAACAGCCTGCGTGAAAACGACGTTGCCGGGTATGAGGCTGCATTGGTTGTGACGATCAACTGGGGGCGTGATACGCGCAGCGCGAATACACCGCGCCAGGTCGAAGCGGCACTGCGCAAGGCATTGCAGGTGTATCAGGTCGACTTTCAGATCAGACGGCGCCGGGTGGCCGGCGACCACGTCAGCGTCTTTTTCGACGCCGGCCCCAACCGGTTTGGCCCCTACTCATTGGTTGATATCGCTGCCGGCATTCCCGTGGCCGTCGAGGCCGTTCAAATGGCCCGGTAGGGTCAGCCAAACCGCGATTCCGGCGTCTGACGCCGGCGCGCAAGGCGCAGGAAAGCCCGCATGCGGGCATCGTTTTTCTGGGTTCTGGGGCGGCGCTGCAGCAGCTGGCTGGCCGGTGACGCCAGCCGATGACGCTCGATCCGGGCGAACCATTTCATCATGCCGGCAGCCTTAACCGGTGACGCATTCCGTTTTGAAGAATCGGACATTCTGGCCTCCTGTCTGCGGGGAAGCCCGAGGATACCATTTTTCCGGCAAGAAATCCACGCGCAGGCGGGGATTGCCAACGATCAGAAATCCAGATTTTCCACGCTCAGCGCATTGTCCTGGATAAATTCGCGTCGCGGCTCGACCACATCGCCCATCAGCTTGGTAAAGATGTCGTCTGCCTCGGCCACATCATTGATCCGGACCTGCAGGAACGTGCGGGCCTCGGGGTCCAGCGTGGTTTCCCACAGCTGGTCCGGGTTCATTTCGCCCAGCCCCTTGTAGCGCTGGAGCGACAGCCCGCGTTCGCCCTCTTTCAGGATGGCTTTCAACAGGTCGGTCGGTCCGTGTATCAGAACTTCGCGTTCCTTGCGGGTCAACCTGGCCGGATCCTTGTAGACGTCTCGCGTATCGGCGCTGATCTGGGCCAGTCGCCGAGCCTCGCCAGAGCGCAGAACCGCGCCGTCGAGCGTGCGAATTTCCTCAACCCCGCGCAGGATGCGCGAAAGCCGAATGCCGTGATCCTGGGTGATGCGGCCTTGCCAGCCTTTTTCATACTCGGGCGCCACCAGATCAAGCCGGGTCGCGACCTCATCAGCCACTTTCTGCAAGTCTGCATCGGCCTTGCCGGCATCAAACGCTCCGGCAAGCGCGGCCTGTTCCAGAACATGGCGCGGGTAATGGGTCGGGAAAGCATCAAGGATGCGCTTGAACTTGCGGGCGCCGTCGATCACGCGGGCAAGGTCGGCGCCGGCGATCTGCTCGCCGCTCGGCAGCGCCAGAACAGCGCCGTCGATGCCCTGCTCGATCAGATAATCTTCAAGCGCCGCCTGGTCCTTGAGATACACTTCCGACTTGCCGCGCGCCACTTTGTAAAGCGGCGGTTGCGCGATGTAGAGATAGCCGCCTTCGATGATCTCGGGCATCTGGCGGAAGAAGAAGGTCAGTAACAGGGTGCGGATATGCGCCCCGTCCACGTCGGCATCGGTCATGATGACGATCTTGTGGTAGCGCAGCTTGGTGATGTCGAATTCGTCGCGCCCGATGCCGGTGCCGAAAGCCGTGATCAGCGTGCCGATTTCCTGGCTGGAAAGCATCCGGTCAAACCGCGCGCGCTCGACGTTCAGGATCTTGCCACGCAGCGGCAGCACCGCCTGGTTGTGGCGCGAGCGGCCCTGTTTGGCCGAGCCTCCGGCGCTGTCGCCCTCGACCAGGAAGATCTCGCGCTTGGCCGGGTCGCGTTCCTGGCAGTCCGCCAGTTTGCCGGGCAAGGACGCAACATCCAGCGAAGATTTCTTGCGCGTCATCTCGCGCGCCTTGCGGGCGGCTTCGCGCGCCAGTGCCGCCTCGATCACCTTGCCGATGATCATCTTGGCCTCTTGCGGGTGTTCCTCGAACCATTCGCCCAGTTTCTCGTTCACCAGGCTTTCGACGACGGGGCGCACCTCGGAGCTGACCAGCTTGTCCTTGGTCTGCGAGCTGAACTTGGGGTCCGGCACCTTGACCGAAAGCACGCAGGTCAGCCCTTCGCGGGCATCGTCTCCGGTAAAGTTGATCTTTTCCTTTTTCGCCATGCCGGAAGAGCCGGCATAAAGGTTCATGGTGCGGGTCAGCGCGCCGCGATAGCCCGCCAGGTGGGTGCCGCCGTCGCGTTGCGGGATGTTGTTGGTAAAGGGCAGCACGTTCTCGTGGTAGCTGTCGTTCCACCACATGGCGACCTCGACGGTGATGCCGTCCTTTTCGCCGCTGAAAAAGATCGGCTCATCCAGCACCGGGGTCTTGGAGCGGTCGAGGTAGCGCACGAATTCGCGCACGCCGCCTTCGTAGAACAGGTCGCTTTCCAGCGGCTCGGCCGGGCGTTCATCGCGCAGGATGATACGCACGCCGGAGTTCAGGAAGGCCAGTTCGCGCAGGCGGTTTTCCAGCGTCTTGAAGGAATAGTCGAGGTTCGAAAACGTCTCGAGCGAGGCCATGAAGCGGACCTCGGTGCCGGTGCGCCCGTTCGCATCGCCCACAACGCGCAGCGGCTCGACCGTTTCGCCGTGCTCAAAGCGCACCACGTGCTCTTTGCCCTCGCGCCAGATGCGCAGTTCAAGCCAGTCGGAAAGCGCGTTGACGACCGAGACGCCGACGCCGTGCAAGCCGCCTGAGACCTTGTAGGAGTTCTGGTCGAATTTACCGCCCGCGTGCAGCTGGGTCATGATGACCTCGGCGGCTGACACGCCTTCTTCCTCGTGGATGCCCACCGGGATGCCGCGGCCGTTGTCGCTGACCGAAACGGATGAATCGGCGTGAATGATCACGGTTACGGCGTCGGCGTGGCCCGCCAGAGCCTCGTCAATGCCGTTGTCCACGACCTCATACACCATGTGGTGCAGGCCCGAGCCATCGTCGGTGTCGCCAATATACATGCCGGGGCGCTTGCGCACCGCCTCCAAGCCCTTGAGAACCTTGATGGAATCGGCGCCGTATTCTTCCGGCTGCGGGGCATCGTCTGCCATGCGGAAAATCCTGTGTTATTTGCCTGTATTTCTACAAGATTTGGGGGGGAGTGTCACGCGCTCTACACCAAATATGGTGTTCGCGCGGGCAGATTGCAACAGGGGCCGCTGCTCAGGCAGAGATGGTGAAACTGCCATCTTCATTCGGGGGCGAGAACGGGTTCATCGCGACTTCCCAGACGTGGCCGTCGGGATCGGCATAGTAGCCGGAGTAGCCACCCCAAAACACCTTTTGCGGCGCTTTCATCGGCGTCGCGCCGGCCTTGAGCGCAAGGTCATAGGCCGCATCGACTTCTTCGTTGGTGACAAAGTTCTGGGCAAGGGTGATCGCGCCGGTGCCAAGCTCGGCGCCCGGGCGCCCCTGATCTTCGGCAAGCGCTGCGCGGCCGAACAGGCCGAGGGCCAGACCGTTTAGCTGATAGAAGATGATCGCCTCACCGCGCTTCACCGGCTTCCAGCCAAGGGCCGCGTAAAACCTTTCGCTGCGCGCAAGGTCATCGACGCCAAGGGTGATGAGAGTCACGCGTTGGGGCGTATTGGTTTTTCTCCCTTGATCTGACTGATGGTCGAGGTGCCGGCGGCTTCGCCAACCTCGACAAACTGCGCCCTTTCGCCAAGCTCGTCAAACAGCTCGCGCCCGGTGCCGGTCAGGAACGCCTGGGCGCCGAGCGCGCAGATCTCATCGTAAAGCGCCGCGCGGCGGTCGGCGTCGAGATGGGCGGCCACCTCGTCCAGCAGCAGGATCGGCGGCGCGCCGAAATCCTCGGCCAGCGCGCGGGCGTTGGCGAGGATCAGCGAGATCAGCAGCGCCTTCTGCTCGCCGGTCGAACATTGGCGCGCGGCAACGCCCTTGGCGGCGTAAGTGGCCAGGAGATCGACGCGGTGCGGCCCGCTCAGGGTGCGCCCTGCTGCCATGTCACGCGCGCGCCCATTTGCGTAGGCGGTCGACAGGCCCGCCTCGGTTTCGGCCATCTCGCCCTCGTCCGGCCCCGAAAGCGCCAGATCAGCCGCCGGAAACGCCGTCGCCGCGCCCGCTTGCGCCTGTGCAACCCGCGCCAGCGCCAGCCGCCTATTCGCCATGATGACAGCGCCGGCAGTGGCCATCTGCGCTTCCAGCGCGCCATACCAGGACGCATCGCCGACCTGGTCCTTCAACAGGCGGTTGCGCTCGCGCATCGCCTTTTCATAGGTCAGAACCGCCTGCGCGTGCTCCGGCTCGAAACTCATCGTCATCCGATCCAGAAAGCGCCGCCGCCCATCTGCGCCCTCAATCCACAGCCGGTCCATCGACGGGATCAGCCACAGCATGCGCACCATGCGCCCAAGTGCCAGTTGCGGCGCCGTCTTGCCATCGATGCGAGTCTGGCGCGCAGCCCCCACCTCGGCCCAGGTTTCAACCTCGTGCAACTGGGACAGGCTTTGCACGATGGCCGAAACCTTCCAGCCCAACGCCTCGGGCCGGCGCGTCAGATCTTCACCGGCGGCGCGGCGCAGACCGCGGCCCGGTGACAGAAGCGATATCGCCTCAAGCAGGTTGGTCTTCCCGGTGCCGTTGGACCCGAAGATCGCCACCGGGCGGCCATCAAACTTCAGGGCGGCGCGCAGATGGGACCGGAAATGAGAAAGGGTCAGCGCTTTGACGGCAAGCCCCACCATTCAAGGGCCCTTCTTCTTTGCCCAAATATCCCCGCCGGAGGCTCCGCCCGATGTCACACGCGCATCGGCATGACGACGTAGATCGCGCTTTCGTCATCGCCTTCACGCATCAGGGTCGGATCGCCGGAAGAATTGAACAGAAACACCGCATTCTCACGGTCAACCTGGCTGGCGATTTCCAGCAGGTATTTGGCGTTGAAGCCAATCTCCAGCGGTTCATCGGAATAGGCCACGCCCAGCTCTTCTTCCGCAGCGCCACTGTCAGGCGCATTGACCGACAAGACCAGCCGGTCTTCGTCCAGCGACAGCTTCACGGCCCGCGAGCGCTCGGAAGAAACCGTCGCCACCCGGTCGACGGCCTTGGCAAACTCGGCCGCATCCACTTCCATCTTGCGCGTGTTGCCCTGGGGAATGACCCGCGTGTAGTCGGGGAATGTCCCGTCTATCACCTTCGAGGTCAGGGTGATGTCGGGCGCGGCGAAACGCACCTTGGTCTCGGATACAGACACTGCAATTGTCAGGTCATCATCATCCAGCAGTTTGCGCAGTTCGGCCACCGTCTTGCGCGGCACGATCACGCCAACCATGCCATCGGCCCCCTCGGGCAAAGGTGCGTCAACGCGCGCCAGACGGTGCCCGTCGGTGGCGACGCAGCGCAGAACCTGGCCATCTTCGCCAGACGCCACATGCATGTAGACACCATTCAGGTAATAGCGGGTTTCCTCGGTGGAAATGGCGAATTTCGATTTGTCGAACAACCGGCGCAATACCGGGGCGGCGGCCGAAAAATTCGTTTCATACTCGGACGAAGCCATGACCGGAAAGTCCTCTTTCGGCAGCGTCGCAAGCGAAAAGTTCGAACGCCCGGCTTCAACCGTAAGCCGCCCCGCGGCCCCATCGTCGGTCAGCGTCACCAGCGCGCCATCGGGCAACTTGCGCACGATCTCGTGTAGCGTCACCGCCGAAACAGTCGTGGCGCCGGCACGCTCCACCTGGGCTGGCGCCTTGTCGACAACTTCAATGTCCAGATCAGTGGCCCGAAACGACGCGGTGTCTCCCTCGGCCTCGATCAGCACGTTGGCCAGGATCGGAATGGTGTTTCGACGTTCGACAACCGATTGGGCCTGAGACAAGGCCTTGAGCAAGGCGCCGCGTTCGATACTGAATTTCATGTCCCACTCCTGCAATGTGCCGGGGCGGCGAATGTAGCTCATTCACCGCCCGGCTCAACGATTTTCTTGGAATTTCTGCCGATCAGCCGGCAGCGTCAACCCAAATGGCGTGAAAGCTCACGCTTCGAGGGCCCGGCGCAACAGTTCCACATCTTCAGCAATCTGATGGTCATGGGCCTTCAGTTCTTCGATGCGGCGCACCCCGTGCATGACCGTGGTATGATCGCGGCCACCGAAACGACGGCCGATCTCGGGCAGACTGCGGGTGGTCAATTGCTTGGCCAGATACATGGCAACCTGACGCGGCCTGGCTATGACCCGGACACGCCTGGGCCCGATCAGGTCAGACAGGCGGATGTTGTAGTGGTCCGAGACCCTTCGCTGAATTTCCTCGACTGTCACCTTTCGATTCGAGGCGCGCAGAATGTCCGCCAGGCAGTCCTGCGTCAGCTCCAGCGTGATCTCGCGCCCGACAAGTGAAGCAAAGGCGAACAGACGCATCAACGCACCTTCCAGCACCCGGACGTTGTTGGAAATGCGATGCGCCAGGAATTCAATGACGCCATCATCAATCACCAGGCCCGGATACTGCTTCCTGTATTGTTCGACCTTGCACTGAAGAATGCCAAGCCGCAGTTCATAGTCGGTCGGGTTCAGGTCGACCACCAGGCCACACTGCAGCCGCGAAATGATGCGATCCCCCAGCCCCTGGATATCCACCGGCGATCGGTCACCCGAAATGATGATCTGCTTGCCCTGATCAACCAGCGCATTGAAGGTATGAAAGAATTCTTCCTGGGTGCTGTCCTTGCCGGCGATGAACTGCACGTCGTCCACCATCAGCACATCCACTGAGCGGAACAGCTGTTTGAAGTCCATCATCTGCTTGTCGCGCAACGCCCGCACGAAGCGATACATGAACTGCTCGGCCGACAGATAGACGACTTTTCGTTCGGGCGTTCTGGCCCGCATTTCCCAGGCGATCGCATGCATCAGGTGGGTTTTTCCCAGCCCGACGCCGCCATTCAGGAACAAGGGGTTGAACGTGACCGGCCCACCCTCGGCCACGCGCCGCGCCGCCGCATGCGCCAGCTCATTCGGCTTGCCGACCACAAAACTGTCAAAGGTAAACCGAGCATCCAACGCCGCGCCGATGCCGTCGCCACCTGCAGGCTGCCGGCCGGGAGCGACGGCAGGCTTGGCGCTACGCACGGCAGGGCTTGCCGCAGCGGCGTCGTTGGCGGACCGGTCCACGCAAAACTCGATGCGCTGAACCTTGGCCCCGGCCTGCAACAAAAGCCGAAGAATCTGGTCCCCCAAATTCCGACCAACCCAATCTCCGATGAAATTGGTCGGCACGTTGAACGTCGCGACACCACCGGTGATTCCGGCAAACTTCAGCGGCTCAATCCAGGTCTTGTATTTGTTTGCCCCAACAATTTCTTGCATTTCCGCCTTAACGCGACCCCAGGTGTCTTCTGTCATATGTTCTTGCCCAATTTTCTATCTTGCCAAGACTGGCGCCAGGCCAGCCCCCGGAACTTCCAACCGTTTTGGAACCCCCTGTGCCCATCTTCGTTCACATCCCCCTCGAACCCTTCGACGACATTGAAACAGTCGACGTCGACGCCGAGACCGGCATACCTGGCGCGCACCGCAGCGGCGGCGCTTTTCGAGCGAACTCCGGACCGGCAAAGGAACATCAACATGCCGGGGCGGGTGCCGCCCAGCGCTTCCAGAACCTGCTCCGCAAATCGCGGGTTTGGGGACATTTTCGGAAACGTGGCCCACTCAACGCAGATCAGAGTGTGCCCCAGTTCCGAGAGATCCGGCGCGCCGACAAAAGACCATTCTGCCTGCGTCCTGACATCAATCAGCCGAGCGTTCTTGTCGTTCTTCAAACGTGTCCAGGCAGCATTCGGCAGAACCTCACCAATGCCCGGAACAATGCCCGTGCTCATCAACTGTCCCCCAAGACGATGTGAATCGCAGAGGCAAGCTAGCAAGGCGCAAAGGCGGCATGCAACTTATCTTCTCGCTTGACTCAGAGGTTTGTCACCGCGAATCTTCTAAGTGCTTTTGATTGTGTTTTTCTGCCCACAAAAAAAGTTTTTTGCCGAATGAAAAAACGCGCCCGAAAGGCGCGCTTTGCTGATTCTCATTTCACCGGAAAGTCAGCCGATGGCTTTTACCCGCGATGACAGGCGCGACATTTTGCGCGATGCTGTTTTCTTGTGCATCACACCCTTTGTCACACCGCGCATCAATTCAGGTTGAACCTGGCGCAGCGCTGTGGCCGCGGCATCCTTGTCACCGGACTCGATGGCTTCCTCGACCTTGCGCAGGAAGGTGCGGATGCGCGAGCGGCGCGCTTTGTTGATCTGGAAGCGGCGCTCGTTCTGGCGCGCGCGTTTCTTGGACTGAGGCGAATTTGCCATGCGTATCGTTCCCGCTATTGGGCTGGAGTAAATCTGAAGCGCGCTTCTAGGCCGAGAGCACAACCGAGTCAACCGGTGCGGGCCAAGTTTTTCGGTATTCCGACCGGCGGCTCGGCGCTCCCTGCCGGGCGCTTCTCGCGTCTTTCGGGTCGCAAACAGCGAAGACGCCCGGATCGGGCGGATGAGCGGCGCTATTTGTCGCGAAACTGCGGTTCGCGTTTTTCCAGAAAGGCCTGCATGCCCTCTTTCTGATCGCAGGTCGCGAACAGGGCATGAAAGGCCCGGCGTTCGAACAACAGACCTTCGCTCAGCGTGGTTTCATAGGAACGGTTCACGGCTTCCTTCACCGTCATCACGGCAAGTGCAGATTTCTCGGCGATCTTCTGCGCAGCACCCATCGCTTCATCCATCAGCTTCTTTGCCGGCACAACGCGGCTGACCAGCCCGGAGCGTTCGGCTTCTTCAGCGTCCATGAAACGCCCGGTCAGGTGCATGTCCATCGATTTGGACTTGCCAACGAAGCGCGTCAGGCGCTGGGTGCCACCGATCCCGGCGACAACGCCCAGGTTGATCTCGGGTTGGCCAAACTTGGCGGTATCGGCGGCGATGATGAAATCGCACATCATTGCCAGCTCGCACCCGCCACCAAGCGCATAGCCCGCAACCGCCGCGATGATCGGCTTGCGTATGCGGGTGATGGCGTTGGCTTCCTCGGCGAAAAAGTCCTCGGTGAACATCTCGACGAAGGTCTTCTCCGACATTTCCTTGATGTCGGCCCCGGCCGCAAAAGCCTTTTCGGACCCTGTCAGGACGATACAGCGCACCTTGTCGTTCTTGTCCGCTTCCCGCAGGGCCTGTGCCAATTCGCCAAGCAGTTCGGAATTCAGCGCGTTAAGGGCATCCGGGCGGTTGAGGCGGATGAGGCAAACGTCGTCGGAGATATCGACGATGATCGTTTTGAAGGCCATGGAAAGCTCTCGAGTGGTTGCGGTCAGGTCAGAACCCTTAGCAGCCCTGCGCCTGCGTTCAAGCTATCTTTGGCAGGTGGGGCAATAGAAAGACGAACGGCCAGATTGCACGATTCGCGTAATTTCACCTTGGCAATGTGGTGTCGGACAGGGTTGCCCTTGCCTGTCGTAGACGCGAAAATTGTGCTGAAAATACCCCAGCTCACCGTTGGTTTGCCGGTGATCCCGCAGCGAAGACCCGCCCGATTCGATCGCTTCGGACAAGACATCGCGAATCGCCGGAACCAGTGTGCGGATGCGCCGCGGTGCAAGATTGGCCGCCTTGCGCCTGGGCGAGATACCCGTGCGGTGCAGCACCTCGCAGACATATATGTTGCCCAGTCCAGCGACGATTTTCTGATCAAGAAGCGCCGATTTGATCGGCGTATTACGCCCGCGCAGGCAAGCGACAAGATAGGATTCGTCAAACCCGTTGCCGAGCGGTTCCGGCCCCAGACCGGCCAGCAACCTGTGCTCGTCAAGATCCGGAGTTGCGCACAGGTCCATTGCCCCGAAGCGCCGTGCATCATTGAACGTGACGCGCGCGCCGTTTTCCATGTCGAGCACCACATGGTCATGTTTTTCGGGCGTCGGGTGCGCCGCATGAAAACGACCTTGCACCGCGCCCGAAATCAGCATCCGGCCCGACATGCCAAGGTGGATGATCAGTGTTTCGCCAGAAGAAAGATCGGCCAGGATATACTTCGCCCGCCGGCGCAGGCGATCTACCCGCTGGCCCTGCAACCGCTCGCCCATGTCTGCAGGAAACGGCCAGCGCAACCCGGCGCGGCGAATATCGGCGCGCGCTATACGCTGGCCTTCCATGGCGGGCTGCAAGCCCCGGCGGACGGTTTCGACCTCTGGCAGTTCGGGCACTGTTTCCCCCATTTGCGTCGCGCGGTGCATTGTAACGCCCGGCAAGAGACCTATAAGAAGGACAAGTTTTCAACTGGCGGCAAGACATGATGCGCAACTCATCCGGCAAAACCACCCATTTCGGCTTTCGCGAGGTGGATGAAGACCAGAAGGCCGGCATGGTGCACGGTGTGTTTTCCAACGTCGCCAGCAAATACGACATCATGAATGACGTGATGTCGGCAGGCATCCACCGGATCTGGAAAGATGCGATGATGGACTGGCTGGCACCACGCAACGGCCAGCGGTTGCTGGATGTGGCCGGCGGCACCGGTGATATCGCATTCCGCTTTCTCAAACGCGCGCCGGGGGCCGAAGCGGTTGTTCTGGACATGACCGAGGCGATGCTGGTCGAAGGCCGCAAAAGGGCCGAAGCCGAAGCGCTCGCCGACAAGCTGGACTGGGTGGTGGGCGATGCAATGGCGCTACCCTTCGAGGCCAACAGCTTTGATCGCTACACGATCTCGTTCGGCATTCGTAACGTGACCCGCATCAATGACGCCTTGTCAGAAGCCTTCCGGGTGCTGCGCCCCGGCGGCCGGCTGATGGTGCTGGAATTCAGCCAGTTGCCCAATGACGCAATGCAGAAAGCCTATGACCTTTATTCATTCAACGTCATCCCGCGGATGGGCCAGCTGATTGCCGGCGACCGCGACAGTTACCAATACCTGGTCGAATCCATCCGCAAGTTTCCCGATCAGGAGACCTTTGCAGGCATGATCCGCGACGCAGGGTTTGAAAACGTGAAATACCGCAACCTGTCGATGGGGATCGCGGCGCTGCATTCGGGTTGGAAAATCTGAATGCGCGGCCCGCACAACATCTGGCGGCTGATCCGCACCGGTGCCACGATGGAGCGCACCGGCGCGCTGCGAGTCGTGCTGGATGCGATGGATGCGCCGGTTTCCTTGCGCATCGCGGCCAAGGTCATCGGATGGCCATTCAAATGGTTGGGCTACAAGGGTGACCCGGAACAGCCGCCCGTGACGCGGGCGCTTTCAGCGCTCGGCCCGGCCTACATCAAGTTCGGGCAAATTCTGTCAACCCGCCCGGATGTGGTCGGCGAAGAGCTGGCCGAGCAGTTGCAGGTGTTGCAGGACAAACTGCCACCCTTTCCGGTCGAAGTTGCCCGCAAGACTGTAGAAGACGAACTCGGCCGCCCGGTGGCTGAGGTGTTCTCGGCGTTCAGCGAACCGATCGCCGCGGCCTCGATCGCGCAGGTCCACAAGGCCAGAAGGGCAGCAGATGGTGTGGATGTCGCCGTGAAGGTTCTGCGTCCGGGTATCGAGCAGGCCTTTCAGAAAGATATCGACGCCTTCTATTTCGCTGCAGCCGTGATCGAATTTCTGCTGCCCGGAACGCGCCGGCTGCGCCCCTCTGAAGTCGTGGCACATTTCGAGGGCGTCGTGAAAGGCGAACTCGACCTTCGGCTCGAAGCCGCCTCGGCTGCCGAATTTGCAGAAAACACCAGGGACGACCCGGGGTTTCGCGTGCCGGACGTCGACTGGCACCTGTCGGCCAAGCGCGTCATGACGCTGGATTGGGTGGACGGCATACCAATTCACGACATCGAGGCGCTGGATGCCGCGGGCCATGACCGCAAGATGCTGGGCGAACGGGTGTTGGGCCTGTTCTTGCGTCATGCCCTGCGGGACGGCTTCTTTCACGCGGACATGCATCAGGGCAACCTGATGGTCGCCGAAAACAGCGATATCGTCGCGCTGGATTTCGGGATCATGGGCCATATCGACGACTACACGCGCCGGGTGTATGCCGAGATTCTCTATGGCTTCATCCGGCGGGATTTTCGCCGCGTGGCCGAAGTGCATTTCGAGGCCGGATACGTCCCCGCGGATCAGGACGTGGAAGAATTTTCCCGCGCCCTGCGTGCAGTGGGCGAGCCGATTTTCGGAGCATCCGCCAACCAGATTTCGATGGCGAAGTTGCTGAGCTACCTGTTTGAAGTCACCGAACGCTTCGGCATGGAAACGCGAACCGAGCTGATCCTTCTGCAACGCACGATGGTTGTCGTTGAAGGCGTCGCGCGCTCGCTGGACCCCGATATCAACATCTGGCACGTCGCCAAGCCGATCGTGGAAGACTACATTCGCGAAAATCTTGGTCCGGCGGCGCTTGTGCGCGATTTGCTGCGCACGGCGAAAGTGCTGGCCCGTTTCGGGCCGAGGCTGCCCGCCATGGCAGAAGCAGCACTTGTTCAACAGGCGGAAACGCCCGTGGCGCCAAGACGTTCGGCACGCTTCGCCCCGGTCGGGTATGTTCTGGTCGGTGCTGCGCTTTCGACAGCGGTGATTCTACTTGTCAGTGGCTCCTAGGGCCGCAAGTTCGAGCTGGAGTGCCGGCTCATACGAAGCGTCTCCGCGTGCCGATTTCCAAAGGCAGTATGCCGCCATACGCCAGTGGTAAAGCGGCCTGAGAGCTGCGAACCTGTGCGCAACCGCCGGGTTGTCATAGCCGCTCAGGAACTCGCTCTCCTGGGCCGGCGACAAGGGCTTTCGACCGGACAGGACCTGCATCGCCGGCGAAAGGAAAGTGGCCAGATCTTCGCTGGGGTCGCCAACCGCCGGACATTGCCAATCGATCAGCGTCAGGCCGTGTGCGTCTTGTATGATGTTGCCCGGAACCACATCGCCATGCAGGAAAACAGGCGTCTCGGCGTCGACCATCGGGTCGCCGGGCGCCAAGCGGCGCAAATGCCCGGCGCGGCTTTCGGGACACTCATCGAGTATCGCGTTGCCGATGGCGCGCAACGCCGCGCTGCCGCCTCTCAACCGGCGCAGGCCGTTCGGGGCCTTCAGACCATGTAGCCGTGCAAGCAATTCGCCGACCGCTCCGGCGCCATGCTTCCACGGGCGGCCGGCAACGAACCGGTAAATCAGGCATGTGCCAAGCGAAGTCACGACCCGTCGCACGGGTTCCGGGGCAAGCCCCGTGCCACGCAACCACATCAGCGCCATGTATTCGGCTGCATCGTCGTTCGGAAAAAGAGGCGTTGATGAGCGGGTATCATACAGCTTGCAGACAATCTTCCCGTTTGAAGTTTCGATCATCCATGACCGATTGCTGCGTCCACCCTCCAGGTTGCTCCAGGGCTCTCCTGCAAGGGATTTTTCGGCTGCGGTCAGTTCACCGCGCAATGTATCCGCGGGCAAACGTCCGGTCGCCTCCGGGCTGACGCTATCCTGCAATTTCCGAGACTCCCACCTGGCGCTTGCTGGAACCTAGAGGGTTGTCTCATGTTGCTCAAGCCTCGGGCATGCGCAGCGCCGAAATGTCGGCGGCCGCCACTTCGGCGCCGCCCGCCAGAACGATATTCACTGTTGCGCCCGACAGCCGGATTTCCCTGATCAGGGCATAGCTTTCCACCGGCAGGCTGGACACGGCGCCGTCTTGCCCAACGGTTTCCACCGCGAAAGAATATGAGCCGGGTGCCATCGGCTGTCCATCAGCGTCAACGCCCGCCCACTCCAGCGCGCTTGTGGTCGGGTCAATCGGCTGGCGAGAAACCTCGGCGCCGGTCGAATTCGTCACGACAAGAACCGCGCCTTGCGCAGCGGCCGGGATGTTCACGTCAAGTGACACCGGGGAGCCATCAAACTGGACCGGAGCCGCAACCTTGGCTTCCATGCCCACCCATCCGGCGGCCTGCGCAATTCCCATGGCGGCAAATTGCTGACCGAGCCCGGCGAGCAGATCATTGGTCTTGACCTGTTGCTCCACGCTGGAAAACGTCGCGAGCTGCACCGCATAGTCCGTCGATTCGATTGGATTGAGCGGATCCTGATTTTGCATTTGTGCAGTCAACATCGTCAGGAATGTCTGAAAGTCGGAACTGACGGCCCGTTTGGCCTTGTCCGGGCCGGGCGTTGTGGCCGGCAACGAGTTGGTGAGCGTCAAGTCAGTGTTCATCTGGTTGATCCTTACAGTCTGATGTCCAGCCGCCCGTCGTTTTCGAACGAGACCTGGATATGGGGTGTTTCCTGCGATTCAGGGTCGCCGGATACCGCCCGACCCATTGAATGTTCATGGTCTTGTCGCCCACCCTCACCCCCGAAAGAGTCGCCCGACCGGCTGGCGAAGGCGAAATCGAGCTGCGAATACCCCAGGTCTTTCAACTGGGTCGCAAGCTGGTCGATATGCCGGCGGAGGTAGTCCAGAGTGTCGGGCCGTTCGGCAGAAACCGTCACGACCATGGCGCCGTCCTGCACCTGAAGCGTCATGCGGACACGGCCGAGCTCTTCGGGGTTCAGCAAGAGTTCCACCGGGCGGTCGCGCAGGGCGACCGCGGCATGTGCGATCTGCTCCATCACCTTGGGAGCATGCGCCTCCCAGCCAGGAATCCGCGCCGGAGGGGCTGCCGGGTTGGTGTCCCTGACAGCGGCGGGTGCAGCCGCGGCAATGGCATCATCACTTTCGCCGGCCAAGGCAGTCTCTCGGGTCACCATCTGTTCTGATGTCCCGGTCGAAACGGCGGGAATTGCGGTTTCGGTTCTGGCACCATCCGGTGACACGGCCGACATGACCGGCTGGTCTTTTGCCGGCTGACGCCGGATTTCCCCCGGGGTCTCGGAATTCGGGGGCCGATGTTCCGACAACCCCGCACCCCGCGCGGTATTCACCGGCGGGTTGAGGTCGGACGGTGCGGATTTATTGAGAGCCGATTTTCCCGGTTCCGGGGCCTCTTTCAGAGAGGGCCCAGACGGTTCCTCCCCGGGATGCCGGGTGCCCGGCTTGGGCGCCATCGCGGTTTCGGCCATGCTTTCGGAGCGATTCCCAAGGGCTTGCGGTTGTTCGGCGACGGCCTGCGGAGCTTTCGTGTTCTGCTTCCCCTCGACCGGGCGATAGCTTTCGACAGCTTCGTGTTCCGGGCTCGCAACACGGTGCTCGCGAATCATCCCGGCGACCGCCGGGCCTTGATCCTGCGCCGGTTGTTGGGGCGACGTGACAACCTGCCCGAACCGGGTGGTCTTGCCACCAACCCCGGGCATGTCCAAGACCTTTTCGACGCCGGGAGTCTGCGCGGAGCCGGGTGGATTGCTTGCGGTGTTCGGATCTGGATTTTCCTTGGCAACGGGAGCGCCCGATTGCGCAGGGGATGCCGAGCGCTCCGGCTGGACTGCCACATTCAGGGGCGTCGGGGCCGGACCGGACGGGTTGAAGGCACCAGCAAGTCGAGCCGCATCACGCGCCTGCCCCGGAACGGAATCGATCTGCATTTTTCCGGGTTGCGGAACCTCCGAGGCCGTCAAACCGCTGGCCGCAACCTTGTCTCCCATGCCTTGCTTTGCGCCGTCCGCCCCCTGATCGGCGCCAGCAAGCGGATCAACCGGCGCGGCGCGCACCCGGTCGGCACCGGCAGGAGTTGGCATGTCACCCACCCCACCCGCGACCGGCAGCTCGCCCTCTGGGCCTGATACCTGCATGTCGGGCCTTGAAAGGGGGTGGTCAGCGCCAAGCCCGGTCAGATCGACCTTGCCTTCAACCGCAACCTTTTCGGCCGAAGCGAATGGGTCCGGGGTCGCGCCGGTTTCAGCCTCCAGCAGTTCCTGGAACGCATGAACTGCGGGGCCGTCAGCCCCACCGTCGCGCCCGACTTCAGGGGCTGCACCGATTCTGGCGGGCATGATCAATTGGTTTTGGGCGGGTTCCATCGCAATCCAGACATTTTTTCGTTCCGGGTGAAGATGGACCAATTTCGTTACGGCATGTTTACCGTTTCCGGAAAATAATGGTGAAACTGAAAGGAAATCGAGAAACCCCATGAACAACGTCGGCATGATCAACCCGTCGCCACCCATCACCCAGAGCAGCAAGGACGCGAGAATATGGAAGGCCGCTCAGGCGCTTGAGGCATCCTTTCTGTCGGAAATGTTGAAGTCCGCCGGGTTCGGTGACGCCCGGTCGAGCTTTGGCGGAGGCATCGGCGAAGAGCAGTTCGGTTCATTCCTGCGCAATGCACAGGCCGAGCTCATGGTGCAGAAAGGCGGTGTCGGGTTGGCGCACTCCTTGTTCGAGGCCCTGAAGGAGCGAAGCGATGGCGATCCTGAAAGAGACTGACGCCATGCACCGTCTGGCCAGCGTTCTGGAATCCGAGCGGCGCGCCCTTCTGGGTGGCCGGTTCGACCTTCTTCAGCGACTGATGATCGAAAAGGAGCGTTCCATTCTGGCCTTCCGGCAGGTCGCGGATGCCGGCATGCTTGTGAAGCTGCATGATCAGTTGGAGCGAAACCAGAAATTGCTGCACGCTGCGGCTCAGGGAATACGCGCCGCGAAAGAGTCTGTTTCCAGGGTCGGGCGCGAAAAGACCTCGCTGGTGACCTATGACAAGTCCGGGGTGCGCGGCAATGTCATGCCGGGCCAGCCCAGTCACCAAAGCCGCGCCTGAGAGCCGCAATCAATGTCAAATGCGAGTCAAATGCGGCAGAAGATTCCGCCGGTGTTAGCCGCGCATTAGGATTTCGGCGCCAGCCTTGGTCATGCACCCGATCCGGGTGGCGCGGTTGGCCGCTTGGCGATTCTCCGCAGAGTCAGAAAGACACTCCATTGTTCGAACGAACAACCTGAAAACCGGCGCAAAATGCGCCCACCGAATAAAGGAAGTCCGATGTCCAGTATTCTGACCAACAAGAGCGCAATGGTTGCGCTGCAAACGCTCAAGATGATCAACTCCAACCTGTCGCAAACCCAGTCGGAGATTTCGACCGGCAAAAAGATTGCCTCGGCCAAAGACAACTCTTCGATCTGGGCCATTTCGAAAGTAATGGAATCCGACGTCAAGGGCTTCAAGGGAATTGCCGAAAGCCTTTCGCTTGGCGAATCGACGGTCGCAGTGGCACGGCAGGGTTCGGAAACGATCACCGGCCTGCTGACCGACATCAAGTCCAAGATCGTCGCGGCGCAGGAAGAAAATGTTGATCGCGCCAAGATTCAAACCGATATTTCCGCGCTTCGGGACCAGATCAACTCGGTTGTAAACGCGGCCCAGTTCAACGGTCTCAACCTGCTGAAGGGGACGGAAGACGTCAACATCCTGTCTTCGCTCGATCGGGCCCCTGACGGCTCGGTTTCGGCCAGCAATATCACCATCGCCCGACAGGACATGTCGACGACGGCGGGCGTCCTGGGGACAGGAACCGATCTGTCGGCAAACGCGACCCTCAGCGCAGCCACGGCAACAAACGCCGGCAACACGGCAACTGTCACCATCGCGACAGACGGTGACATGAGCGACAACACACTGTCAATTTCCATCGGGGGGGCATCGCTCAACTATTCGGTCGGTGATCTGTCCGGTGACCAGGATGCCGCAGCTTCGACCATATCGGGCGCAATCAACGCGCTTGGAATTGTCGGGGTAACTGCAAGCGTGTCCGCCAATGTCATCACCTTGACATCAACCCGGGCCTTTGAAGATGTTTCCCTCGCGGCAACCGGCGCGACGGCCTCGGCCAGTTCGATCGCCGAACGCGCCGAATCCCTGACATTCTCGGGGTCCGCCAATGTTGCCGAAGGCGACGGCTATCAGGTGACGGTGGGCAGCAACACCTTCACCTATGTCGCGGGCAAGGGTGAAACCTTTGAAGATGTGGCAAAGGGGCTCAAGGCAGCGGTCGATGGCGGCACGATCGCAGGCCTGTCGACCCAGGTTGCGCAGAACAGTTCGAACCAGTGGGTTCTGAAAATTGACAATGATGCTGGAACTTCGCAGTCGCTGGCCCGTGCCGGCGCGGCTGGCGGCACCGCTTCGGGTGGCCTTTTCGGGCTCGACTCGATCGACGTCACGACAAATGCCGGTGCAAACTCGGCGCTGTCCAATATCGAGAACCTGATCAACAACTCCATTGATGCAGCCGCCAATTTCGGTTCTGCGCAGGGCCGGATCGAGATTCAGTCGGAATTCATCGGGAAGCTGACAGACTCTCTGCGGGCCGGTATCGGATCAATGGTTGATGCGGACATGGAAGAAGCATCGGCGCGGTTGCAGGCCTTGCAGGTCCAGCAGCAGTTGGGCATCCAGTCGCTTTCTATCGCGAACCAGTCGCCGCAATCCATCCTCTCACTCTTCCGTTAACAGCAACGTTTCGGGGCATCGCTGACGGCGGTGCCCCGATTCACGAGCGCAGACGGTAACCATTGAATCAGGAAGGACATTTTGTGAACGCCACCCAACTCGCACAGAATGCATACTCATCACCAGCCGCCCCGATCAAAACCGCAAGGGGCGTCGAGCTTGACGCCTTTTCGAGGATCACAAGGCGAATTCTCGAAACCGCCACCAGCAAGAACCACGCCGGGCTGGTCAAGGCACTACATGAAAACAGACAATTGTGGACACTTCTGGCCGTCGATGTCGCCGATCAGAACAATGGCCTTCCCGAAGATCTGCGGGCCCGGATATTTTATCTGGCCGAGTTCACGCAGCTGCACACGTCGAAGGTTCTGGCCGGAACTGCCAGCGCGGACGCTTTGGTGGATATCAACCGCGCCATCATGAGCGGTCTGCGAAACCAGGGGGCAACGCAATGACCGGCCTGGTCCTGAAGCTTGGTCCGCGTGAACGCGTTCTGGTCAACGGCGCGGTGATCGAGAATGGCGATCGCAGAAGCCGGATTTCGATTGTCACACCAAATGCAAACATCTTGCGACTGCGCGATGCAATTCACCCGGAAGAGGTGAACACGCCGGTCCGTCGCGTTTGCTACATCGCTCAGTTGGTCCTTTCAGGTGATGCGGAACCCGATGAAGCCAAGCCGCAATTGTTGCGTGGAATTGAGCAACTGAGCCAGGTTCTGACTGACGTCGACAGCCGAAAATTGTTGACGAACGCGACAGACTCCGTGTTGAGCGCGCAGTTCTATCAGGCGCTGAAAACCCTGCGCGGCCTTCTGCCGCGTGAGGAGCGCCTGATGGCCACAGGTCTGACATGAGCCTCCAGCCGGTTCTGCCATTCGGTGGTGTTGCCGGCTGGTCCTTTCTGCAAAGAACGCGGGAAAGACAGTTGGAACTGGTCAATGCCTCGGGCCCTGCCCGCAGAGATACGGACCATTTCAGAGACAAGATTCAAGGTATCAATTCAGCGGAAGAGCTGGTGTCTGATCGCCGTCTTCTCCGGGTCGCGCTTGGTGCTTTCGGGTTGCAGGATGACATCGACAATCGCTACTTCGTTCGAAAGATCCTTGAAGGGGGCACGCTGGATCAGGGATCGCTTGCCAACAGATTGTCGGACAAGAGATACCTTGAATTTTCCAAGGCATTCGGCTTCGGCGATTTCGACACGCCCAATACCAAGCTGTCGGATTTCCCGGATAAAATCATAGCGGCCTTTCAGGCTCAGGAGTTTGAAAGGGGAATCGGCGAACAGGACGAAAACATGCGACTTGCCCTGGGAGCGGATCGCGAGTTGGGGACCATCCTTGCCAAGGACACCTCGGACGATGGGTATTGGTTTTTTGTAATGGGCACGCCGCCGTTGAGACGGGTCTTTGAGGTGGCCCTCGGGTTGCCATCTTCTCTTTCGCGCCTTGGGATCGACCAGCAGCTGGAAGTGTTTCGCGAGAAAGCAGAAGCTGTTTTCGGAAAGGGTGAGATCTCGCAATTCTCGGACCCGGAGAACCGCGAAGAACTTGTGCGCCGCTTCCTCGTTCGGGCTGAATCCGCCTCTTTTTCAGCAAGCCTTTCGCCGGGTGCGGCAGCTTTGACCCTTTTGAGCAATGCCGTCCCGTCCGGTGGACTATTCAGGTGACAATGATCCGGCCGGTCGGCTCTCCATATCGCCAGAATGCTCGAAACTGCCGGCTTCCGAATTGTCGGCCTCTCCTGTTCGGGGCAGCAAACAGGATTGGAGATCCGAAAAACTGGCGCCGATACCGCGATGCGCACTGCTTGCAATGAACTGGTCCAGTTTTGGCCAGGCATCGATCGCGTCGTCTATTTCCGGGTCTGTGCCGGAGGTATACAAACCAGCACGGATCATCATTTCGTTGTTTTCATAGGTTCCCAGCAGGGCACGCGCCCGCGATATCATCGCGTTTTCGGCGTCGGTTGCGGCATGTGGCAACGCGCGCGAAACCGACCGGAGAATATCAATTGCCGGAAACCGCCCTCGCTCGGCGATCTTGCGATCCAGCACCACATGACCGTCAAGGACGCCGCGTGTAATGTCCGCCACCGGTTCTTCCATGTCGGAACCCGCAACCAGAACGCTGAAAATCGCAGTGATATCCGCGCCGGCCCCGACACCCGGCCCCGCGCGCTCGCAAAGCTGCATGATAAGGTGGGCGACCGACGGCGGATAGCCGCGCAAGGAATTGCCCTCACCGGTCGCAAGGGCAATTTCACGGTGTGCCTCGGCAAAACGCGTAAGCGAGTCTGCCAGAAACAGGACCTGCCTGCCCTGGTCTCGGAAGTGCTCGGCAATTGACATGGCGGCCCAAGCGCACCGGCGTCTTACGAGCGCTGACTGGTCCGAGGTCGCAGCAACAACCACTGCGCGTTTCATCCCGATCGGACCCAGTATGCGCTCGACAAACTCGCGAACCTCCCGCCCGCGCTCGCCAATCATGGCCACAACGACCACGTCGGTCTGAAGCCCGATCGCCAGTTTGCCCAAGAGCGTCGATTTCCCGACGCCAGACCCGGAGAACAACCCGATGCGTTGGCCCCGCACGATCGGAAGCATCGTGTTGAACACCGACAACCCGGTTTCCAACCTCCCACCCAGCCCGCGCCTGTCGGCCGGGTTGATCGACAGACCCTGCAACGGACGAGGAACCGGGCCGGCAAGCAGCGGAGGGCCGGAAAGGGCCTTTCCGAAAGGGTCAACAATTCGCCCGATCCAGCTTTCATGCGGCGCTATCCGGTCTTCACCCAACAGAGCCACCCGATCACCGACCCGCAGCCCGGACAGTGCACCATCCGGGAAGGCCGTCACGACATCGAGGTCTAGGTGCGTAACCTCGGCCAGAATGCACGAATTGGCCGCACCGTAGATTTCAACCAGATCACCAAGCGCTGCGACATCCGACAGGCCGGATATGTTGACAACCCCATGGCGAATATCGGCAATGCGTCCGATGCGCCTTACCGTTTTCAATACTTCAATTTCCGATTGCAGCGCCTCAAGTCCGATTTCCGCCATTGGCCTCTCCTGTTTGTTGAAACTGTTTTTAAAGGAATCAGGGTTAAGCCTTAGTTGAAGACGGTCCAGGGAGAAGCCCGGGTGTTAGACAAGATAGAGTTATTTCAGAAGGCCTTCGGGCTGGCGCGACATGCAGCTTCGCGCCAAGCCATAGCCGCGCGCAATGTCGCAAATGCGGACACGCCGGGCTACAAGGCCAAGGATCTTGCGCCGTTTGCTCAGACATATCGGTCGGGGATGCTTGATCCCGGCCTGAAAACCAGCCGCAGCCGCCATATCCAGATAGAGCCGACCGAGGGCCCGATTTCGCGCGCCCTGCCGGACGACGGAGCGGTTTCGCCCAATGGAAACTCGGTTTCTCTGGAAACGGAAATGGTCCGGGCCACCGATATCAGAAAGCAGCATGAGCTGGCCTTGTCGGTCTATTCGACCTCGCTGAACATCCTGCGCACCAGCCTTGGCCGAAAGTGAATGGGGAATTCGGGATATGAATGAACTTGCAAATACGCTTGCGGTTTCTGCCAGCGGCATGAAGGCACAAGCCGGCAGACTTCGGTTTCTTTCCGAAAATATCGCGAACGCCGACACCCCGGGGTATCGGCGCAAGACAGCAACCTTCGATCAGGACATGCAGGCCGGACAAGCAACCGGCCAGGTCACGACCGGGCCGGTCGTGCTTGATCAGCAGCCCCTTGCGCGGATCTATTCGCCGGGCCACCCGCTGGCAGATGAAAACGGCTATTACGACGGCTCGAATGTTGATCTGATAGTCGAAATTGCGGACGCGCGCGAAGCGCAACGCAGCTATGAGGCGAACCTCAAAATGTTCGAGCAGGCCCGGCAAATGTCGCAAAGCCTGCTCCAGCTACTTCGCAGATAGAGGAGACCAGAATGGACTTACGTTCCTCAGTTGCCGCACAACAATATGCAGCGACCCGCCCGGCAACGGCAGCAAAGCAGGCGCCGGGCGGAATGGGCGGCCTTGAAAAGGCTGCCCAGGATTTTGCGCAAACCCTGCAGAAGGGCGAAGAAACCGCCCTGTCTGCCATGGCTGGTGGCGCTGACGCGCATTCCCTGGTGCAGGCCCTTGCGCAAACCGAGCTTGCGGTAGAAACCGCGGTCACCGTTCGGGACAAGGTCGTCGAAGCATACCAGGAAATACTTCGGATGCCGGTCTGAGCCATGGATGAAATCGTATTCTTTGACACGATGCGGCAGGCTCTCTGGATCGCTGTGGTGATTTCCATGCCGATCCTTGTTGCGGCCCTTGTCGTCGGCGTTGCGGTCGGCCTGTTTCAGGCCTTGACCTCGGTTCAGGAAATGACGCTGACCTTCGTGCCCAAACTTGCCGCAATTCTTGTCGTGTTCTGGGCAAGCATGGGCTTCATGACCCAGCAACTCACTGGTTTTTTCGCAACGCGAATAGTTCCCTTGATCGCGGGGATCTGAGCCATGGACAACGCAAATTATGTTACTCTGACGCGGCAATCCGGCCTGTTGCGCGAAATGCAAGCGGTGGCCAACAATATTGCGAATATCGCAACGACCGGTTTCCGAAAAGAAGGGCTGGTCTTTTCCGAATTTGTTCAAAGCACGGGCGCTGATACTGCTTCGTTGTCGATGGCTCTGGGCGATGTGCGCGCCACATTCCAAACCCAGGGAAGCCTCAGTCGAACCGGTGCAACCTTCGATCTTGCAATCGAGGGCGAAGGTTTTTTTGTGGTCTCCACACCCGAAGGCGATCAGTTGACCCGCGCCGGCAGTTTCACACCCGACGCCGAAGGGTTGCTGGCAACACCCGACGGATACCACCTGCAAGGCTCGGGCGGCGCGCCGATCTTCATTCCACCAGATGCCGGAAGCGTCAAAATCGCAGCGGATGGAACCCTTTCGGTCGGCGACGTGCCAATTGCAAAAATCGGCATATTTCGTCCCGACAACCCACTGGAAATCGAGCGGAAACAGGGTGTACGGTTCGCCGTTCAGGGCCCGATCTCACCTGTTGAAAACAGCGTGATCCTGCAGGGGTTTCTGGAAGATTCCAACGTCAACCCCGTCGCCGAGATCGCTCGAATGATCGAGGTTCAGAGAGCGTATGAACTCGGGCAGGCATTTCTCGACAAGGAAGATGAGCGTATCCGCTCAGTCCTTCAAACGCTCGGAAAATAGGAGAGTAACATGCGTGCCCTGAAAATTGCGGCAACCGGAATGAGCGCCCAGCAGCTCAGGGTCGAGGTCATCTCGAACAACCTCGCCAACATGAATACGACCGGCTACAACCCGCGCCGTGCCGAGTTTTCGGATTTGCACTACCAGCAGATGTCACGCGCCGGCTCCATCAACGCGGCCGACGGAACGGTCTTGCCGACGGGCGTTCAGCTTGGTCTCGGCGTGCGGGCCGCATCGGTAACCGTGAATGTGTCCCAGGGTTCGCTCAGCGAAACCAACGGGGATCTGGATTTCGCCATCGAGGGGCCCGGTTACTTTGAGGTTACTCTGCCATCGGGGCGGGCCGCCTATACGCGCGACGGGTCACTGAAACGCTCCGGCGACGGGTTGATCGTGACATCCGACGGGCATGCGGTCGTGCCGGAGATTGTCATACCGGCCGATGCGAGAAGCATATCGGTGAATGCGGAGGGTGAAGTATTTGCCTACTTCAACGACCGTGTCGAAGCAGAGCTTTTGGGCCAGTTTTCACTTGCTGGGTTTTCAAACGAAAAGGGGTTGGAAGCAATCGGCGGGAACCTGTTTCTCGAGACTGCGGCCTCGGGGTCGGCACTGGTCGGATCGCCTGGCGAAAACGGGCTGGGCACTTTGCGTCACGGATATCTTGAAGACTCATCGGTCGATGCCGTGCGCGAGGTGACCGAACTGATCGAAGCCCAGCGCGGCTATGAGCTGAACGCCAAGGTCATCACCGCCGCCGATCAGATGCTGGCCGCCACCACGCAAGTCCGCTGACATGAAACTTGTCCTGTCGATCACCGCAGTTCTTTTTGCCGGCGCACTGAGCGCCCAGGCCGAGGTGGTCGTTGCCTCCCGGACACTGAAAAGCCGGGCAATCCTGCAGCCAGACGATCTGGAATTGCGCGAGGGCAGCGACGCGGGGGCGTTCTCGGATATTGCGGATATTGTCGGGTTGGAAGCGCGCGTCGTGCTATACCAGGGACGCCCGATCACACGAGGCGACGTCGGACCGCCTGCATTGATCGAACGAAATCAGTTGATCACCGTCATCTTCAAACGGGGCGGGTTGACGATCTCGGCTGAAGCCAGATCGCTTGGTCGTGCAGCCGTCGGAGAACGCTTGCGAGTCATGAATACCGCATCGCGAAAAACCGTCACCGGAACGGTCACACCCGATGGGGATGTGATTGTCGGTGACGTGCAGCCCCCCGCCTCAAACTAGGATCTGGAATGCGAACTCTTCCCTTTTTGATATTGCTCTTGTCGGCATGCTCCGGCCTGAAAAACGCAATTGAGCCACCAAACCTGACACCGGCTTCGCAAGGTGCGGAAATGCAGGCCATGGTATCGCCGGGACAAGTCGGCCAGGTCGACCGCAGGTCAGTCATGGACGCAGCCTCGCTCTGGAGTTCCGGGCGCCAGTCGCTGCTGGGCGATCGGCGGGCCGTGGTGCGCGGCGATATCCTGACCGTTACGATCGAAATTGACGACAAGGCCGAATTTTCAAATTCGTCAACCCGCAAGCGGGCCGGCTCGGACTCGCTGGCAATCCCTTCCCTCCTCGGACTGCCACAACGGATTGCGCCGATCCTGCCGGAAGGCGCGACACTGGACCCCGCGGTTTCGACCTCTTCATCGAGCACATCAAGCGGCGACGGATCCGTGCGCCGAAAGGAAAAACTGACATTGCGGGTGGCCGCCACGATTATCGATGTGCTGCCCAACGGGGTGCTTTATATTGAAGGGTCGCAGGAAGTCCGCGTCAACTTCGAAATCCGCGAGCTGCTCGTTGCCGGCTACATCCGGCCGGAAGACATATCGCGGCAAAATGAAATTACCTACGACAAGATCGCGTCTGCCCGGATATCGTATGGGGGCAGAGGGTCGATTTCCGATGCGCAGCAACCCCGATACGGGCAGCGTTTTCTTGACAAGATACTGCCGTTCTAGGGGTTCAAATGGGCAAGATTCTTCCAATAATCATAGCTGTGGCCGGGCTGGGAAGCGGGCTTGGCGCCGGCATGGCCTTGCGCCCTGAACCGGCGGCCACGGCCGATGTTACGGGTGACTGCAGTGGTCAGCCTGCCGAAATTTCTGCATCCGCGGATGCGGAAATGTCAGAGTCCGATGAAGGCCAGACCCGCAATTATGTCAAACTGAACAATCAGTTCGTTGTCCCGGTGGTCAATGAAGGACGCGTTTCGGCGTTGGTCGTGATGTCCTTGAGTCTTGAGCTTTCTTCCGGCGGACCCGAGCAGGTGTTCAAACTGGAGCCGAAGATAAGAGACGCATTCCTGCAAGTTCTGTTTGATCACGCCAACATCGGCGGTTTTGACGGAGAGTTCACAAACAGCCGCAATATGGACCTGCTGCGGCGGTCTCTGCTCGATGTTGCAAAAAAGGTTCTTGGCCCGACGGTGGTGAACGTGCTGATCGTTGACGTCGTGCGGCAAGACACCTGAAAACCTGCTGGCGCCCGGTCTATCGGCGATTGCCTTGCAAATTGCAGCCGGCCACTGTTTTTTCGAATGCATCAAAACGACCAAGGGCAACGGCGGCCTGTTTCTTTTGGGTTTCCACCCTGGCTTCCGCCAACAGTATGTCGCGCCTGATCTCTGATCGTTTCTGGTCGATCCATCTTAGATACAAGGCTTCACTGGCCAGCCCTTGTGCCGAAGTTTCCGGCCTTGGGTTTTCATTTGCGCCACAAGTGGCTCGCTTGTTTGACCAATGGGCAAGTTCTTTGCAGTGCAGCTCGCGTTCCGCGGCAGCCGCAGAGACTTTCGCGATTTCGACGTCGCGCACCATCGCCAGAAGTTCAAGAAGTTCCCTTTCGCGCGAACCCGTCATTGCGCCGTCCAATTCTTCGATTTCCGCCCCATTTCTTCAGCAAAACGGATCGCCGCAGCAACAGCCTTGAAATGCTCCGGCCAAATTTCCTGGCCGATGTCGACCATCGCAAACAGCGAGCGCGCGGTGGGTGGGTCTCGTTGAATGGGAACCCCGTTGCGCGCCGCAACTTCACGGATTACCGCTGCGATTTCATCGACTCCCTTGGCCACGCAGACCGGGGCCGAGCCAGGAGCTCGGCTCCATTTCAGGGCAACGGCATAGTGGCTCGGATTAACGATTATTACATCCGCATTCGGAATATCGGCCAGCATCTGATTCAAGGCGATTTCCTGGCCACGCTGGCGACGTTGCTGTTTCATGTGTGGATCCCCCTCCATCTGCTTGGCTTCGTCGACCATTTCCTTTCGGCTCATCATGTTGGTTCGGCGGTGCTCGGCGCGCTGCCAAAGAAAGTCCACGGCACTGATTGCAAGGGCAATGCAAAAGACCAGCAGGACGAAAGTCAGTGCCGTATCAGTCATGTATGCTGTCGCGATTTCTGCGGGATAGAGAGTGGTTCCCACGATTTCAGAGACCTTGCTTGAAAGAAAAACGCCCAAGACGATGGAAAACACCAACAGCTTGGAAAAACTCTTGAGAAATTCAAACAACCCTTTGCGTCCAAACTTGTTTTTGGCGTTTGCGATCAGGGATATTCTGTTCAGCTTTGGCTTGACCTTGGACGGAACGACCACAAAGGAGCGTTGCGCCAGAATGGCCACGAGAACAGCCACGGCGGGCCCGAGAAAAAATGGCGAAACCGTCAGTCCAGCCGACCCCGCCAGTGTTCCGATTGCCGTGGAATGCCCCCCGGAAAACAGATCCTTCGATATTTCAGGTGCCTGGGCCAGTGTCCTTTCAAGGATCGCGCCAACCGTTTGCAACGCTTCCGCACCACCCCAGATTGCCACCAGAACAAAGCCGCCATAGCCCGCCGCCGTATTCAAGTCCGTCGAACGCGGAATATCACCCTTCTTTCGCGCGTCATCCAGTTTCTTCTGGGACGCCTCATACGGCTTTTCGCCATTCTGGTCCTGCTCACTCATGGGCCGGACCCCAGGCCGGCCGCAAGCGCCGCCGTGAGAGCTGCGCTCCAGGCCGCAAGCATGACTGGCGATGCCAGAAACAGCAGAGCGAGCCCACCGGCAGTAACAGCCGGCGCCCCGACGAAAGAAACCATGAGCTGCGGCATGGCGCGGTTGATCGCACCAAGCGCAATGTTGTAAATCAGCGATGCAATGGCAAAAGGCGCCGCCAAAGAGAACGCCAGGCGGAACGACTTCTGTATCTCTTCCGCGCCCCACTGCGCCAGCATTCCGGCATTTCCCAGGCTGCCCAGGTCAAACACCTGGTATGAAAAGACAAGGTATTCGACAAAAACCACATGGATCTTCATGGTCACCATCAAAGCCAGGCCGGCGACCACAAGCAAATTTCCAAATGCCGGCTGCGGCTCGACACTCGCACCGGCAAAAGCCTGCGAAAGCGAGGTGGATTGGGCCGCGATGGCTCCGGCGACCTGCAAGGCGATGACAAACAGCCGGAGATACAGACCAACGACCAGGCCAATGCCGACTTCGGATGCGAACAGCACGATGCGGGACGAAGTCTGCACATCGGGCAGAGAAAACCGACCCTCTACAGCTGGTGCGACCACGACCGTAAGGGCCAGGGTCAGAGCCAACTTGACGCGAACCGGAACCGAGCTTTCCCCGAGAACCGGCAACAAGGCCATGGCTGCGCCTATTCGTATGAACACCCAGAAGGCCACCGCGATCTGGTGTTCTGCCAGCCCCAGAAGTTCGGCCAGACTTCCCGTCATGCGGGCACCAGGCCGACCAGTGCCGGTTTCGCTTCTGTCCCGATTTCCTCGTAGGACAGCACCGGGTTCTGAACGCCTTTGGCCACCAGGACCGTCCGCAGATATCTTCGGCGCTTGGTGCTGGTCACCAAAGCAGGGTGGGTGCCCGCTTCGGCAGCCGTGGAAATTCGCTCTGTGATCAGATCGGCCAACCGGTTGAAATCCTGCGGTGGCAAGGCAACCTGTGACCCGGCGGAACCATCGAGCTGATACTGTTCGAAGCGGTCTTCCCATTCAGGCGAAAGTTGAATGAGCGGCAGGGTCCCATCGGGGCGTTTCAACTCGGACACCAACTGGAACCCGAGCCGCTGGCGCACATGTTCGCAAATCGATTCAGCCGTTGCATGCACGGTGCGTGCTTCGGAAATGGCTTCAAGGATCAGCGGCAGGTTGCGAATTGACACTCTCTCATCCAGGAGCAGTCTCAATACAGCAAGCAGCGTATCCAATGGAACCTTGTCGGGAATGAGCTCGTCAAAAATCTGTTTGTTGGCTTCAGCGCGCGACGTCTCTGTCAGCCTGGTCATTTCATCCAGCAAGCGCCGTAGTGACCGAAGGCCCAACAGTCGCGACAGGTTGTTCTTGATCACTTCCAGAAGATGCGTGGCCAAGACCTCTGCCGGGTTGACCAGCGTCGCTCCCGCCATCTCGGCCTGCTCTCTGTCCTGCTCGGACAACCATCGCGCCGGAGCCCCGTAAACCGGTTCATCAACATCTCGGCCCGCCGGCAGGCCATGGGCATCATCGGAAATCAGGGCCAGAACGCCATCGCTTTCCAATGTGTCTCTCGCTTGTTCAACGCCTTGGATTCGGATGACATACTCACCTGTTTTCAGCGCAGCATTGTCGGTCAGCCGAATTTCCGGAATGATCAGGCCGAAATGCGCGGCAACATGCCGGCGAATATTGTCGACCCGCGCCTCCAGCCCCACGGTTGGATCAAGAACCAGAGACACAAGATCCGGCGAAAACTCAATGTGAATATCATCCAGATCCAGAATGTCGCCAAGCGAGGTCGGCACTTGTGGGACTGGGTCGGTTGACTGTTCGACCCTGGCGGTTTTCTGGCGCTCGTTCACCCGCATGACGGCCCAGGCGCTCAGGCCCAGCACCACCGCTCCGGACAGGAACGGAACAAACGGCAGCCCGGGCACAAGGGCGAACAGCCCCATGAGAAAGGCAACCGTATAAAGTGCCGGCGGATAGCGCCCGAGTTGCTCAAAGAACGCTACATCAGTTGACCCGGAGGTTCCGCCGCGCGCCAGAAGCAAAGCCGAGGCGATGGATATGATCACAGCCGGAATTTGCGAAACCAGACCATCCCCCACGGTGAGGATCGCGTAGGTCTCAAATGCCTTTCCCACGGGCATCCCGTGCACCGCCACGCCGATAATGAGGCCCATGAACATGTTGAGCAACGTGATCAGCAACCCGGCAACGGCGTCGCCCTTGACGAATTTGGAAGCGCCATCCAGTGATCCGAAGAAAGTCGTCTCTGCCTGGTCGCGTTCGCGGCGGACCTTGGCTTCTGCATGATCGATCGCGCCGGCCGACATGTCGCTGTCAATGGCCAGCTGCTTGCCGGGCATCGCATCGAGCGCAAAGCGAGCCCCGACTTCGGCCATACGTGCCGCGCCCTTGGTAATCACCATGAAGTTGACGATCAAAAGGACGCCAAACACCACCAGGCCCATGAAGACATTGCCGCCCATCACAAACTGGGCAAACCCTTCGATGACTTTTCCCGCAGCCCCCGTGCCATTGTGGCCTTCGCCGATAATGAGTTTGGTGGAAGAAACATTCAGCGACAATCGCAGCATCAATGAAGCCAGGAGAATGGTCGGAAAGGCCGAAAAATCAAGTGGCCGCTCGATGAACAGTGTCACGGTGAACATC
>Ga0256839_1001106_pt1 | contig 33486 bp, 31 predicted proteins | sample 354166metaG_FD_185968 | JGI IMG/M metagenome (GOLD analysis project Ga0256839, IMG submission 185968) | Hydrothermal vent microbial communities from Mid Atlantic Ridge, Atlantic Ocean - 354-166 | ecosystem: Environmental > Aquatic > Marine > Hydrothermal vents | place: Atlantic Ocean: Mid...
ATTCCATCCCAGGTCATTTACAGGGCATCGGGCCAGTGCCTCGATGGTGCCCATCTTGAACAGGGACCTGATCAAGGCCCGCGTGCCTGCAACATCACAGGAGGGGCGGGGTGAGAAGCCCCGTGCTTCGTCTGTCGCTATCCTGTGGAGTTGCCAGAGCTGCTTGATTTCTCCATTACGGGAGTCCGTGATACCGAGGTAAGGCCGGCCCTTGTCCATCCAAACGCTGAGGTGATAGCTCATCGATGTTTCCTCCTGGCGATGCAGTGCAGCCCTCACGAACCCGACAGGCACTAATGATAATCATTATCATTCTCTTGTCAATAGTAACGTGAATCATTCTCATTTGCGATGTCGGTTTCGGAGGGAACAGCCGGGTCTGGGGAGACGTGCTGGAGGAAATAGTGACGACTCAGGACGTCCGTGCCTTTTTCCGTGACGGCAGGCGGGCGGCGAAACTTTCCGGTCGCCAGGGATCCTGCGCGGCGGCAGACGCATGAGCTGGGCGTGTCCTGGCGCGCTGCAGGAAGCGGCGCACGGCCTGTTCCAGCTCAGGATCGGTCTCCCGGGTACCGGCTGACGCATAGTGGTGCCTGAGTACGGCCTGGACCAGCCGCCGGAGTTCCGTGTCCTGCCCGTGGGCCTGTTCCCACTGGTGCAGGCCCGCTTCCAGGGAAGGGTTGCCCAGGGCCTCGGCCAGGCTTCTCACGAGGGGTGGCCGTTCACGGAGGGCACTGGCCTCCGGTGCGGCGCGCATGGCTTCGCCTGGCGCCGGCCGGGAGCGGGCCGGGGCAGGACCTGTATAGCGGCGCGCATGGCGCCACCAGAGTATCAGGGTGATCAGCCACAGGGCTGCGAACAGGATGGCGGCCGTCCGGGCGAGGGGGTCCGTTCCCGGAAACACCGGTGTTTTCTCGACCGTCCCGGCCGGGGCTTGGGGCGTGGTCAGGGTTGCTGCAGGTGGCATGTCTGCCATGGACATTGGAGGGCGCACGCCCGGTGCCACGGCCACCTCGGCAGGCGGGAGGCGGACTTCCGCCAGGCGGCGGGTCGCCGGGTCGAAATAGGGCAGGCGCAGTTCGGGAAGCGCCAGCCTGCCGGGCACGAGGGGCATGACATAAGCCCGGTAGCGGGCCACGGCCAGCGATTGGCCATCCAGCGTTTCCCAGTCCCGTTGGGGCGGCTCGAAGTAGATCTTCAGGGCAGGCGGCGCATCGAGGGGCAGGGAGGCCGGCAGGGCCTGCAGGTCGGTCGCGGCACGCAGGACGATTTCCCAGGTGAAGGGGCTGCCCACCCGCAATCCTTCCTCGGGCAGGCTCTGTTCCAGGGCAGGCCGTCCCACCAGCGTGCCCGGTGCGACCTCCGCGGGGAGGGCCATGACTTCGAGGCGCCGGTCCGCGAAGGGCAGGCGGATGCGCTCGCCCTCCGCGGTTTCCACCCAGATGTCGGGGAAGTAGATCTCCAGCGGCCCGGGGATGACGGGGGTGAGGCTCCAGGCCGTGCGGGTGACCTGGTATTCCAGACCCTCGATCACTGTCTTGCGTTCCTCGACGGGCAGCTCGCTGAGATGGAGGCGCTTGGGTTCCGTATCCAGGGGACCGCCCAGGCGGGCACTTTTCAGGGTGACACGGTGATAGAGATCCAGGTAGACGATGGCCCGCTCGCCGGTCCAGAGGCGCTTCTTGTCGCTTCCGTGCCGGGCGAAGACCGGCGGACTGGGATCTTCCCTGGCGGGCAGTACCCGCAGGGTGATGGCGGCGGTGCTCAAGTCGTCCACCGTGAAGGGGGGAATGTGGAGTTCTCCCGGGTGCCTGGGAAAGAGGTGGACGCGGATCTCCGAGGTCGAGCGGCCCCGGTTGCGATGGATGTTGTAGCGGTGACTGGCCCGGGGCGTGCCCAGTTCGAAGTCACGGGTGAGCACGCTGAGATCGACATTGGGGTCGAGTCCCTGTGCCCGCAGCCGGGTGTCGCTGTTGACCAGGGAGAGGGTCAGCAATACGCCCTCGCCCATGTACAGCTGGGTGCGGTCCACCGTGGCCTTGAAAGTCGCTGCCTGCACGGGCAGGGCGATGAGCAGCAGGACGAGGGCCGCTGCGACGCGTCTTACCATGGCCGGGTCTCCGGCAGGGCCGCGAAGGCCTCTTCCTGGGTGTCGATGCGCAGGCGCAGCAGCAGGGCGGTATCCTCCCCGGCCGCGGTGAGGAAACGGGGCGTGGCAGCGACCGGGCCGTCCCGCGCCACCGGCATGCTGTCCGTCTCTTCCGGTGGTGGTGCATCGCTGCCGCCACGGGAGGGGAAGGCGTGCATTTGTGGCGGAGGACCGTCGTCGGATGAGGCGTCCGGCCTGTCTCCGGCACGTGCCACGGTATCGGGTGACTGTTTCAGGCGCTGTCTTTTGAGTCGCTGCAGGAGAGCGAGATTGAGCGCGGCGGGCCTGTGTTCCGGGTCAAGGCGCAGGGCCTTGCGCAAGGCGGTCTCGGCCTCGGCCAGGCGTCCCAGGCGCAACAGGGTGGTGCCGGTATTGTAGGCGGCTGCGAGGCGCTCTTCGGGAGTGGCGGCCAGGCGCGCCGCCGCCTCGAAGCCGGCCAGGGCCCGCGCCCAGTCCTGCAGGCGGTAGGCGGCCGTGCCTTTCCCCAGGGCGCCGCGGAACCCGCCCAGTTCGCCGTAGAGCGTCATGGCACGTTCGTAGTCGCCGGCGGTGAGGGCCTCGTGGGCACGTTGTTCCTGCCAGGCACGCCAGACTGCCTGCGGGGACCAGCGCCAGTCTCCCTCTGCGGCCTGGGCGGGCGGAAGAGGCAGCAGGCATACCAGCAGCAGGGGCAGGGCTGGGTGATGACGGAATCCCAGCCAGAGAAAGAGGGCCAGTCCCGGCGCGAGGAGCCAGGGATACAAGGCCGTATCCCGAGGGGCTGGGTCAGTCCCCGGCGAAGCCGGCACGGCGGCGTCGAGGCGGTTCAATGCCTCGAACAAGGCGGACCAGTCGCGGTCGTCGTCCGTCGCGGGGACATAGCGGCCGCCGCCGAGCGCGGCCAGTTCCGCGAGCAGGGCATCGTTGCGCCGCGAGATCACGGGCCTGTCTTCGTGCCTGAGGAAGCGGCCCAGTGCATCGCGTACCGGCCCGCCGGCCGGTGTGCCCACGCCGAGGATAAGCAGGGGGATGCCCCGGTCCGCCAGGCGCCGCGCCGCGCCCCGCGCGCTGTCCGCCTCGTGGATCTCGCCGTCGCTCACCAGCAGGACGGCGCGGGCCCCGGGCGGGCTGGGATCCAGCAGCCGGCTTGCGGTTTCCAGGGCCATGGTGAGGTTGGAGCCGTGGCGCCGGGTCAGGCCGCTGTCAAGAGCGGCGATGAAATGGGCGAGTGTGTCACGGTCCGCCGTCAGGGGCAGGAGTTCATAGGCCTGGGCGGAGTAGGCCACCAGGGCGGTCCGTCCGCCCGGGCGTCGGGCCAGGTAGTCGTGGAGTTCGAACCTGGCCCGCGCCAGACGCGTGGGCGCGACGTCCGTGACCTCCATGGAGGGGGAGATGTCCACGACCAGGGCAAGGTCGGGGCCGGGCGGGGGCCGGGCGGGATCATCGCTCGACGGCATGCCCGGCAGGCGCGGGTCGGTGGCGGCGAGGAGGGCGAGCGCCCAGGCCGCCATGAACAGCGGACTGATGCCCCTGCGCGAATCCCCGGGGCCGCGCACCAGCAGGGGCCACAGGGCGGGGGCGACGAGCCGGGCCAGGCGCCTGGCACGGTCGCGCTGCCCGTACCAGGCCAGCAGCCAGGGCAGGGGGAGCAGCAACAACCAGGCGGGCTGGGAGAAGGTCAGGGGCAGCGCCTCGTTCATGGCAGCACCACGCGGCGGGAAAAGAACGAGGCCAGCAGCAGGGCGAGGCCGCCGAGCAGGGGCAGGGCGAACCAGTCCTCGCGGCGGGCGTGGCGGGGGTCTCGCAGCATGACTGGCACCAGGGCGTCGATGTCACCGAGGATGCGGGTCATGTCTTGGGAGGAGGCGGCATGATAGAAGGCGCCGCCGGTGGTCCCGGCGAGACGCTGCAAGAGCGCCGTGTCCGGCGGCAGCTCGGTGACTTCCGGTGCCATGACAGGGCCGCGGGGAAACAGCACCTTCTCTTCAGTACCCACGCCGACGGCAAAGATGCGTACCGCGAGGCGCCGCGCCTCGGCCAGGGCCGTTTCCGGGGAGGTGGTCCCGGCGGTGTTGGCGCCGTCGCTGAACAGCAGCAGGATGCGGCTGTCGGGGACGCCGGCTGCGAGGCGTGCAACGGCCAGGGCGATGGCATCCCCCAGGGCCGTGCGCTCGCCCAGGATGCCGGGCCGGATGTCGGCGAGGAGCTGGCGCACCAGGGCCAGGTCGGTGGTGGGCGGGACGTGGACCGCGGCATGGTCGCCGAAGAGGATCACGCCGATACGATCGTTGCGGCGCTGCGCGAGGAAATCCTCCAGGGCCTTTTTCACGATCTCCAGCCGGCTGCGCTGTTCCAGCTGCGCCGCCTCGCCGGGTGCGGTGAAATCCAGGGCACGCATGGAGCCCGAAACGTCGATGGCGATCATGATGTCGTGACCGGGCCGGGGCGGCGGGGTGGAGAAATCCAGCCACTGGGGCCGGGCCAGGGCGAGGATGAGCAGGAGGCAGCCCGTCGTCCACAGCAGGCGTCGCAGGCCCGCGCGGCGACGGGGTTCACTGGCCAGCGCTGCCAGCAGCCGGGCGCGGGGATGGAGCAGCGTGGCGCCGGATGCGCCATGTTTCAATTTGGGTTTCAATTTGGGTTTCAATGCGAAAACACGCCCGCCCAGCCACAGGATCAGCAGGGGCAGGGGCAGCAACCACAACCAGAGGGACTGGGCGAAGACCAGCATGCGGGGTGCGCCTGTCAGGGAGACCGGGTCCTGAGCCAGCGGCGGGCCGCCTGGAACAATGCGGGGGTCAGGGACTGACGCGGCCGGGGGGCATAGCGCAATTCGTCCAGCCGGGACAGCAGGGCACGCCATTCGTCGGTGTGCGCCAGGGATTTCCGGTCGGAATGCCCACGCTCGCCGCGCGGGACATGGAGCGAGTCCAGCTCCAGGCCCAGGCGCAGCAGGGTGGCCAGCCGGTAGGCGGCCTGGCGGGGCGGGCATGTGCCCTGGCGCCATTCCCGCTCCAGCGTCCGCAGACGCCGCAGGGCCTGGCGCGCGGGACTGCGCCGGCGTCGTCGCATGACGGCGATCAGGCCGAAGAGGGCGGCGGCCCCGAGGGCGAGCAGGAGCAGGCCGGTCCCCAGGCTGTTCCCCAGATTGGTCCAAGACGGCAGGGGAGGTGCAGGAGGCGGCTGGATGTCGGCCAGGTAAGGCAGCAGCTCAGGGGGCAGGGGTGACGGTGCCGGCATGACAGCTTGCGGTCAATTGCTCAAAGGCGTCCCGATGATTATAGACGATGCGCAGGGAGACGCCAGCTTCGGCCAGGTGGTTCTGGAACCTGGCCTGGCAGGCCGCCACGGCTTCCCGGTAGCGCTGGCGCAGCGTCGCCTCATGCGTGTCCACCAGCGCCGTCGTGTCCCCGCCCGGGGCGCGCAGCTGCAGCCAGCCCAGTGCCGGCAGCGTCAGTTCCCCCGGGTCCCGGATCTGGAAGGCGTGGACTGTGTGGCGCGCGACGATGGCGCGCAGCACGGCGGGGGGAAACTCGTCGGGGTCGCTGCCATCGCAGATGAGACACAGTTCCGTACCGGGACCGCAGCGCCTGGCGATGTCGTGCCACAGTGCCCGCAGGGACGGGGGGGGCGTTTCCTCCCCGAAGGGGGCGGCGGCGCAGCGCAACAGGCGCATGACTGCTGTCAGCGTCCCAGCCGGCGGGAAGATGCGGGGGGCGTCTTCCAGGACCAGCCCGCCCACCCGTTCACCGGCCTGCAGCGCGGTGAAGGCGAGAATGGCCGCGATCCGCGCAGCGCTGGCGGCCTTGGGCGTGCGGCTGCCGAAGCGCATCCCCGGGCGACGGTCGATGAGCAGGAACAGGCTGCGGCCCCGTTCTTCCAGGAAGATTTTGGTGTAGGGGCGGCTGCTGCGGGCGGTGGCGCGCCAGTCCAGGTGGCGCACGTCGTCGCCCGGCTGATAGGGGCGCCGGTCGTGCAGGTCCAGTCCCTGGCCCCGCAACGGGACAGGAAAGGGGCCGGGGGTGGTCAGGGTGGCGCGACGGCGCCCGTGCTGCCAGTGCGTCAGCGTCTGCAGGCGCAGTCGGGCCAGCTCTTCGTCGGTGAGCAAAGGGGCCGCATGGTTCATGGCGCGGGCACGGTTTCCAGAAGACGTGCCACGGCCTGGCGCGGCGTGACGCCGGCGGCCTGGGCGTCGAAGCGCAGGGCGAGTCGGTGGTGGAGCACGTCGCCGGCCAGCGTCATGATGTCCTCGGGGGTGACGAAGTCCCGCTCCCGGAGAAAGGCGCGGCCGCGCGCCGCCTGGGCCAGGGCCAGTGTCGCCCGGGGCGAGGCACCCCGTTCAAGCCATTCGTCCAGCTCCGCATCCCGCGTGGCCGGCTGGCGGCTGGTCTGCACCAGGGCGACGATATAGCGTTCCAGCATCTCGTCCAGGTAGATCTCCCGGTACCGGCACCGTGCCGCCTGCAGGGCCTTCGCGTCCATGACGGGCGGGAGCGACACATCTTCCGTGCCGTCGTGACTGTCCCGCTGGCGACGCAGGAGTGCCAGTTCCGTGGATTCGTCGGGATAGTCGATGTGGATCTTCATGAAGAAACGGTCCACCTGGGCTTCCGGCAGGGGGTAGGTGCCTTCCTGCTCGATGGGATTCTGGGTGGCGATGACCAGGAAGTGGGGGGAAAGCGGCCGGCTGATGCCGCCCACGGTGACTTGGCGTTCTTCCATGGCCTCCAGCAGGGCCGACTGCACCTTGGGAGGTGCGCGGTTGATCTCGTCGGCGAGAATGATGTCGTTGAAGAGGGGACCTTCGGCAAAGCGGAACCGGCCCTCCTGGGGCAGGTAGATCTCGCTGCCGGTGATATCGCCGGGGATCAGGTCGGGGGTGAACTGAATACGCTTGAAACGCAGCGCAAGCCCCGCGGCCAGGACGCGGACCGCTGTGGTCTTGGCCAGCCCCGGCACGCCCTCCAGCAGCATGTGTCCGCCGACGAGGAGGCCGACGAGAAGGCGTTCGTTCAGCGCCGGCTGGCCCAGCACCACGGCATCGAGCCGTTCTCTGAGCGCAAGAAATTGTTTTCTCATGGAGTTTTCTGCAGGCACGGCAGGCTGGCAAGACTCAATGCAAGTGGGGTATCATTCAGCGTTTATTAATTGAAGTAGGATTGAACCGTCTGACAAGCAGGCAGCGTCCCGACCATCCCTCGCCTCCGTTGATGTCACACCTATTATGCCATACCCGCATGCGGTCATGGCGACGGGCGGTGGCTCGTGTCCGCGGGTGTGCCTTTCCCCTCATGGTGTTTTCTCGAGGTGTTTTCGGGGGGCTTGACAGGGCGGGTTTTCAGGCGATTTTACAAGGATTTAGAAACAGTATGCTAACATATGCGTGCGGCTTGCGCCGCAGCGGAGACGCTTGAATGCTGGAGGCGCAGGGCCTCGGTGCCGTGCGGGGTGACCGTCGCCTCTTTGCCGGCCTGAATTTCAGTCTGGACGGCGGCGAGCTGCTCTATGTCCACGGACCCAACGGCAGCGGCAAGACGACACTGCTGCGCATGCTGTGTGGTCTCGTGATGCCGGCGGAAGGCGAGGTCCGATGGCGCGGAGAGACGATACGCAGGCTGGGCGACGAGTATCGGCGCGAGCTGCTGTACCTGGGGCATACGGTGGCCTTGAAGGACGACCTGACAGGGCTGGAGAATCTGCGCATCGCCTCGGCATTGCAGGGCGCGGCGGTGCACGAGGCGCAGGCCGGCGAGGCGCTGGCGGCGCTGGGACTGACGGGCTTCGAGGACCTGCCGGTACGGGTGCTTTCCCAGGGACAGAAACGGCGGGTTGCCCTGGCGCGCCTGCAATTGAGCCTGCAGTTGGGTCGGGCCTGCCTGTGGATTCTGGACGAGCCGTTCACGGCGCTGGACAAGGCGGCCATCGGTGTCCTGGAGGCGGTCCTGGCGGCGCACCTGGAGGGGGGCGGCATCGTGGTGCTGACCACCCACCAGGAGGTGGCGCTCACCGCGGGCGTGACCAAAGAAATCGCCATGGGGGGCTGAGGCGTGCTGGCGGCCCTGCGGTGCATGGTGATGCGCGACCTCGTCCTGGCGGTGCGGCGGGTGTCCGATGTCTTGACGACATTGTTTTTTTTCGTGATCGTAGTGAGCCTCTTTCCCCTCGGGGTGGGGCCGGAAATGGAGATGTTGCGCACCATTGCCCCGGGGGTGGTGTGGGTGGCTGCCATCCTTGCCTCCATGCTGGCGCTGGGGCGCCTGTTCGGCCACGATTACGGCGACGGCACCCTGGAGCAGATGCTCCTTGCGCCGCAGCCCCTGGCGCTCCTGGTGCTGGGCAAGGTGCTGGCGCACTGGCTGGTGACCGGCCTGCCGCTGGTGCTGATGGCGCCGCTGCTGGGCCTGCAGTTCGGCTTGGATACCGTGGCCCTGGAGGTGCTGGTGATCTCCCTTCTCCTGGGGACGCCGGCCATCAGCCTCATCGGCGCGGTTGGGGCGGCCCTCACGCTGGGCGTGCGGGGGGGCGGGGTGCTGGTTTCCCTGCTGGTGCTGCCCCTGTATATCCCGGTGCTGATCTTCGGCGCCGGGGCCGTGGAGGCGGAGGCGGCGGGCCTGGGCGCGGGCGGGCACCTCTCCCTGCTGGGGGCGATCGCGGTGCTGGCCTTGTGTTTCGCGCCACTGGCCGCGGCGGCGGCATTGCGGATTTCGTTGGAATGAGCAGGAAATAGCAGATGAGTACGGCAGGCATCAACTGGTTCAAGTATTCTTCGCCGGCGACCTTCTATCCCCTGGCGGGCAGGATGATTCCCTGGTTCGCGGCCCTGGCCGTGGTGTCGGCGGTCGCCGGCCTGTATCTGGGGTTCTTCGTCGCCCCGCCCGACTATCAGCAGGGCGATGCCTACCGCATCATGTTCATCCATGTCCCGGCGGCCTGGATGTCCATGTTCATCTACGTGGTCATGGCAGGGTATGCCGCGCTGGGGTTGATCTTCAACACACGGCTTTCCGCCATGATGGCCAGTGCCCTGGCGCCCACCGGCGCCATGTTCACCTTTCTCGCCTTGTGGACCGGTGCTCTCTGGGGCAAGCCCATGTGGGGGACGTGGTGGGTGTGGGATGCGCGCCTGACCAGTGAATTGATACTGCTTTTCCTCTATATCGGTTACATGTCCCTGGAAGCGGCCATCGACGATCCGCGCCGTGCTTCACGCGCCAGCGGCCTGCTGGCCATCGTGGGGGTGGTGAACGTCCCCATCATCTATTACTCCGTGCAGTGGTGGAATACCCTGCACCAGGGGGCTTCGATCAGTTTCGACAAGGCCCCCACCATGGCGGCCACCATGCTCGCTGCTCTGCTGGTGATGACCTTTGCCTGCTGGATGTACGCCATCGCAATTGTGCTCATGCGGGTGCGCAACATCATTCTGGAGCGGGAACGTCACAGCGAATGGGTCATGGGCGTGCTGGAGGAGGAGAAATGAGCTGGTCCGAGTTTTTTGCCATGGGTGGCTATGGCGTCTACGTCTGGGGTTCCTATGGTGTGGCCGCGCTGTTGATGGTGCTGGAAGTATTGTGGGTGAAAAGACGGCGACGAACCATTCTGCGTCGTCTGGGTCGAATCAATCAAATGGGAGCGGTAAAGGTCGAGCATGAAGCCGAGACATAAGCGCCTTGTTTTTATCGTCGTGGGGCTGGCGGGTATCGGTATTGCAGCGGCGCTGATCCTCAATGCCTTTCGCAGCAACCTGGTGTTCTTTTTCAGTCCCAGCCAGGTAGTCGCCCAGGAAGCGCCGCTTGATCGCAGTTTCCGTCTCGGCGGCCTGGTCAAGGAAGGCAGTCTGGAACGTCTTGAGGATGGGGTGACGGTGCGGTTTCTGGTGACCGACAATGCCCAGACCATTCCAGTGATCTATACCGGCATTCTTCCTGATCTCTTTCGCGAGGGACAAGGTGTGGTGACTCAGGGCATGTTGGGGGAAGATGGCGTGTTTCGTGCCGACGAGGTGCTGGCCAAGCACGATGAAACATATATGCCTCCGGAGGTTGCGGAGGCATTGGAGAAGGCCAAGGCGGCGGGTGCCGGGCAGGTGGAGGAAGGAGGAGAAAAACCATGATTCCGGAGATCGGACATTTTGCATTGATAATGGCCCTGGGACTGGCGTTGGTACAGGGGACCATGCCACTGATAGGCGCGGCACGGGGCAATGGGGCCTGGATGGCGCTTGCGCGCCCCGTGGCGCAGGGACAATTCGTCTTTGTCGCCATAGCCTTTGCCTCTCTTACCTATGCTTTTGTAACCAATGACTTTTCTGTTTTGTACACTGCAATGCACTCCAATTCCGCATTGCCATTGCAATATCGCATTGCGGGTGTATGGGGTGGCCATGAAGGCTCGCTGCTGTTGTGGATACTGATGCTGGCTGGATGGACACTGGCTGTGAGTCTGTTCAGCCGTAAATTGCCCGACGAGATGGTGTCCCGGGTCATCGGCGTTCTGGGGCTCATTTCGGTGGGATTTCTCTTGTTCACCTTGTTGACGTCCAACCCTTTTGAGCGCCTTATTCCTGCGGCTCCGGACGGGCGTGATCTCAATCCTCTCTTGCAGGATCCGGGGCTGGTGATCCATCCGCCCCTGCTCTATATGGGTTACGTGGGTTTTTCCGTGGCTTTTGCATTCGCCATTGCCGCGCTGCTGGGAGGCAAGCTGGATGCCGCCTGGGCACGCTGGTCGCGACCCTGGACCACGGTGGCCTGGATGTTCCTGACGCTGGGCATCGCTGTGGGGAGCTGGTGGGCCTATTACGAGCTGGGCTGGGGGGGATGGTGGTTCTGGGATCCCGTGGAGAATGCCTCCTTCATGCCCTGGCTGGTGGGTACCGCCCTCATCCATTCGCTGGCGGTTACCGAAAAACGGGGCAGTTTCAAGAACTGGACCGTGTTACTGGCCATCATGACCTTCTCCCTCAGTCTGTTGGGCACCTTCCTCGTACGTTCGGGTGTGCTTACTTCAGTGCATGCCTTTGCCACCGACCCCGAGCGTGGCGTTTTCATTCTGGCCTTTCTTGCGGTGGTGGTGGGTGCCTCCCTCTTCCTCTATGCCCTGCGTGCGCCCAAGGTGGGTGTGGGAGGACGCTTCGATATGATTTCTCGCGAATCCTTTCTGTTGACAAACAATATCCTGTTGATCGTGGCCGCCGGCAGCGTGCTCCTGGGGACGATCTATCCCCTGGTGCTGGATGCCCTGGGGCTGGGCAAGATTTCCGTCGGCCCGCCCTATTTCGAGGCGGTCTTCGTGCCCCTCATGGTGCCGCTGGTGTTTCTCATGGGGATCGGCCCCATTGCCCGCTGGAAGCAGGCCCGCCTGCCGGAGCTGGCGGTGCGCCTGCGCTGGGCCTTCGCCAGCGCCGTGATCGTCGCCCTGGTGCTGCCTTTCGTGCTGGGGCACTGGACGCCCATGATCAGCCTCGGCCTGCTGCTGGCTGCCTGGGTGATCGCAACGGTTGTCCACGGTTTTGTCCGGCGCATGCGACGTAACAAAGAACTGGGTCGGGCACCGCTGGCCGGCATGAGCCGCAGTTACTACGGCATGCAGGTGGCCCATCTGGGTGTGGCAGTCTTCATCATCGGTGTGACCCTGGTGAAGGGCTACGAAATAGAGCGTGACCTGCGCATGGGGGTGGGTGACCGCACCACGCTGGGGGGCTATACCTTCCGCTTCGATGGTGTCGTGGATGTGGAAGGTCCCAATTACCAAGCGGTTCGTGGCTATGTCAGCGTCAGTGACGAGAGCGGTCGTGAGCTGATGGTATTGCACCCCGAGAAACGTGTCTATCGCGTGCAGACCATGCCCATGACCGAGGCGGCCATCGATACCGGGCTTTTCCGCGACCTCTATGTCTCCCTAGGGGAGCCGCTCAATGACGGTTCATGGATCGTACGCGTTTATTACAAGCCTTTTGTGACGTGGATCTGGGGTGGTTGCTTTCTTATGGCTGTGGGCGGGCTTCTGGCAATCAGCGACCGGCGCTATCGCCTGGCGGTGCGTAGCGCAAAGGTGGCGCGGCAGACTACTGCTGCCGTTGGCGGCACGTCACAGGGCGCGGTTTCCCTTGCGCGGGAGAGCAGCGGCTGATGAGACGTCATTTGCGCTATCTGGCGCCCCTGCTGGTGTTTGCCGTTCTGGTGGGGTTTCTCGGCAAGGGGCTCTTCCTCAACCCCAGCGAAGTGCCCTCGCCGCTCATCAACAAACCGGCGCCGGCGTTCACGTTGGAACAACTGCACAATCCCCAGGCCCGTTTTTCCTCGCAGGACATGCTGGGGAAGGTCTGGATGCTCAATGTGTGGGCTTCCTGGTGTGTTGCCTGCCGCCAGGAACATCCCTTGCTGGTTGAGCTGGCGCGTCAGCGCATCGTGCCCATCTACGGCCTCAATTACAAGGATCAGCGTCAGGAGGCCATCAACTGGCTGCGTGATTTGGGTGATCCCTACATTATCAGCGTCTATGACGTGGAAGGACGGGTAGGGTTGGATTTTGGCGTTTACGGTGTGCCCGAGACCTATGTTATCGACAAGCAGGGCATCATCCGCTACAAGCACATCGGGCCCATCAGTCCGGCAGCCCTGCAGGAAAAGATCCTGCCATTGATCAGGGAGTTGCAGGCGTCATGAGAATAGTTTCTGGGGGTGGCATGCTGTGGGTCGCGCTCTTGTTTGCACTGCCGTTTTCGACGCTGGCCAACGAGGCCAGGCCGCTGGTGGATGATCCCGTGATCGAGTCGCGCCTGGCGGCGCTGGGCAAGCAGTTGCGCTGCCTGGTCTGCCAGGGGCAATCCATCTCCGAATCCGACTCGGAATTTGCCAATGATATACGGCGGGAGATGTTGCGATTGATGAAAGAGGGGCGTAGTGATAAGGAAGTCATTGATTTCCTGGTACAGCGTTATGGGGATTTCATCCTCTTCCGTCCACCCATGAAGGCGACTACGGCCCTGTTGTGGCTGGGGCCGTTTCTGCTCTTGATCATCGCCGGCAGCGTGCTCTTCGTCACCCTGCAGAGGCGTCGCCGCCTGGCGGCTGAGCGGGAGCTTTCGGACGAGGAGGTACGGCGTGCCGAGACGCTGCTCCGCGACAACGACGACGGGAACAAGTCATGATGATTTTTACGGTAGTTGCGGCCCTGCTGCTGGCAGCGGCCTTGTTGTTCGTCATTCCACCCCTGCTGCAGCGACGTCGCGCGGACACCTTGGCGCGCAGTGCCGTCAACATCACCGTCTACCGGGACCAGCTTGCCGAGCTGGAACGCGACCTGGAAAACGATATCATCAGTCGTGAACAGTACGAACTGGGTCGCCGGGAACTGGAGCGCCGCCTGCTGGAGGATGTGGATGCCAATGAAGCTGGCGTACGTTCATCTTCTGTTATGGCCGCGAGGAAATCGGCCATCGTGGTGGGCGTGCTGCTGCCGCTTTTTGCCGTGGGCGGATATTTCTATCTCGGCAATCCCCAGGCTCTTGATCCCCAGGAGGCCGTGCGCGAGCAGATCAGCCAGATGTCGGAGTCCGAGATTGCTGACCAGATCAATGCCATGGTGGCACAGCTCGCCCGACGCCTGGAAAACGATCCCACCGATGCGGAAGGTTGGAAGATGCTGGGGCGGTCCTATATTGCCTTGCAGCGGTTCGATGATGCGCTTGCGGCATTTGATAATGCCGTGCGCCTTGATGCCAATGATGCCCAGCTGCTGGCGGATTATGCCGATGCCCTGGCCATGGCCGGCGGCGAGTCCCTGGAAGGCCGTCCCCTGGCACTGATCCGGCGGGCCCTGGAGATCGACCCCGCCAACCAGAAGGCACTGTGGCTTGCCGGTACCGCCGCCTACGAACGGGCCGATTTCGAGGAAGCCCTGCAATACTGGCGCAGGCTCTACGAAGTGGTGCCCAAGGATTCGCCCGCGGCGCGGACCATGGAAAGCAATATCGCCGAGGCGGAGGCCTTGTTGGCGGGGCGGGCACCTGCTGCGGGTGCGGCCGCGACCGCTGATGCCGCCACGTCCGTGGGCGGGGAGGCGGGAGAAGGCCTGCAGCAGGTGAATGGCGTGGTTTCCCTGGACCCATCCCTGCTCGACCGGGTGGAAGGTGAGGATACGGTCTATGTGTTTGCCCGCGCGCCCGAGGGGCCACGCATGCCACTGGCCATCATCCGCGCCCAGGTCAAGGACCTGCCCCTGGACTTCACCCTGGATGACAGTCAGGCCATCAACCCTGCCATGTCCCTGTCCCGGTTTCCACGCGTGGAAGTGGTGGCCCGCATCTCCCGCAGCGGTGATGCCATCCCGCGCAGCGGTGACCTCCAGGGGAGTGCCGGCGTGGTGGGGGCAGGCGAGACGGCACGGGTGGTCATCGACGAAGTCGTGCCTTAGGGTCGAGTGGTGCGTGGTGGGTAATGGGTAATAGAGGTGATGGGTGGTGAGAACTCATCGCCCATGCTCATTGACTCAACTCTCTCGTCACTCATGCTTTTTGCCCGGCTTCTACGGTATGCACTGAGCGTCGTTCTTGCCGGCGCCTTGCTGTTGAGCGCAGGCTGCGATCAGGCCCCCCCGCCGGATCGGCTTACCGAAGGCGGCGCCTTTCCGGCACTGCATCTGCCTCGCTTCGAGGGGGGCACGATACCCTTCGATTCCTATCGCGGTCGTCTGGTGGTGCTCAATGTCTGGGCGACCTGGTGTCCGCCCTGCCGGGCGGAGCTGCCCAGCCTGGACCGGCTGGCGTCGCAGCTCGATGCCAGGCATTTTGCAGTGATCGGCCTTTCGGTGGACAGCGAAGCGGACATCGCCCGAGAGTTTCTCCGCGAACGGAACGTGGGTTTTCCCAGCTACATCGATGCCGATCAGAGGATCAGCCGCGACATTCTGGAGATCCGCGCCTATCCCGTCACCTTCATCGTCGGCCCCCAGGGGCGGCTGTTGCGACGCATCGTCGGCGAGCGGGAGTGGGATGCGCCGGGCGTCGTGGCCGCCTTGCGAGCGGCCTTTGCGGGGGATACCCGTGCCCTGGAGAGTTTGTAAGACCTCGCGAAACCGGGGCTGGGAATCAAGGCCGGGATGATCAGAAAAGGCGAGTATGCGACAATCCAGGAATGTGTCGGCCGGGGGCGATCCCAGCGATCACGGCAAGCATGGAGGAAGAGTCACCGATGAGAACGAAGCGATACGGCCTGTCAGTCGTCTGGCCGGTCATCTGCCTGGTTGTGACCGCGTTCCTTCCGTGGGCGGAGGGCGAGGCGGCGGACATCAACAAGGGCAAACAGATCTACGTCAAGCACTGCCAGAACTGTCACGGTTCCCGTGGGCAGGGCCAGCTGCCCGGCATGCCCGACTTTTCCCGTGGTGAGCGGCTGTTTCAGGCAGACAGTCAGCTGGTCGAAGTGTTGCGCAACGGGAAGGGAATGATGCCTGCCTACCGGGCCGTATTGCGCGACAAGGAGCTGCTGGATGTCATCGCCTATCTGAGAACCCTGCGGCGATGAAGTGGCCGTGGTTGCGCCCGGGCATGGCGGCGGTTCTGCTCGTGCTGGGGGGCATCTTGGGGGTGTCGGCCTGCTCCCGTGGCGAGGGGGAAAATGCGGCCGCGCCCGCCACGCCAGGCGCCCGGATGGAAGTGGCGGCGAAGACACAGAACGCACCGCTTCCACCGGCCGGGCTGGAAGATGCGGGGGGGCTGCCCCGGCTGCTGGAGACGTTCCGCGTCGGCGAAGGCGTCTATGTCCGCTCTCTCGCGGTGGACGAGGCGGGAGGCGCCTTGTGGGTAGGCACCTCCCTGGGGGTTCACGAGGTGGATCTCGCGACCCAGGAACTGCGGCGCACGCTGACGCGCAAGGAAGGGCTGGCCAATGAATATGTCTTCGCCATCCTGGTGGACAGCCGGGGCTACAAATGGTTCGGCACCAACGGCGGCGGTGTTTCACGTTACAAGGACGGTCAGTGGCGGACCTACTTCCCCATGCACGGGCTGGCGGATTACTGGGTCTATGCCCTGGCCGAGGCAGGTGACGGCAGTATCTGGATCGGGACCTGGGCCGGTGCCAATCACCTCGCGGGCGAGCAGTTCACGACCTACTATGACGAGCTGGTGAACGAATGGGTCTATGGTGTCGATGTGGACAGCCGCGGGCGGGTCTGGTTCGGCACCGAGGGGGGCGTGTCCATGTTCGATGGCGAGCGCTGGCATGCCTGGACCCATGAGGACGGCCTGGGCGCACCCAATCGCGAGGGCCTGCCCCTCAGTACCAATACCGGTCTGGGCACGCGTGCGCGCCACGACCTGAGTGTTCTGTCGGAGGGAAAACCCACTTATAATCCCAACTACGTCTTCAGTATCCTGGTGGCCGACGACGGCACCGTCTGGGCCGGCACCTGGGGTGGCGGCGCCAGTTACTTCGATGGCATCCGGTGGCGCAACGTGACCCGTGAGGAGGGGCTGGCGGGCAACATCGTCTACAGTATCGCTCAGGATCGCGCCGGCAACCTGTGGTTCGGCACCAACCGCGGCTTGTCACGGTATGATGGCCGGCAATGGCACAGCTATGACCGCAGCGACGGACTGGGCGATGAGAATGTCTATGCCGTGGCCGTGACCGCCGCGGGTGATGTGTGGATCGGCACCCGGGGTGAGGTTGCCCGCTTCGGCAGGGGCGCGGATACGGTGGCAGCAGGCGGGGTGAGCAAGCGATGAACATGGATCACAAGGGGTGGGCGATGCTGGTGCTGGTGGTCGGCGGCCTGGTGGTGGGCAGTTATATGCTCGGGGTCCGCCAGGCAGGCCAGGCACCGACGCCGCCTGCGGTGGTTTCGACCGCTGCTGCGCCGGCCGCGAGCGGAGGGGCGGGTGTCCTGCCGCCCGGTGCGCGGATGCCGGCCGATCACCCGCCTCTTGACCAGCCTTCTGTACAGCCGCGCTTGCCCGGTACTCGGCCCGCTTCGCCCCGGCAGGCAGGCCTGCAGGGGCACCCGGGAGGGGCGGTGCCCTTCACGCATTTCCGGGTCGGCAACCGCAACGTGAAAGGGATCATGCTGGATGGGGATTACACCTGGATCGCCACGTCCGGCGGCGTCATCCGCTATGACACACGCGAAGACACGCACAAGGTTTTCGACAACCGTCTCGACGGCATCCTCTCCAACGGCATTTTCCACATCAGCAAGCTGGGCGAGCGTGTCGTGGTGGGCACGTACGGCGGTGGCCTTTCGGTCTATGATCCGCGCAGCGACCAATGGCGCAATTACAACATCCCGGAAGGCCTTGCCGACCAGTTCGTCTACGATACGGCCATGACGCCCGAGGGCGATTTGTGGATCGCCACCTGGTCGGGCGTGAACCGCGTGCGGGGCGCGCAACTGGATGACCCCTCCCAGTGGGAGACCTTCACCATGGAGAGTACCGGCGGTGGTCTGCCCAATCCCTGGGTCTATGGCGTCGAAGTGGGCCGCGATGGGGAAATCTGGTTTGGGACAGAGGAAGGGCTGGCCAGGTACAAGGATGGCGAGTGGCGCAACTGGCAGCACAGCGACGGCCTGGGCGCCCCCTATGAACTGGTGAAGGATGCCCTGCAGGCCACCAACGATCCTGCCCGCGCCTCCCAGCATCATGCCCAGCAGAAAAGCGCCCAGGGCATGGAGGAGGTGGACGTGGCCTATAATCCCAATTACATCATCTCCCTGGCCGTGGACAGCCGGGGCGTCGTCTGGTGCGGCACCTGGGGTGCGGGCCTGGCGCGGTTCGACGGCAGGACGTGGCGCAACTTCACTACCGCTGACGGGCTGCCGTCCACGCACATCTTCATGCTCCACATCGATCGTGACGGGATTCTCTGGGCGGGCACCAGCAAGGGGCTGGTCAAGGTGCTGGACGATGGCCGGCGTTTCCAGGTGATGACCCGGGCCGACGGCCTGTTCGCCGACAACGTGTTTTCCATGGCCAAGGCGCCCGATGGCACCCTCTGGGTGGGCAGTTTCGGCGGTGTCGCGCGGCTTGCCGCGGGAGGGTGAAACCGGGCCGGGCCTGTAATCAGCCCGTCAGCGTCAGACCAAGACGAATAACAAAAATACGATAAAAGAGGAATCAGCCCCCGGCGGGGCGCTGTCATGCAAAGTCTGGGTACGCGCATCGCGTTCGTGATATCCGCCGTCCTGTTCGGGATGATGCTGGTGGCGGGTCTTCTCATCGATCGCCAGCTCACCCGCTCTTTCCACGAAGAAAATATCAGTCACGCCGAGGTCCATGCCCGCTCGCTCCTTGCCAGCCTCAGGACCCTGATGCTCAACGGCCAGGGTACCCTGGCGCGGGAGTGGCTGGACAGCATGCGCCGGGGAGAGGGCGTGATCGACATCGCCGTGCTGCGCCGCGATGGCACCGAGGCCTTCAGGGACGGGGAGACCATCGATGCCGTCAATGCCTACCTGAGCCGGTCTCCTCTGCCGGGCCTGCGGCCGCAGCGCCGCGAGGGAGAGACCGAGATCTTCTTCTTTCGGGAGGAAATTACCCCGCCGCGGCGCGAGCCGGCCAATCCCGCCTGGCAACGCGCCCTGCGTGGCAAGACCAGTTTCCAGCAGGATGCGACGGTCCTGACGGTATACCTCCCCATAGAAACCGGCGAGCCCTGCCTGGCCTGTCATGGTTATGACCCGGCGCCCTTGCGGGGGATCCTGAAATTGAGCCTGTCCACCGCCGATGTCGATGTCCAGCTCGGCATGATGCGCCGCAACCTGTGGACAGCCGCTGCGGCCCTGGTCCTGCTGCTGGGTGTCGTATTGTGGGCGGCGCTGCGCTACAGTGTGGTGCTTCCTGTCTGGCGCCTGCGCGATGCCATCACCCGCATGGGGCAGGCCGGGCGGGACGTGGCCCTGCCGGTCGATCGCAACGATGAACTGGGCCAGGTAAGCCGGGTCTTCGTGGACATGGAACATCGCCTGTTCCGCAGTGAGAGTCATATCCGCGCGGTGATGGACAACGTGCTGGATGCCATTGTCACCATCGATGAGCGGGGCATCATCGAATCGGTCAATCCTGCCGTCGGCCGCCTGTTCGGCTATGGCGAAGAGGAACTGGTGGGCAGCAACGTCAGCATGCTCATGCCGGAGCCCTACCGCAGCGAGCATGACGAATACATCCGGCGCTACCTGGAAACGGGGGAATCCCGTATTCTGGGCACGGGGCGCGAAGCGGAGGGACGGCGCAAGGATGGCTCTGTGTTTCCCATCGACCTGGCCGTCAGCGAGATGAAGATCGGCCAGAGCCGTTATTTCATCGGCATCATCCGCGACATCACCGAGCGCAAGGAACAGATCAAGGCGCTGGAGTACCAGGCCCTGCACGATGCTCTCACCGGTCTGCCCAATCGCGCCCTGCTGGCCGACCGGCTCCAGCACGCCATTCTCTCGGCGCAGCGCAACCAGACCTCCCTGGCACTGTTGCTGACCGACCTGGATCACTTCAAGGAGATCAATGATACGCTGGGTCATCACCATGGCGATCTCATACTCAAGCAGGTGGCACGGCGCATGCGCGACCTGGTCCGCAGTTCCGATACCGTGGCACGCCTCGGGGGGGATGAGTTCGCCATTCTGCTGCCCACCGCCGACCAGAATCATGCCCGGCAGGTGGCGGAGAAGATCATCCAGGCAGTGGAACAGCCCTTTGAACTGGAAGGACAGAACTTTGTCCTCGGTGCGAGCATCGGCATCGCACTCTTTCCCGATCACGGCGACGACGGCCACACCCTGCTGCGCTGTGCCGACGTGGCCATGTACAGCGCCAAGCGCAAGCGGCGGGGTTATGCCATCTACCAGTCGGAACAGGATCGCCACAGCGTGGAACAACTGGCATTGAAGCGGGAACTCCATGACGCCATTACCCAGGAACAGCTCATGCTCTATTATCAGCCGGTGGTGGATCTCCAGGCGGGACGCGTGGCCGGGGTGGAGGCCCTCGCCCGCTGGTATCATCCCCAGCGTGGCATTCTCTATCCCGATGATTTCATACCCCTTGCGGAGGAGACGGGCCTGATACGCACCCTGACCATCTGGGTGCTGGAGGAGGCCGCCCGGCAGAGCCAGGAGTGGTCGAGGCTGGGCCTGGAGTTGCGCATCGCCGTGAATCTCTCCGTGCACAACCTGCACGACGCCCGTTTTCCCGACCGCATCGCCCGGATCCTCGACGTCGTAGAAGCCCATCCTACGCAATTACGGCTGGAAATCACGGAAACGGCCATCATGTCCGGTTCCAGCGAGGCCCTGGACATTCTCAACCGTCTCAGCGCGCAAGGGGTGCGCATTTCCATCGATGACTTCGGTACCGGCTATTCTTCCCTGTCCTATCTCAAGCAGCTCCCCGTGGACGAGATCAAGATCGACAAGTCCTTCGTCATCGGCATGGCCGTGGACAACAACGATGCCGTGATCGTGCGCTCGACCATCGATCTGGCACACAATATCGGTCTCAAGGTCGTTGCCGAGGGGGTGGAGGACGAAAACACCTACCGCCTCCTGGCCGGCCTGCATTGCGATGCCGCCCAGGGTTATTACATGAGCGAGCCCCTGCCGGTGCAGGAGCTGACGCGCTGGTTGCGGGAATCCCGCTGGGGCATCCGCCGGGAGGTGCATTGAGCCGGCACCAGCAGGATACGGGCTGGATGGGTGCCGCGCGACCCTCAGCGGGAATTTACCGTCGCGTGGCGGGCTTTATTCCAGGGGAATGTAGGCGGCATGGCCTTCGTCCGCGGCGAGACCGATGGGACGAAAGACGTCCACCTTCCGGAAGAACTGGTCCACCACGTAGATGCGGCCGTCCTCGTCCACGTCGATGCCGGCCGGCAGCATGTACTTGCCCGGCAGGCCGGACTGCCCCCGCTCGCCGATGAACAGCAGCAGACGCCCCTCGGGGTCGAAAATCTGGAAATTGCCAAAGGCCGTATCCACTACATAGAGCCGTCCGTCGGGGTCGGCGGCAATGCCCTTGGGACGGGCGAACTGTCCCGGCATGCGGCCGACGGAGCCGAAGCTGAAACGGTAGTCACCCCCGGGACCGAAGACCTGCACGCGGAAATTTCCGCCATCGACCACGTACAGCATGTCGTCCCGCCCGATGGTCAACTGGACGGGCAGGTTGAATTCGCCCGGCTGACTGCCCCGGCGGCCGATGGTATCCAGGAGTTCGCCACTGGCCGTGTCGTAGACGAGGACGTGGTGTTCCTGGGAATCCACGCCCCCCGTGTCGACGACGTACAGACGGCTGCCGTCCCGGTTCAGGGCAACATCCGAAGGGCGGCGCAGTTGTTCCTTGGAGCCGATGGCGCGCAGAAAACGACCGTTGGCATCATAGACCATGATACGCCGCGCCGTGATGTCACTGACGTAGAGATCACCGTTGGGCGCCGTGTCCAGGCCCAGTGGCTTGACGAGCAACCCCGGTTTCTCGGTGCCGATCTCGACAAAGCGCCGTCCCGGAATGTCGAAGAGAAAGACCGTGCGCTGCACCGAGTCGCTCACATAGACCCGCCCCTTGCGGACCGCGACGTCGAAAGGTTTGACCAGGCCCTTGAGCTTGCGCGAGGCCCCCAGGGCGTATTGCTTGAAGCGCATGGCGCGGGTGAATTCCTCGACATCGTCGTTGTAGATCAGCGTGCGTTCATAGATGAAACGGGGCTCCGCGGGGGGGGGCGGATAGACGGGGGGCTTGAAGGCGGGCTGCGGAGGGGCGCTTGCGCAGCCCGCGGCCAAGGCCAGCGTGAGCCACAGGAGCAACCCGCATCCTCGCCTCGTGCCCGGGATCATCTTCTTCCCCCACAGTCCCAGTGGCTTCATATACGGCGGATTGAGAAAGGCCTACTTGATGTGACAGGTTTCACACAGTCGGGCTGCTGGCGCGCGCAGCAGGAGTGTGATGTCCGGGTTGTGGACATTGTGGCAGGTGGCGCATTCCACCTTGTTGTCGTAGAGCTTGACGCCGTTGTCGAAACCGTAGGGTCCATCGGGCGCGCGGAAATCGGGATCCCCATGTGTCAGTCCCGCGTATGTCATAGAGATGGGATGATCGTTGGTGAGATCTGTGTCTAGATGCTTGATGGCGATATTATGAGCGACCCGTCCGTTGTGGCACTTGGCGCAGTTCATCATGTCATCTTCGCCGTGAATGCGCAGATGCATGGCAGCATCCTCGCTGCTGCGCCAGCCATTGGGCTTGAAGACCGTCATGTCCACGGCCATGGTGCCGTCATGGCAGGAGAGGCACAGGAGGCTGATGGGGCTCGGTGTTTTTACTTTATTGTCCAGGGTATTGCTGTCGTAGAGATTGTAGGCACCGGTGGCCGGCAGAAAACGGTTCCAGCCCGGATTGCCGCCCAGCTCGCTGGAATCCACGTTCCCCTTCTCCGGTGGGATGTGGCAGTAGACGCAGGACGAACCCAGGTCGGAGAATGCGACGCCGGACATGGCTGTTACACCAGCCCTCTGGTTGAGGCCGGTGAAGTCGTGCTTCGTGCCCAGGATGGTGCCGGCGCCCTGGGCCGCGCACGCCCAGGCCAGTACTGCCCCGGCGGCAAGCCACAGGAAATGGTTTTTCATGCGCCTCATGACGTGGTGATCTTCAGCGGAGCCTCCGAGACGGCCGCATGCAGGGTGATGCCTGCGGCCCCGATCTTCCCCCTCATGCCTCAATTATAGCCGGGAAGCCGGGGACAATACATAGCGGTGGATTCATCCAGCCGCCTTTCCTTTTCGATGGCCTGTTGAGCCGGCGCAGGATCACCCGGTGGCGCGGCCCCCGCTTTTGCGCCAGAATAACCGCCATGCAGGATGTCTTTCAGAGCGGGGATAGAGGGCTGCGGACGCGGCTCGCCCGGGCTTGCGCCCTTGGCCTGGTGCTGGGCCTGCTCGTCTCCATACCGCCAGGGGTCCGGGCGGCGGAGCCCGTTGCGGCCTCCGGCGATGCCGCGGCGCTTTATCAACGCCACTGCGCAGTCTGTCACGGCGAGCGGGGCGATGGCAGGAGCCGGGCCCAGTTCGGACTCAATCCCCCGCCGCGCGATTTCACCACCGCCGAATCCTGGTATGAACTGAGCCGCGAGCGCATGATCACCTCGGTCAAGTACGGTCGCCCCGGTACCGCCATGGTGGGCTGGGGCAAGCGCCTCAGCGATGCCGAGATCGCGGGGGTGGTCGACTATATCCGCAGCCATTTCATGCGTGAACCCGAGGACAAGGCCGTCACCCTGGGCAAGCGGATCTACAAGCGCCATTGCAGCGCCTGTCATGCCGATCGCGGCGATGGTTCCAGCTGGGCCAGAAACAGTCTCAATCCGCCCCCCCGGGATTTTACTTCCCCGGATTCGCGGGAGATGCTGTCCCGCGAGCGCATGATCGTCTCCGTCAGCCATGGACGGCCGGGCACGGCCATGATGCCCTTCGCCTCCCGTCTCACGGCGGAGGAGATCGAGGCCGTGGTGGATTACATCCGCAGCGAGTTCATGGGCCTGAGCAGCGGTTCTGACCAGGCCGCGGCAGCCGCGGCCAAGGCGCCGGCGCCGGCCGTGCCGTCCTTGTTGGAGGCGCCGGTCCGTCGCTTCGTGCCGGCGCAGGCGGATATGGCGGCCGCTTTTCCCCATGGCCTCACGGGCGATGCCGAACGGGGCCGGCGTTTCTATCAGGAGAACTGTTTCACCTGCCACGGGCGGCGCGGGGACGGAAAGGGCCCCCGCGCGGACTTCATCAGGCCGCCTCCTCGCAACTTTCTCGGTGCCGAGGCGCGGCGCTATCTCAACCGGCCGGCCCTGTTTCAGGCCATCGCCCGGGGCAAGCCGGGGACGGTGATGCCCGCCTGGCGCACGGTGCTGGACGATCAGCAGATCGCCGATGTGGCGGAATACGTCTTCACCGCGTTTATCCAGCCTGGGCAGGCCAGGCAGAATCCCAGACTGGATCCCGGACAGGATCCCGGACAGGCGGATGGCGGGGAGAAAGACGCTGAGGCCGTGACGGAGAAAAAAAAAGACCCGGGAAAAGCCTTGAGACCGCCGGAGAAGACGAATGGCTGAAGACCGGCCGCAGCGTCTATAACAATCACTGTTATTTCTGCCATGGCTACGGGGGGGATGCCCGCACCCTGGCCAGTACCTACCTCGATCCGCCGCCACGGGATTTCACTGCCCTGGATCCGGACCGCGTCTTGCGCGATGACTTCATCGCCACGGTCACAGACGGCAGCCCCGGCACGGCCATGATGGCCTTTTCCCGCCGCCTCGACCCGGCGCAGATCGAGGCGGTGGTGGACTTCATCATCGCGACCTTCATCCAAGAGCGCCGCGCCAACACGCGCTATCACATACCCGAAAACGGCTGGGTGGATCACCAGCGTTATCGCGATGCCTATCCCTTCGCCCTGGGCGAGATTCCTCTCGATACGCCCGATGACAGGTTGACACCGGCGCAGCGCCGCGGCAAGGCCCTTTTCATGGAATCCTGCGTCACCTGTCATGACCGCGCGCGGGTGGAGGACGAGGGAGTGCTGTGGGAGCCCCGCGCGGTGTCTTTTCCCCGTGGCGGCTATTCCCATCGGCTGCGGGGCCGCCCGGATGCCAGCAGCGGCGCCACGCCCTTCGCCCGTCATGACCGACCGCCCCGGGTGGCCGGCCTGACGCCCCTGGAGCGGCAGGGAGAAGCCTTGTTCCAGAACAACTGCGCCTTCTGTCATGCCGCCGACGGGACCGGCCGCAACTGGATCGGCAGTTTTCTCGAGCCCCGGCCCCGCGATCTGACCGCGCCCGATTTCATTGCCACCATGACCCGCCAGCGCCTGGCACGGGTGATTCGTGATGGACTGCCGGGCACGACCATGCCGGCCTGGCGGCAGGTGCTCGACGCGCAGGAGATCGACGCGCTGGTGGCCTATGTTTTCCGCGTCTTCTTCCGCCAGGCGGAAAACAGCGAAGAGTGAATGAAGCGCGGGAATGACGTGCCGCTGGTGGCGTTGTTTTGCTATATTGCCTGCAACCGTCAACGGAAAGGGCAAGGTGAGGCTTGGGCATGGCTGAAGACAGGATCAGGGTGGGGATCGTCGGCGCCACCGGTTATACCGGCTGCGAGCTGCTGCGCCTGCTGCTGCGCCATCCCCGTGTGGCGGTGGTGGAGATCACCTCGCGCAGCGAAGCGGGGCGTCCCGTCGGCGCCTTGTTTCCCCACTGTCGTGCGCCCGAACTGATCTTCAGCGCCCCTGACGAGGCCCGCCTGGCGGTCTGCGATGTGGTGTTTTTCGCAACGCCCAATGGCACTGCCATGACCATGGTGCCTGCCCTGCTCGAGGCCGGCGTGCGCATCGTGGATCTGTCGGCGGATTTCCGCCTGCATGATGCCCGCCTCTGGGAGCAGTGGTACGGCATGCCCCACGCCTGCCCCGAGCTGCTGGCCGAGGCGGTCTACGGCTTGCCCGAGGTCAACCGCCGGCTTCTTTCCAATGCGCGCCTGGTGGCCAATCCCGGCTGTTATCCCACGGCCGTGCAGCTGGGATTCCTGCCCTTGCTGGAGGCAGGTGTGGTCGATCCCGCCTCGCTGATCGCCGACGCCAAGTCGGGGGTCAGCGGTGCCGGGCGCAAGGCCGACCTGGCGCTTTCCTTCTGCGAGCTGGACGGCAGTTTCAAGGCCTACCATGCCGCCGGTCACCGGCACCTGCCGGAGATCCGCCAGGGGCTCGCCCGGATCGGCGGCACGGCGGTGGGGCTGACCTTCGTCCCTCACCTGCTGCCCATGGTGCGGGGATTGCATGCCACCCTCTATGCCACCCTGCGCGAGCCCGGGGTGGATCTGCAGGGGCTTTTCGAGGACCGCTTCCGGGCGGAGCCCTTCGTGACCGTGCTGCCGCCTGGAGCCCATCCGGAGACCCGCCACGTGAAGGGAGTCAACCATTGCCATCTGGCGGTGTGCCGGCCCCAGGATGGAGACCGGGTCGTGGTGCTGGCCGCCATCGACAACCTGGTCAAGGGCGCGGCCGGCCAGGCAGTGCAGAACATGAATATCATGCTGGGGCTGGATGAGACCCTGGCCCTGGAGGATGTCGCCGTCCTGCCGTGAGGTGGAGGACTGAAACCCGGGACATTTCGTCTGCTGATGCATCAATCCTCCCATGTGATCATCAAGTCCCATCACCCCCGCCGCCGGCGGATCGTGCTGGTGCTGGTGCTCGTGGCCCTGGCCGCTGCCGGTTGGGGTCTGTATGAATACGGTCGTGCCCGGGGAGGCTATGATCGTCTTGAGGCCGCGCGGGAGCGGGAGGCCCTGGAGGCCGTCATTGCCGGTCTGAGGTCACGCAACGAAGCGCTGCGTGCACGCATCGCCGTGCTGGAACAGGCCAGCGAGGTGGATCGCCACGCCTATGCCGAGGTGGATCAGACCCTCAAGGCCCTGCAGGACGAGTTGCTCGAATTGCGCGAGGAGGTGGCCTTCTATCGGGGAATCGTCGGCCCTGCCGATATCAGTAAGGGGCTGCAGATCCAGAGTTTCATGGTGAAGCGCAACGGTCAGACCAACAGCTATCACTATCGCCTGATCATGACCCAGTACGGCAAGAATGCCCGCCCCGTGCAGGGCGTGGCCAAGATGACCGTGACCGGCGTGCTGGCGGGCCGTCAGGTCCGTTTCGAACTCAAGGAAATCGATTCCCGGCAGCGTCCGTACATGAAGTTCCGGTTCAAATATTTCCAGGAACTCAAGGGCGACATGGAACTGCCCGAAGACTTTGTACCCCTGAAAGTGATCCTGAAGACCATCCCCCGGGGCAAGGGCGCCAAGACCACCGAGCGGGCCTTCAACTGGGCGGAAGTGATCTCCTGAGGAGGCGATATGTGGAATGCAAACCGGAAATACAAAGGCGACAGAGTCGATACCCTGATCGGTCAGCAGACGGAACTGCGGGGAGACATCAGTTTCAGCGGCGGGCTGCATGTGGACGGCAAGATCCAGGGTAACGTCACCGCAGAGGGTAACGACAGGACGGTGCTGGTGCTGAGCGAGAAGGGCACCATCGAGGGCGAGGTGCGGGTGCCCTGTCTGGTGATCAACGGCCTGGTCATCGGGGATCTCTATGCCTCGGAATCCATCGAGCTGGCACCCAAGGCCCGCATCACGGGCAATGTGTATTATAATCGCATCGAGATCGCCATGGGGGCCGAGGTCAACGGCAGCCTGGTCCACATGGAGGATGAATCCCGGCCCGATCTGGTGGAAGCTGGCGGCGGGCGTGCCGCGAAATGACGAAACTTGACTGGTATTGTCAGGATAACATATAATGCCCATATATTTTTTGAGGTAAAGAAGGAGTGTCCAGCCCATGAATACGGCAGTCTCTGAAGCGCTTCCCGAACAGCCCACCATCCATTTCACCGACAGCGCCGCGGCCAAGGTGAAGTCGCTCATCGAGGAGGAAAACAACGAGGCACTCAAGCTGCGCGTCTATATCACGGGCGGTGGTTGTTCCGGATTCCAGTACGGTTTCACCTTCGATGAAACCATCAACGAAGGCGATGCCGTCATCGAGAAGGGCGGCGTCACCTTCCTCGTGGATCCCATGAGCTTCCAGTATCTCATCGGCGCGGAGATCGACTATACCGAGGGTATCGAGGGCGCGCAGTTCGTGATACGCAATCCCAATGCCACGACCACCTGTGGCTGCGGCTCCTCGTTCAGCGTCTGACGACGCCTCACATATCCCCGTATCATAATCCCGGCTGTATCATATCCCGGTGCGGCCGGGATAGATTCCCCCCAGCACCACTGCCCGGCGGGCGCCCGTGACAGCCGGCAGGTTGCCGGCGCGCCCTGCCAGGGTCTCGCGGGCCAGCCAGGCAAAGGCCACAGCCTCCACCAGGTCGGGGTCCAGTCCCAGCGCCGCCGTTGAGCGGATCTGCTGCGCCGGCAGCAGGGCCCTGAGTCTCGCCATGAGGTGATCATTGTGGACGCCACCCCCGCAGACCAGCAGTTCCCGTGCCTGGGCCGCATGGCGGTGCAGGGCCTCGCGGATGCTCGTGGCGGTGAGTTCGCACAGGGTGGCCTGGACATCACATGCTGGGGGTGGCGGATCCAGGCCTTGCAGGCGTTTCTCCAGCCAGGGCAGATTGAAATGTTCCCGCCCGGTGCTTTTGGGCGGCGGGCGCCGGAAATAGGGATCGTCCATGAGCCGGGTCAGGAGACGCTGGTCCACCCTGCCGCCTGCAGCCCAGGCGCCGTCCCGGTCCATGGGGCCGTGTCCATGGCGTTGCGCCCAGGCATCCATGAGCAGGTTGCCCGGCCCGGTATCGAAGCCGAGGACCTCTCCGCCGGGATTCAGCACCGTCAGGTTGGCGATGCCGCCGATGTTGAGCACGGCGCGGCATGCATCGCCTGCGAATGCGGCGGCATGAAAGGCCGGGACCAGGGGCGCGCCCTCGCCGCCGGCGGCCATGTCGCGGCGGCGGAAATCGGCCACCGTGGTGATGCCGCTTCGTTCGGCGATGATATTGGGGTCGCCGATCTGCAGGGTGCTGCCGGGTGACTGCCCCGGCAGGTGCCGGATGGTCTGGCCATGACTGCCGATGGCGCGCACGGCAGCGGCGGTGAGCCCCGCGCTTTCCAGTACCTGCGCAGCGGTTTCGGCAAAATGCCGGCCCACTTCCATATCCAGTGACAGCAGTTCGGAGAATGGCGCACGCGGTGCCTGGGCCAGGACCAGCAGCCGTTCGCGCAGTGCCGGCGGATAGGCCGCGTGGCAGGCTGCCAGGACATGCCCCGGGAGGGTGGAGAGATCAACCAGCACACCGTCGATGCCGTCCATGCTGGTGCCGGACATCAGGCCGATGTAGCGTTCGTTCATGACGGCCCAACCTTTGGCATAAGCTTTGATCGGGCTGGGCGGGATGTCGCAGATGAATTATTTCCGCTCTGCGTCACGCTCTTCATTCAGGGCCAGGGTGGAGCGCCGCAGCAGGTCGAGTTGCGCCAGATAGGGTTTGGCGCTGGCGGTGAATTCGGCGAGGTAGCGGCGCGGCAGGGGGGCGGCATCGGGCAGCCTGACCGTAAGCGGATTGCGATGCACGCCGTTGACGCGGAACTCGTAGTGGAGGTGGGGGCCGGTGGCCAGTCCCGTGCTTCCAACGTAGCCGATGACCTGGCCCTGGCGTACCCGTCGTCCGGAGCGGATGCCGCGGGCATAGCGGGAGAGGTGTGCATAGAGGGTGTGATAGCGGCTGCCGTGTTCGATGATCACGGTCTTGCCATAGCCGCCCTTGGTGCCCCGGTGGACGATTCTGCCGTCGCCCGTGGCCTTGACGGGTGTGCCCCGCGGCGCGGCATAGTCCACGCCCTTGTGGGCGCGGATCTTGTTGAGGATGGGGTGCCTGCGGCCCAGGCTGAAACGGGAGCTGACCCGGGTGAAGGCCACCGGCGAACGCAGGAAGGCCTTGCGCATGCTCCTGCCGTCAGGGCTGTAGTAGTCGGTCCGGCCCCCGGCGTCGGTGAAGCGGATGGCGCGGTGGACCTTGCCGCGGTTGATGAATTCCGCGGCCAGGATTTCGCCATCGCGGAGCTTCTCGCCATCGAGATAGAGTTCCTCGTAGATGACCGTGAAGCTGTCGCCCTCGCGGATGTCCAGGGAAAAGTCGATGTCCCAGCCGAAGATGGCCGCCAGCTCCATGGTGATGTTGTCCGACAGGCCGGCGCGCTGGGCGGCGAGGAACAGGGAGTCGTTGATGATGCCGCTGGCGTGGCTGATGCGCCGCTCCGCCTCGCGCTCGATGAGCCGGGCGGAAAATGTCTCGCCCTGGCGGGTGATCTCCAGGGTCCGGGTGTCGTCGTAATCGTAGACCAGTTGCTGCAGCCTGCCCTCGGCGTCGATATTGAGGCGCAGGACATCGCCGGGGTAGAGTCGCTTGAGTATCCGCCGGGGTTCCTCGCCCAGGGACAGGATCTGCTGCAGCTGCCTCGCGGAAAGCCCCCGGCGTTTGAAAATCAGGGACAGGTTGTCACCCCGCTTCACCTTGGCCGTGTGCCACCGGCCGTGGGGCGTCGCGCCGGATTTCCTGCCGGCTGCCAGAGTGGATCTCGGAGTGGATTTCGGAGTGGATATCGTAGCAGGGGGCGTGGCCGGGGAAGTGTGGAGGGCTGCCGCCCGAGGTTCCGTCATGCCCATGGAGACGGTCTTGGACCCGGGTGCGGTCTCCGCCGGGGGGGCGGGGACGGCCGCCACCGGTACCGGCGTCGTACGCGTTGCTTCCACCGTATCCGGCGTCAGGCCGAAGAAGATCCCCATGCCCGCCAGGATGCCTGCCGCAGTGAACAGGTAGTGGCGATAAGGGAAAGGCGCGGGTTCAGTTTTCTCCCGTTCTGGCTTATAGTCGCGATTGAGAGAGATTTTTTCCATGAAGATCTTCTTGTCGTTTGCGGCCTACCTTAGCTTGGTCACCTGTGTGGGTCAACAAGCCCGGGCATGATGAACTCAGAACCCATGCCGGATTACCCTGGGGCGTCCGGGGCGACAGGCAGATGTAAAACCTGGCGTACTTGACTGTCTCGTAGTTGAATGGAGTGGGCCTGGATGCTGGTGCGCCGGCTCGGTAGCCTGGATGAAGCTCAGCAAGAGCGGAATCCAGGAAACCAGACGGCAAAACCCATGCACCCGGATTACGTTCCACTCCATCCGAGCTACATGTTTCGATTAAGACAATTATGAGTTCATTGATATTTATCGGCGCACAGCCGGTCGTCCTGAAATAGGGGCGGGCGTTGTGCGGATGTGGTTCGCGTATCGGGAGGCGGAGTGGTCATGACAGATGTGGCGGAGGCGCTGGCGCAGATTGCCCGCGGTGCCGAAGAGATCCTGTTGCAGGAGGAGTTGAAGACGCGCCTCGAATCCGGGCGGGTATTGCGTGTCAAGGCGGGCTTCGATCCCACCGCGCCGGATCTCCATCTCGGCCATACCGTGCTGCTCAACAAGCTGCGCCAGTTTCAGGACCTGGGCCACGAGTGCATTTTCCTCATCGGCGATTTCACCGGCATGATCGGTGACCCCACCGGCAAGAGCACCACGCGTCCTCCGTTGTCCCGCGACGAGGTGATCGAGAATGCCCGTACCTATGAGCAGCAGATCTACAAGATCCTGGATCCCGAGAAGACCCTTGTGATGTTCAATTCCAGCTGGATGAGCGAGATGCGGGCGGCGGATCTCATCGCGCTCGCTGCCAGGCATACGGTGGCGCGGATGCTCGAACGCGAGGATTTCCACAAGCGCTATGCCAATGGCCAGCCCATCGCCATCCATGAGTTTCTCTATCCGCTGATCCAGGGCTACGATTCCGTGGCCCTGCGGGCCGACGTGGAACTGGGCGGGACGGACCAGAAGTTCAATCTCCTGGTGGGGCGCGAGCTGCAGCGCCACTATGGCCAGGCACCCCAGGTGGTGTTGACCATGCCCCTCCTCGAGGGACTGGACGGTGTACAGAAGATGTCCAAGTCGCTGGGCAACTACGTGGGTATCGACGAGCCCCCCGAGGAGATGTTCGGCAAGCTCATGTCCATCTCCGACGAGCTGATGTGGCGCTATTTCGAATTGCTGAGTTTCCGTCCCGTCAGTGAGATCGAGCGTCTGCGCCGGGCGGTGAGCCAGGAGGGGTTGAACCCCCGGGATGTCAAGTACGAGCTGGCAGGAGAGATCGTGGGCCGTTTTCACGGTCCCGAGGCGGCGCGTCGGGCCAGGGAGGCGTTCATTGCCCGTTTCCAGAAGGGGGCGCTGCCGGAAGAGCTGCCCGAGGTGGAGCTCAATGCCCCTCAGGGCCTGCCCATCGCCAATCTCCTCAAGGCGGCGGGCCTTACCGCCAGCACTTCCGAGGCCCTGCGCCTGATCCGCCAGGGAGCCGTGCGCATCGACGGGGAACGCCTGGAGGACCCCAGGCGGCTGATTGCGGCCGGAACCGAGCATGTCTATCAGGTGGGGAAGCGGCGCTTTGCCCGGGTGCGCATTGCCGCCTGAAGGGCTTGAAAACCGCCTGCTTATCCACCACATTCAACGATATCTGCGGATGTCTCTGCCCCCCTGCTTTTGAGGCCGAAATATTTTCAGGCAAGTGTTGACCTGGGGAGGGGAGCGCGTATAATGCGCCTCTCTCGGACGTCAATGTCGCTGCGGTGACCCTCATCTGGTCGCCGAGGGTGTTGACGGGCAGTTGGTCTCCTGTATAATTGACCAGCTGTGCCAGTCGGTGACGACGTGGCCCCTGCTCTTTAACAATCAGTGAACTCAAGCAATCTGTGTGGGCGCTTACGTCAGTGGTTTGGTTTTCACCAAACGACTGATGCCGACGGCCCGCCGGTTGATGTGTCCGGCCTTCGGGCTCGGTCGTATTGAACGGCAGGCTTCAGGCAAAAGCATCAGGCCGTCGCAAGACGGCCGCCAAGAGTTGAACTGAAGAGTTTGATCATGGCTCAGATTGAACGCTGGCGGCATGCTTAACACATGCAAGTCGAACGGCAGCAGCGGAGACAATCCTTCGGGTGCGTTTCCGGCTGGCGAGTGGCGGACGGGTGAGTAATGCGTAGGAATCTGCCCAGTAGTGGGGGACAACCCGGGGAAACTCGGGCTAATACCGCATACGCCCTCCAGTCGAGAGGCTGGGGGGGAAAGCGGGGGACCTTCGGGCCTCGCGCTATTGGATGAGCCTACGTCCGATTAGCTTGTTGGTGGGGTAATGGCCTACCAAGGCGACGATCGGTAGCTGGTCTGAGAGGACGATCAGCCACACTGGGACTGAGACACGGCCCAGACTCCTACGGGAGGCAGCAGTGGGGAATATTGGACAATGGGCGCAAGCCTGATCCAGCAATGCCGCGTGTGTGAAGAAGGCCTTAGGGTTGTAAAGCACTTTCAGCAGGGAAGAAAAGCCTGGGGCTAATACCTCCGGGTCTTGACGTTACCTGCAGAAGAAGCACCGGCTAACTTCGTGCCAGCAGCCGCGGTAATACGAAGGGTGCAAGCGTTAATCGGAATTACTGGGCGTAAAGCGCGCGTAGGCGGTTGGATAAGTCGGATGTGAAAGCCCCGGGCTCAACCTGGGAATTGCATTCGAAACTGTCCGGCTAGAGTATGGTAGAGGGAAGCGGAATTCCACATGTAGCGGTGAAATGCGTAGATATGTGGAGGAACACCAGTGGCGAAGGCGGCTTCCTGGACCAATACTGACGCTGAGGTGCGAAAGCGTGGGGAGCAAACAGGATTAGATACCCTGGTAGTCCACGCCGTAAACGATGTCAACTAGATGTTGGGAGGGTCTACCTCTTAGTGTCGCAGCTAACGC
>Ga0256839_1001107_pt1 | contig 33466 bp, 27 predicted proteins | sample 354166metaG_FD_185968 | JGI IMG/M metagenome (GOLD analysis project Ga0256839, IMG submission 185968) | Hydrothermal vent microbial communities from Mid Atlantic Ridge, Atlantic Ocean - 354-166 | ecosystem: Environmental > Aquatic > Marine > Hydrothermal vents | place: Atlantic Ocean: Mid...
GCACGCAGGTCTTCGCCATAAAGATCAATCAGCACATCAGCGCGCAAAAGCGCGGCAGGTTCGACCAGTGCCGCGCCGTTAAATGCCGCCAGAATTCGGGTTATCTCGGCATTTACCGCCGCCAGCCCCGCACCAATGCGGCCATCCTCAAGATATGCGCGCGCGGCAATCATCCGGCCCGCGCAATCATCTTTTTAACCTCGGATACCAGATCGCTGCGTTTGATTTCCATTTGCGCGGGTTGGCTTTTCCATTCTTCATTGGTGGTAATACCTGCCGCCAACACCTTGCCCAGCGCGAGGTCCTTGATCTGCACCACACCGGCGTCTTTTTCATTACCGCCTTCAATCACCGCAACGGGCGAATTGCGGGCATCTGCGTATTTCAGCTGATTGCCAAAGTTTTTGGGATTGCCCAGATAAACCTCGGCCCTGATACCGGCATTGCGCAATTCAGCCACCATGGTCTGGTAATCGGCCATACGGTCGCGATCCATCACCGTGATCACAACAGGACCGGTGGATGAATTGTCTAAGCGGCCCTTTTCGCGAAGCGCTGCCAACAGCCGGTCAACCCCGATGGAAATGCCGGTTGCGGGGACTTCTTGGCCTGTGAACCGCTTGACAAGGTCATCATACCGCCCGCCACCCGCGACCGAGCCAAACTGGCGTTTGCGGCCTTTATCATCGAATATCTCAAAGGTTAATTCAGCCTCGTAAACCGGGCCGGTGTAATAGCCCAAACCGCGCACGACAGACGGGTCGATCACCAGCCGGTCAGGCCCGTAACCTTGGGCATCGGTCAGCTCGGCAATGGTTTCCAGTTCCTGCACCCCTGCCAGCCCGATATCGGAACCAACCACCAGTTCACGCAAGCGCGCACAAGTGGCAGCGCCGGTTTTGCGTTTGGCATCCATAAACCCCATGACAATCTCGGCCTGTTCATCGGCCAGCCCCGCGCCGCCGGTGAAATCGCCGCTATCGTCCTTGCGCCCCTCGCCCAACAGCGCCCGCACGCCTTGCGGTCCCAGCCTGTCCAGCTTGTCAATGGCGCGCAGAACAATGCCGCGTTCGGCGTCGAATTTTTCCGGATTATCCGGATCAAAAATACCGGCAACCTGCATCACCCCGTTCAGCACCTTGCGGTTATTGACCCGCACGATGTAATCGCCCCGCGCAATGCCCACTGATTCAAGCGTATCGGAAAGCATGGCGCAAATTTCGGCATCAGCCGCCATGGTGGGCGTGCCAACCGTATCGGCATCACATTGATAAAACTGCCTGAACCGGCCCGGCCCTGCTTTTTCATTGCGCCAGACCGGCCCCACCGCATAACGCCGATAGGGCGATGGCAGATCATTGCGAAACTGTGCATAGACCCGCGCAAGCGGTGCGGTCAGGTCATAGCGCAGGGCCATCCATGCTTCGTCTTCGTCCTGCCACGCGAACACACCCTCATTGGGGCGGTCAACATCGGGCAGGAATTTGCCAAGGGCCTCAACGGTTTCAATGGCGCTGGTTTCCAGCGGATCAAACCCGTAGGCGCGGTAAATATCGGTGATTTTGCCCAACATGCGGTTGCGCTCCAACACCTCGGGGCCGAAATAATCGCGAAAGCCGCGCGGAGCGGCGGCGCGGGGCCGTTTTACCTTGGGTTTTTTGTTTTTTGCCATGGGTCTGCCCGTTCAAAATATGCTTTGCCGCGTTCTAACCCAACCACCCAAAACCCGCAAGTTTCAACCGCATTTGGCAATGGGTAAACGAAAAATTGCCACGTTAGTAAAATTTTAGGAAATTTGACGTTAACTGCGCATTAATCATAATCTTCTGACGGGTGGGCCTGAAATGCCAAATTTTTATGTGTATTCTGCCGCAGATGTGGGCTTGCCCGATACATTTGCCAATTGGTTTGCCAGCCCTAGCAGCACGGTTTCGGCTTCGATTTCGGCTGATCTGTTGCAAATGTCCGATGATGATGCATTTCTGGAAAACGAGGGCGGTGGATCAGACCAGTTGTTAACCGCTGATCTTTTTATTGACGGGGTTTTGGTCGGGTCGGCTGGTGATGTGATCATCAATCTTGGTCAATCGGCGATTACCAATGCCACAACCGGCGACACCGGATTTCTGGTTGTTATTCAGGTAAACGGCGTGGCGGTCGGTTATGGGTCTACGATTGAATTAAATGCCGGCGACAGTATTTCCATGGGCGCGTGGTTTGGCAGCAATGACCAGATCAACTATGACCAGCTGGAACCGGTTTGCTTTACCAAAGGCACGTTGATTGCCACCGCAACAGGGGATGTTGCGGTGGAAAACATGCAACTTGGCGACAGGGTCTGGACCAAGGATGCGGGGTTTCAGCCGGTTCGATGGATTGGCAGACAGGTTTTTGACGGCACAGGGCGGTTTGCCCCGATTCTGTTCAGGGCGGGTGCGCTGGATAACAAGGCTGATCTTTTGGTGTCACCCATGCATCGCATGTTGATCACCGGATGGCGCGCCGAAATTCTGTTTGGCCAACCGGAAATTCTGGCCCATGCCAGCGATCTGATCAATGACCACACCATTTTACGCGCGCCCTGCCCACAAGTGGAATATTTTCATCTGATGTTTGACGGCCACCAAATTCTGTGCTCCCAAGGCTGCCTAAGCGAAAGTTTTGATCCGTTTGCCGCCAATTTACACGGATATGATGCCAAAGCCCTGACGGAATTGCTGACAATATTTCCCGAACTGTCTGAAAAACAAACCATCTGGCCCAGCGCGCGCCCCACATTGAACCCCGCTGAATCAAAGCTTTTACAAAGCCTTTAGTCCACGCTAGATTGCCCCATGAACACGCCCGTATTATATTCATTCCGCCGCTGCCCCTATGCAATGCGCGCGCGTCTTGCGCTGGCCAGCGCCGCAATTATCGTAGAAATGCGTGAAATTCTGCTGCGGGACAAACCTGAAGAAATGATCAGGGTTTCAGCCAAAGCCACGGTTCCGGTGCTGGTTTCAGATGGCAAAATACTGGATGAAAGCCGCGATATCATGGATTGGGCTTTGGCCCAAAACGACCCCGAGGACTGGTTAAGCAGATATGATCCGGAGTTGGTTTTTGAATGCGAAACCGGTTTCAAAACTGCGCTGGACAAATATAAATATGCATCGCGTTTTTCTGATGTAAACCCAGCCGAACAACGGGATATTGCCGCAGGGTTTTTGCAAAAACTAGATAAAACCCTGACCCGGCAGCCGTTTTTATCAGGGGCTGATTTTGGCTATACCGATGCTGCCATAATTACCTTTGTGCGCCAATACGCCAATGTAGACCGCAACTGGTTCGACCGGCAAAACTGGCCATATCTGGCCAAGTGGCTGGAAAGTTTTCTACAATCCAAAAGGTTTTCTTTTATCATGGCCAAATTTCCGGTATGGCAGGCCGAAAATGACCCCATCTATTTTCCGGAGCACCAATGAACATTGACCGAATGGACAGACTGGAAGAACAAATCGCCCATCAATCCGCTTTGCTTGACGAGCTGAACAACGTTGTGGCCACACAAGCCGACCGGATTGATATTTTGCAACGCCGTATTACATTGTTAATGAAACGCGCCGCTGAACAGGAATCCGACAGTATTTCGGGTGCAACGATTCAAGACCAGAAACCGCCACATTGGTGAATTAAATGAAACAAGATAATTCGCAAAACAAAGATAAAAAAATGCAAAAAGTTATTCTTTTACATGGCCTTGGCCGCTCTAAAAACTCCTTGCGGATATTGGCTTGGCGGTTGGAGCGCGCCGGTTTTGACCCGATTTTAATCGATTACCCATCCACGGATGCAACCATCGATGAACTGGTTGATCTGATCACACCGATGATCCCCGATGGCAATGACAAGCTGGATTTTGTTGGCCATTCTCTGGGCGGCATTCTGGCCAAACGGCTAGCCAAACGGCTGCCGGAATCACGGCGCGGCCGGATTGTGCAACTGGGTGCGCCCAATTTTGGCAGTGAAATCGCAGAGCGCGCCAATACATTTGGTGAACCCTTGGGCCCCGCTTTGGCGGAACTGGAACCCAATGAAGGCGACGACGATAGCGGACTCGATATCGGCGCGATTGCCGGAACCGCCGCCTTGCCTGCTTATGGCTTAATCACCGGCATTCATGGCGAAAATGACGGCAAGGTCAGCGTAGACAGCGCATGGGGCCATGCACCCATCAAAAAACGGGTAGCATTTCATGTAACGCACAGCCTGATGACCTTTGAGAAAAGAGTAATCAAGGCCACAATCGATTTTCTGAAAAACGGCGAGTTTTAGCAGTTATTCGCCATAAGGGATCCAGATGTTTTTGATCTCGGTGGCGCGGCGCAAAAACAGTTCTCCCTCGCCAGAAGCAGGGGATTGCCAATCAATCGCGCGGCCATAATCGACAAAAGTGCGTTTCAGATTGCCAGTTGAATCCTGTTCCACCTGTTTGGAAAGTTCAGCTGATCCAAACGCCCAGACCGCATCAACATCATTGTGCTGCGCCAGGGTTTTGGCCAGTTCCACTGTATCACCAGTGACAATATTCAAAACCCCGGCGGGCACATCCGAAGTTTCCAGCACCGAATAAAAATCCGTGGCCGACATCGGGTGCGCCGCGCTTGGCACCGCCACAACCCGATTGCCCACCGCCAAAAGCGGGGCAATCAAGCTGATAAACCCGAGCAGCGGCGATTCATCGGGGCAAAGCACCCCGACAACCCCCAAGGGTTCGGGCATAGCCAGTGCCACACCGCGCATGGGCGGCATGTGAATGCGGCCCTCGTATTTATCGGCCCATGATGCATAAGTAAATAAACGCGAGATCGACATTTCGACCTCGGACATAGCCGATTTGGCAGAATTTCCGGTCATGTCGCTAATGCGTTTTGCAAATTCATCCGCGCGCGCAGACAGGTTTTCGCCTAGATAAAACAGGATTTGCGCGCGGTTAAAGGCGGTTTTACTGCCCCATGCCTTGGCGCCCCGCGCGGCCTCTACCGCGTTGCGGATGTCTTTGCGATTGCCTGTTCCGACCTCGCCAAGGCTGGTGCCTTTGGGAGTTAGGACGCTGGCAGAATAATTGCCATCGGGGCGCGATTGTTTGCCACCGATAAACAGTTTTGCGGTGCGATCCACCGGTTGCAGCTGAAACCCTGCGGCTTTTGGCGCGGTTTTTGCTGCGCGCGGCTTTCCATCTGCCCATGCTTTTGGTTTCAGGTAATCATAACAACCCTCAATCCCGCCTTCGCGCCCGAATCCGCTTTCTTTGCGCCCGCCAAACCCGACAGCCGCATCCAGTTGATTGGTGCAATTGATCCAGACGACCCCCGCCTCTACCTGCGCGGCGATTTCCAGCGACAGGTTGACGGATTCGCTCCAGATGCTGGCGGACAGCCCGTAACGGGAATGGTTGGCCAGTTGCACGGCCTCATTCGGGGTGCGGAATGTCATGGACACCACAACAGGGCCAAATATTTCATCGCAAGCCACCGACGCGGTTGGCTGAACATCGGTTAACAAAGTCGGCAGGAAAAAACTGCCCGTATCCGGCATTGGAATATCGGGCTGAAATAACGTCGCGCCTGCGGCCACACCATCCGCCACCATACCGGTGATACGTTTTAATTGATCAGGTGCCACAATAGCACCCATATCAATGGTTTTATCCAGCGGTTTACCGACTCGCAGCTTGCCCATGCGCAGCTTAAGCCGGTCATGGAAATCAGCGGCGATACCTTCCTGAACCAGAATGCGCGACCCCGCACAACAGACCTGCCCCTGATTAAACCAGATCGCATCAACCACGCCCTCGACCGCTGCATCAATATCGGCATCGTCAAACACAATAAACGGAGACTTGCCGCCCAGTTCCAGTGTCAGGGATTTACCGCTGCCTGCCGTGGTTTGGCGAATAAGTTTGCCCACCGCGGTTGATCCGGTAAAGGCAATTTTATCCACATCACCATCCACCAGCATAGCGCCGGTTTCGCCATTACCCGTCACTACATTCAGCACGCCGTCTGGCAAGCCCGCCGCCTGTGCCAGCTCGGCAAACAAAAGCGCTGTCAGCGAGGTATATTCAGCCGGTTTCAGCACCACGGTATTGCCCAGCGCCAAGGCGGGCGCGATTTTCCATGACAGCATCAGAAACGGGAAATTCCAAGGGATAATCTGGCCAACAACCCCCACCGGATTATGATCGGCAAATTGCGTTTCGGAAAGCTGCGCCCAGCCCGCATGGTGGTAAAAATGCCGTGCGGCCAGCGGAATATCAATGTCGCGGGTCTCGCGAACCGGTTTGCCGTTATCCAGCGCCTCGACCACGGCAATCAGCCGCGCGTTGCGCTGGATGATCCGGGCCAAGGCGTATAATTTCAATGCCCGTTGATGGCCTGACAGCGCCGCCCAAGCCGGCTGGGCCTTGCGCGCGGCTTTGACAGCCGCGTCAACATCAGCCTGTTTGCCTTGGGTGACGCGCGCCAAAATATCGCCGGTTGCCGGCTCAACACTGTCAAACCCTTTGCCAGGCTTGGTAAACGCGCCGTTAATGAAATGCCCGAACCCGGCTTTGTTGGCCTTTAGCCAATCGCGGGCGGCTGCATCGTCTTCGGTTGAGGGGCCATAATTCATGGATTCAAAATAGCTCGCTATGGTCATGGTTTATCCAATCGGGTGACGACGAAGCGCCGAATAGGCCCCGTCAATATTATGTTCTAACTGCCGTTCTATATCCGCCAACAGGCTGGATGCCCCGATACGAAACAGGTTGGGCCGAAGCCAGTCATTGCCCAGCTCTTCTTTCATAAGGCTTTGATATACCAGTATATCCTTGGCCTTTGAAATGCCACCAGCGGGTTTATAACCCACCTTGTATCCGGTCATTTTCTGGTAATCCCGGATGGTTCTGATCATGGTAAGGGTCACCGGCAAGGTGGCATTTACAGGTTCTTTGCCAGTGGATGTTTTGATAAAATCAGCACCGGCCATCATGCAGACAAGGCTGGCTTTGGCAACATTTCGCAGGGTCATCAATTCGCCGGTGGCCAGAATGGTTTTCATATGGGCCGCGCCACATGCGGCACGAAATTCCTGAATTTCAGCGTAAAGCGCGGGCCAATTGCCGGTCAGCGCATATTCTCGGGTGATAACAATATCGATTTCCATCGCCCCCGCGGCCACGGATGCCTTGATTTCCTCCAGCTTTTGCGCGTGCGGGTTCAACCCCGCCGGAAAACCGGTCGAAACCGCCGCCACCGGAATGCCGGAACCTTTTAGTGCCTCAACGGCAGTGGAAACAAACCGGTGGTAAACACAGACCGCGCCGGTTTTAATGCGGTAATCCGCCATGCCCATCGCTGCCAGAATATCGGGGCGCACCGGCTGCATCGCCTTGGCACATAACCGCTTGACCCGCCCGACGCTGTCATCGCCGCTAAGGGTGGTAAGATCAATACAGGTCACCGCATTCAACAACCAAGCCGCCTGCGCGTCTTTCTTGACCGCGCGCCGCCCGGGCAGCGCGCCAACACGGCGTTCCGATGCAGATTTGTTGATCCGCACAGAATTTATAATCGCCATATCCAGCGCCATGCCCGGGTTACGTTTTACGATGCCCATCGGAATGGTCTTGCCATCGGAATGCTCTGATACTGTGTTGGTCATATCGCCTCCACCCCGTCGATTCGGGGGCTCTTTTTAACAGAGTGGGTCATTTTTGTTGCAAAGTAAACATTTTTTGTTAACATCACAACAAAGAGGCATGCATGAACAAACATACCAGAATTGCAAAACTGCAACAGCTTATCGCACAGAACCGCAGTCTGCACATGCGGGCTGCGGCTGATTTTCTGAATGTTTCCGAAATGACCATCCGGCGGGATATCCGCAGTCATCCAGAGCTTTTTGACACATTGGGCGGCCATATCATTGCGCCCAACGGCCCCGCGCCTTATGATTTGGGCCGCGCGGTTGATTTGAACAAGGCCAGCAAGAAAGCTGCCTGTTCGCACTGCCTGCCATTAATCAATGCTGGCGATACAGTTTTCATAGATTGCGGCACAACGCTGGTGCATCTGGTGGATATGTTGCCCGATGGCCTGCCGATTACGATAATTTGCTATGCCCTGAACATTGCCGACCGCACCATCCGCAAACCCGATGTCAAACTGGTGCTGATTGGCGGCGAATACCACAGCAAAACCGCCTCTTTTGGCTTGCTGAAAGATGACAGGGTCTATGACAGCCTTGCCATAAATACCGCGTTTCTATCCGCTGCGGGGTTTGATCAAACCCTTGGTGCAACCTGTAGCTCGTTTCACGAGGCCACCCAAAAACGCGCCGCCATGCAACGGGCACAAAAGCAAGTTCTGGTGGTGGATAAAAGTAAATTCGGAAAAACCAGCGCCGCACATTTTGCCGATGCAACCGATTTTGACCATATATTCAGCCAAAACGGCGCGTGGTCTTTGCCTTGATTCTAGCGCAATGCAGCACAAGCTGCAGTCAGGCGGTCACAGGCTTTGACCAGATTTCCCATAGATGTTGCATAAGAAATCCGGATATTCGGGTCAAAGTCAAACGCAGCACCCGGCACCACAGCCAGATCATATGCCTCCAGAAAATAGCGCGCCAGATCGGTGGATGAATTTATTTTGGCGCCATCTGGGGTGTTTAGGCCAATTAGCCCAGCGCAATCAGGGAAAAGATAAAACGCCCCTTCGGGGGCATGGCAGGTTAACCCGCGCATGTCTTTCATACGGCCCAGAACATAATCGCGGCGCAGCTGGAATTCCTTGGCGCGCTTGGCCAGCACTTCTTGAGGCCCATCGAGCGCCTCAATGGCAGCAGCCTGGCTGATCGACGGAGGGTTACCGTTATTTTGTGACAGAATGTTCACAATCGCCGACATTAGTTTTTGTGGGCCGCCGCCATAGCCAATTCGCCAGCCGGTCATCGAATAGGCTTTGGAGACCCCATTCAAAGTCAAAGTCCGGTCCGCCAGCCGTGGCTCCACCTGCGCAGGCGTCACAAAGCTGAAACTGCCATAGGTAATATGTTCGTAAATATCATCGGCCAGCACCCACACATGAGGATGGCGCAGCAACACATCCGTAAGCGCCCGCATTTCATCCCGATTATACGCCGCCCCTGTGGGGTTGCTGGGCGAATTCAACATTACCACGCTGGTTTGCGGGGTAATTGCCGCCTCCAGATCATCCGCTTGCAATTTGAACCCTTTGGATTGCGGGCAACGCACCGGCACCGCGATGCCCCCCGCCAGCTTGATCATACCGCCATAAGACGCCCAACATGGCGTCGGCAAAACCACCTCACTGCCGGGTTCCAGCATGGCTTGCAGCCCGTGAAACAACAGCGGTTTAACCCCTGCGTCAATGACAATCTGGTCCGGCGTAAAATCCAGATCATTATCGCGTTTGAATTTGCGTGCCACCGCGGCGCGCAATGCTGCCGTTCCCGATACATCGGTATATTTGGTGATGTTGTTATTGATCGCATCAATGCCGGCTTGTTTGATGTTGTCGGGCGTCAGGAAATCCGGTTCGCCAACGCTTAGGTCAACAATATCGCGCCCCTCACCCTTCAGGCGGTTGGCAAGGCTGAAAATCTCGCTGATGGCCGAGGGCGCAAATCCGTCCATCAAACTGCTAAGCTGGGCCATATCGGGAACCTTTTTGTAAACCTTTTGGCGAACAAACACCGTTGGAAATTATTTGACAAGCGGAAATTACGGCGCAGGAAATACCAAGGCCAGCAAGGTCTTTGAATTGAAAGTTTTATAGGTTACTTTGGCGACCTGATCTTCGATGTTTTGCGCACGCTGCTCGCCTAAAACATCATCGGCAAACATATGGAATTTTTTGCTGATCTCCGCATCGGAAAGCGGGCTATCAGGGTCGCCGCGCGGCGCATAAGCTTTGCTTTGCAATTCCCGCCCGTCTTTCAAATAAAGCGTCACATCCGCCCAGCGTTTTTTGATGCTGATCTTGTTGTAATGTTCGGTTTCTTCCAGCACAGTCGCGCGGCTGATCCGCAAAATTTCAGGGTCATCCAGAATTTCCGACTGCAACTCCGCCACGCCTATTTGGCCCCGCACAGCCATGATCGCAAAAGGAAATGCCAGCGCATAGGTCAGCTCGTCCAGCGTTTTTGGTGCATGGCCTGCCAATTTGGTAGCATAATGAAAGGTCAAAATCCGCGCCCGTTCAATCATGTCGCTGCTGAGGTTGTTTTCCTGCATCAAATCCTGCACCGCATCAATGGCAGAGTGCGCCCAGCGGCACACCGGATAGGCTTTGTAATGGGTGCTTTCAATATCCCAACGGCTGCCCAGATCATGCCAAAACGGCGCGGCATCATCGCCCTCAATGGTAATCGCTGGCGCGCCGGTAAAACCGTCTGCGGCCAGAAATGCCGCACTAACCCCCACAGGTGCACCCCAGCCAACGCCATCGCGCAACATGGTCGGATGGTCAATACAGCGCATCATCTGGCTGCGCGGCCCGTGATATTCGGCAATGCCAACCGCATGGCGAAGCTGTTCATCATTCAGCCCCAACAAACGCGCGGCCGCCGCTGCGACACCAACCGCCGTCCAGGCACCCGATGTGTGATAATCGGGCACAGTTGCGTGCAAAGTCAGCCCCGCGCGATAGGCAATTTCATAACCAATGGTCAGCGCCAGAATCAATTCTTGCCCCGAAACCTTGCGTTCCAGTGAATCCACCACAGCCAAAACCCCCGGCAAAACCGCAGATCCCGCATGGCCTTTGGCGGGGGTTATCCCGTCATGGGCATCAATCGAATCAATGGTAAACGCCCCCGCCATTGCCGCCCCCATCGGGCTGACATTTGCGCCATCAAACAACAGCCGCGCGCGGGGTGTGTCTGCCCCACAAGGCATATGGCGCGCTGCAAACCCACGGGTTATTTTTGACAATTCGGTCTGGCTGCCGATCGCAGCCACACCGATGGTATCCAGCAAACTGCGCTGCATGATTGCCAAGATATGCGGCGGAATATCCTCAAACCGCAGGTTTTTAACAAAATCGGAAAATGTCTTGTTTGTCATATTATGCTGCGCCTTTGGCCTTGTCAGGGAAAGTTATCTCGGATTAGCTGCGCCAAGTCTTACAGAAAAACGACCTGATCGGATACAAAATGACCCTAGGCGAATATTTGGTGAAATTGCTGGAAAATTACGGTGTTGATACGGTATTTGGCATCCCGGGGGTGCATACGGTTGATATGTATCGCGGCCTTGCCCATTCAAATATCCAGCATGTTACGCCGCGCCACGAACAAGGTGCCGGTTTTATGGCCGATGGCTATGCCCGTGCCTGTGGCAAACCGGGTGTGGCGCTGCTGATCACCGGCCCGGGGCTTACCAATGCGCTAACGGCCATGGGGCAGGCATATGCGGATTCGGTGCCGATGCTGGTTATTTCTGCCGTGAATCACATCGGCAAATTGGGCCACGGCGAAGGCGAATTACACGAAAGCCCCAACCAAGGCCTAATGGCGGCGCAGGTTTCTGCGTTTAGTTTTCAGGTCAGAACACCAGCTGACCTGCCCAAAGCCATCGCGCGGGCTTTTGCAGTGTTTGAAGGCGGCCGCCCCCGCCCTGTCCATATCGAAATTCCGGTTGATCTGTTTGCAGCGGATGCGGCCCATCTGCCCACAAAACGCCGCAGCAAAATTCTGCCACCCCGCCCTGCGCGCAAAGCCATGCAACAGGCGATTGAATTATGCCGCAACGCCAAAAGTCCGGTGATTTTCCTTGGCGGAGGCTGTCGTAAAAACCCCGCCCTTGCGCTGAAACTGGCCGAGCGGTTAGACGCGCCAACCGTGATGACCATCAACGCCCGTGGTATTATTCCAGCGGGCCACCCGCTGGAAATTTCCGCCAGCCCATCCCTGAACGCCATCCGAAACCTCGCCAATAATGCCGATCTGGTGCTGGCTTTTGGCACCGAAATGGGCCGCACCGATTATAATGTGTTTGAGCGCGAACCGTTCAGCACCAAAGTCCCCTTGATCCGATGCGACATCGACCCGCTGCAATTGGCCCGTAATACCCCATGCGATGTAGCGCTGGTTGGTGATGCGGCTGAGGCAATGCAGGATTTGCTGGATGAACTGCCCGCCGCACAAAACAACGGTGCAGCCCGTGCCGCCACCGCGCGCAAAGCTGCGCTTGCCGAGCAGCCCGAAAAATACCAAAAGCTGATCAGCATTTTGCAAGGCATCCAAGAAACCGCCCCAAACGCTTATATCATCGGCGATTCCACCCAGCTTCCTTATGCGGGCAACATGTATTTCCCTGTAAAATCAACCGCGCGCTGGTTTAATTCGGCCTGCGGGTTTGGCGCGCTTGGCTATGGTCTGCCTGCCGCAATCGGCGCAAAAACCGCCGTGCCAGATAATCCTGTGATTTGCCTTGTGGGCGATGGCGGCTTGCAATTCTCGCTGGCTGAGCTTGGCACCGCGATGGAGGTCGGCGGCGCGTTTATTGTGATTTGCTGGAATAATAATGGTTACGGCGAAATAAAATCCGCCATGCAGGCCCGCAATGTAGCGCCGGTTGGCGTTGATCTCCACACGCCTGATTTTGTTGATCTGGCAAAATCCTATGGCATGAATGCCTGCAACGCCACATCCCTGCAAACCCTGACCGATGCCTTGCAAAACGCGCTAGGTTCCAAAACCCCCACCCTGATCGAAATCACCGAGTCGGAAATGCTCTCCAACTTCCAAATAGCAAAAAAATCCCCGCCGGAGGCATAAATCTTTAGTATCGCAATTCAGCCAGCACGCCGTAATGGTCACTGGGTTGCACCCCGTCAACCGACGCGGTTGCCACCAGCTTGCACCCCACAATATGCCCAGCCCCCTTTGCCCGAGGCCAGCCGACAAACACATAATCAATCCGGCGGTCCGGTTCGAATTCTTCGGCCACATACGGGTTTTGATTATCCCATGTAAATCCGTTTCTGTTGGCATGCAAAAACGCCCATGCATCATGAAATACCAGATTTTTGGTTGGGCAGCTGGTTTGTCCGGTTAGCATCCGGATTTCATCAGATTGCGGGTCTGCGTTAAAATCACCACATAAAACCGGCGGGAATTTCCAAGGCCGCATCCGGTCAATAAACCGCGTTAATTCCACCACCTGTTGCTGGCGAATATGGCTGTGATGCATCTGCCAGTGCAAATGGGTGCAAAACACCGGAATTTTGCCGCGCGGGCCGTCTATTTCGGCAAAAACCGCCACCCGTGTTTCTTCAGCGCCTTTTGGTTCATGCAGGTTTGTAATTTCGCTACGCAAAACCGGCCAGCGTGATAAAATAGCGTTACCCATAAAAATATTATTTGGCTTGGCGCCTGGCGCATAGATAAAATAAAACCCCAGCGCATCGGCGATTTCTTTAGCAAAATTCCGGTGGCCATCATCCCACACTTCCTGAAGACAAATAATGTCCGCATCAATTTTCTTCAGGCTCGCAAGTATCGCAGCGCTCCGTGCTTCCCACGGGCCAAATCGCCACCACAGGTTCCATGTCAGCACTTTTACGCCGGTTTGCAAAAGCCCGGATTTTGAATGATCACCCATATTTTCTCCGTATTTTTTACCATTGGGCACAGCAATTTAGCATTTGGTCAATATATTTCCTGACCTGATCACGGATTTTGCACCAATTGCTGCCAAATGAACAATTGCTTTTTGGCAAATTTGGGTGCAGCAAAACCCGATGGAGACAAAATCGACACATGCAGGCAATGCGCCCTATGGCAGCATTCAAATCAACAGCGAAAAATGCACGTTTTGTCTGGCTTGCATCAATCTTTGCCCGACCGGCGCGCTGACTGAAAACCAGCAGCCACCGCAGATTTTATTTCAGGCAAATAACTGCGCTCAATGCGGCTTATGCGTCACAGGGTGCCCCGAAAATGTCATCCGGCTGCTGCCTAGGTTTGGCAAAGAACCCCATCCGCAGCCTCAAATATTGCATCAGGCAGAACCGTTTATCTGTATTGAATGCGGTGCCGAATTTGGCATAAAATCAACCATCAAAAAGATCATTTCCATGCTGGAAAGCAAAAATGCCGCATTTGACCACAGCGCCAATACCCGCCTGATTTGCATGTGTGACCCGTGCAAATTAAAAGCCCGACACCCTTTGCTTTAATGCCTGCAAATGCTTTGCCTGTGGCACAGCCGCCCGGTTTCGGCTTTTTTCGCCCGAAATGCCTTAGTTTTTTAGTCAGGCTCTTGCCCTTCGGCCGGTTTTCAGCAAATAAAGACCAAAGCCCATAAATAATGCAGTGAAAGGCCAGATCATGACAATTTCCAGAGACAGCGTTTTGGATATTCTTCGAAATATTCAGGATCCGTTTAGCAAAAAAGACATTGTTACTGCCAATATAGTGCGGGCCTTAACCCTCGAAGATAACAACATCCGCTTTGTATTGGAGGTCGAAGCCCAACAAGGGCTGGCCATGGAAAGCGTGCGTAAAACTGCTGTTGAAGCTTTGGAAAAACTGCCCGGCATTGGCAAGGTTTCGGCCTTGATCACCGCCCATTCCAATCAGGCTCCGCCGCCTGATCTGGGCAAGGGGGGCACCAAACGCCCCCCCGCCAAAGGCCCGCAAAAAATTGCCGGTGTCAAAAAGATTATCGCGATTGCGTCTGGCAAAGGCGGTGTCGGGAAATCCACTGTTTCCAGCAATTTGGCTGTTGCTTTGGCGGCCGAGGGCAAACGCGTCGGGCTGCTGGATGCCGATGTTTATGGCCCGTCGCAGCCCCGCATGATGGGGGTTTCCGGCAAGCCGGCATCGCCTGACGGAAAGCTGATTTTACCCTTGAAAAACCACGGGGTTACCATGATGTCGATCGGCCTGATGGTCAAAGAAGACGAAGCCGTGATCTGGCGCGGCCCGATGTTGATCGGGGCGTTGCAACAATTGCTTAATCAGGTGCAATGGGGCGAACTGGATGTGTTGATCGTTGATTTACCACCGGGCACCGGCGATGTGCAGCTTACTCTGGCCCAAAAAGCAGAGCTTGACGGCGCGATCATTGTTTCCACCCCGCAAGATGTGGCGCTTCTGGATGCGCGCAAAGCGCTGGATATGTTCCGCAAAACCGGCACACAGGTTCTGGGCATGATCGAAAATATGTCGACGCATATTTGTTCGGAATGCGGCCATGAGGAACATATTTTCGGCCATGGCGGCATGCGCGCCGAGGCCAAACGGTTTGATTTCCCGTTTCTGGGCGAAATCCCGTTGCACATCGATATCCGCCTTGCCGGAGATAACGGCGTGCCGATTGTGGTGTCAGACCCAAAAAGCAAGCAGGCCATGGCATTTAGGCAAATCGCCAAAGATATGATCGAACAAAAGGTGGTTTAATGCAGATTTCAACGCGAAATCTGGCACGGCCTATTCAGCGGTTAAAAGTGGCGGTTTTTTGGTGGTGATTTTTGGTGCTGTAATTTTTTCACAGATCAAATCAATTTTGCCGTCCTTGACACCAACCTTGACCACCCCGCCTTTCATCAATGTGCCGAATAACAGTTCTTCGGCCAGCGGTTTTTTGATGTGTTCCTGAATAACCCGCGCCAATGGCCGCGCGCCCATGCGGTCATCATAACCCTTATCCGCAAGCCATTCGGCAGCTTTTTCGGATAATTCAATGGTTACATTGCGGTCCATCAATTGGGCTTCCAGCTGAAGCACAAATTTCTCGACCACCCGCAAAATCACCGATTTGGGCAAAGCCCCAAATCCGATCACCGCATCCAGGCGGTTGCGGAATTCGGGGGTAAACATACGTTCAATTGCGGCGATATCTTCACCCTCGCGCCGGTCTTGGCCAAAGCCGATGGCGTTTTTGGCCTGTTCGGCCGCGCCCGCATTGCTGGTCATGATCAGCACAACATTGCGAAAATCAATCGCTTTGCCGTTATGGTCGGTTAATTTGCCGTGATCCATCACCTGCAACAGAATATTGAACACATCCGGATGGGCTTTTTCAATTTCATCCAGCAGCAAAACACAATGCGGTTGCTGGTCAACACCGTCGGTCAACAGCCCGCCCTGATCAAACCCGACATAGCCGGGAGGCGCGCCAATCAGGCGGCTAACCGCATGTTTTTCCATATATTCCGACATATCAAAGCGCAGCAATTCAACGCCAAGTGTGTCTGCCAACTGTTTGGCGACCTCGGTTTTGCCCACACCGGTTGGCCCTGCAAACAGGTAATTGCCAATCGGTTTTTCCGGTTCACGCAAACCTGCGCGCGACAGCTTGATGGAACTGGCCAAAGCCTCGATTGCTTTGTCTTGGCCAAACACCACCCGTTTCAGGTTTTTTTCCAGATCACGCAGAACTTCGGCATCGTCCTTGGACACGTTTTTTGGCGGGATGCGGGCAATAAGCGCCACTACGGCCTCGATATCTTTGGCGCCGATGGTTTTGCGACGTTTGCTTTGCGCCACCAGCATTTGCGCGGCTCCGGCCTCGTCAATCACGTCAATCGCCTTGTCGGGCAGTTTTCGATCATTGATATAGCGCGCTGCCAGATCAACCGCGGTTTTGATGGCATCGTTTGTATAACGAATATCGTGATGTTCTTCAAAATAGGGTTTTAGCCCCATCAGGATTTTGATCGAATCGGGGATGCTGGGTTCATTCACATCAATCTTTTGGAACCGCCGTGCAAGTGCGCGATCTTTTTCAAAATGCTGGCGGAATTCTTTATAAGTGGTTGACCCCATGCAGCGCAATTTGCCACCCTGCAAGGCCGGTTTCAACAGATTGCTGGCATCCATTGCGCCGCCCGAGGTGGCACCCGCGCCAATAATGGTGTGAATTTCGTCAATGAAAAGAATGGCATCATCATGCTCTTCCATCTCGGTCATCACAGCTTTTAGGCGTTCTTCAAAATCACCGCGATACCGCGTGCCAGCCAAAAGCGCACCCATATCAAGCGAATATATCGTGGCGCTGGCCAGCACTTCGGGGACTTCTTCGTCAATGATTTTACGCGCCAGACCTTCGGCGATGGCGGTTTTGCCAACCCCGGGATCACCAACCAGTAACGGGTTGTTTTTGCGGCGGCGACACAGAATCTGAATACAGCGATCCACCTCCAGACGCCGTCCGATCAACGGGTCAACATCACCTTTGCGGGCCTTTGCGTTCAGATCAACACAATATTTCTGCAACGCGGTTTTTTCTTTTTCCTTGGTCGGTTCGCTGAAAATATCTTCGTCGCCTTCCGCGCCGGTCAGAGGCACAGATTCGCTGAATTTCGGGTCTTTGGCCACACCGTGGCTGATGAAATTCACCGCGTCATAGCGGGTCATATCCTGTTGTTGCAAAAAATATGCCGCGTGGCTTTCACGCTCAGCGAAAATCGCCACCAGCACATTTGCGCCGGTCACTTCGGAACGGCCAGAGCTTTGCACATGGATGGCAGCCCGTTGAATAACCCGTTGAAAGCCAGTGGTTGGTGCTGCCTCTGAACCCTCGACATCGGACACCAGCGAATCAAGATCATTATCGACAAACTTTACCAAGGCCCGTTTCAGTTCAACCAGATCAACACCGCAGGCCACCATTACCTTTTCAGCGTCGGGTTCATCCACCAGTGCCAGTAACAGATGTTCAAGCGTGGCCAATTCATGATGACGTTCATTGGCAAGGCTAAGCGCGGTATGAATCGCGGCCTCAAGAGTATTTGAAAATGACGGCATAGCGGACCCCTTTTTCTTTTGGATACAGGTCAGGATAGACCGGTTTCCTTGCTTACCCTAAACTTTGGCTTTTTTTGCAAATCTTCAAGGGGAAACTGCATCAACATGGTTAATATTTAGGTTATCACAATGATATGCGCGGATATGCCCCTGCGACAGCAGGGCAACCCTCCCGTTTCCACAAGAAAAATCACCTTGTAGGGAGAGATCGTTTTTTGCGAGTATCCAAAAGTTATCCGGCACTTTTTATTGATTTCTCTGGCGCAAGGGACCGCGCCCGAATGTAAATTTATGCGCAGCTATATTTAATTATGAGCAAATCCAAAATTATTAAAACAACGAGAATAGCTGTTATGATCTATCAGGGGCCAAGTTGGTTTTTGCTGGCAAATTTGGCTGGTCTCGGGCTAAATCATACCAAACAGAACATCAAACCTTTTTAAGCAAGGTTAAAATCTCCCCGCAATTTTCCCATTGGCCATTACAACAATCCTCTAATAAAAACCGGATTAGATCATTCATTATTGAAATATTGGCAGCATAATGAATTTCACGCTGATGCCGCGTTGCGCTTAACAGGCCGGATCTTTTCAAAATAGCCAAGTGCCCGGAAAGGGTTGATGGTACTATGTTCAAACGCGTCGATATTTCGCCCACACGCAGAATTTTGGGTTGCTGCTGAACCAGTAATCGAAAGATCGACATACGGGTATCTTGTGCAAGCGCGGCACAGGCCTCAATGGCTTTTAATTGATCCATGACACCATATTACACAAAACCCTTGCATTGGGAAACAGAACAATTTGATGATATTCCAAATAACAAATCTTGATTTGATCCGGCTTTTTAACCTATGCAGCAATAATTCGGCAATTGGCGAACTGACTATATTTAGATAGATATAATGCAGCAAAGACTATTTGCTGAATGGCTGGGAACCCTGTTATTACTGGCAACAGTAGTTGGCTTTGGCATCATGGCTGAAAGGCTGGCGGGCGGCAATGTGGCGATTGCCTTGCTGGGTAACACCATTCCCACCGGTGCTATTTTAGTTGTGCTAATTCTGGTTTTCGGCCCAATTTCCGGTGCGCATTTCAACCCCGCCGTGACCATTGCCCGCGCGTTTTCCAACACATTTACTGGCATTGACCCGGCCCATATAACTGCTTTTATTACGGTGCAATTGCTGGCAGCAGTGACAGCAACCCTGACTTTCAAGTGGCTTTTACAGGAATGAGAGTTAACCAGCCAATGCCCGCAACCATTTTGAAGCCGGCATACCGCGATCAAAGCGCATGAGCATTCATCCCGAGAGTTTTTTATACAAAGAACAAGGCATGAGCTTGTCGTGACGGGGCTGGATTGTTATATCTTTCTGGTGCCGCATTAAGGGAATGTTATGACCGCGCCAAAACCTGTTGTTTTATGTATTCTGGATGGTTGGGGGCTAATTCCCGAACCTGAAAACAATGCGGTTGCGCTGGCCCATACCCCTGCTTTTGACCGGCTGATGGCGGATTATCCCAATGCAACATTGGCTGCACACGGGGTAGATGTCGGCTTGCCCGAAGGGCAGATGGGCAATTCCGAGGTTGGGCATACCAATATTGGTGCCGGACGGGTTGTCTGGATGGACCTGCCAAAAATCAACAATGCGCTGGAAGATCGCAGCTTTGACAGCAATGCCGCCTTGCAGCGGTTTATTTCCGATCTAAAAACCAGCGGCGGCGTGGCGCATCTGGCGGGGCTGGTATCTGATGGCGGGGTGCATTCGCACCAAACCCATATCGCGCGCGCGGCACAGGTGATCGCGGCGGCCGGTATTCCCGTAATGGTGCATGCCTATCTGGATGGGCGCGATGTGGCCCCTAAATCGGCACTTGGCCAGATTACAAAATTTGAAGCCAACCTGCCTGATGGCGCCAGAATTGCCACAATCTGTGGCCGGTTTTTTGCCATGGATCGGGATAATCGTTGGGAAAGGGTGCAACAAGCCTTTGACCTGATGGTCAGCGCCAAAGGCAATGCGGCCGATACGGCGCTGGAGGGGATCAAAGCCGCCTATGCTGCGGACGAGACCGACGAATTTATCAGCCCTGCGGTAATTGGAAATTATTCCGGCATCAAAGACGGTGACGGATTGTTGTTTATGAATTTCCGCGCTGATCGCGCGCGTGAAATACTGGCCGCACTGGCCGCACCGGATTTTGACGGGTTTGCCGCCGCGCAGCCCGAATTTGCCGCGCTGTGCGGGTTGGTCGAATATTCTGACCGCCACAACAAATATATGGACGTGATGTATCCTTCCGAACCCATAAAAAACACCCTTGGCCATTGGGTGGCAACCCACGGCAAAACCCAGTTTCGACTGGCCGAAACCGAAAAATATCCGCATGTGACGTTTTTTATGAATGGCGGAGAGGAGACTCCGGAGGCGGGCGAGGCCCGTTATGTCGCCCCCAGCCCCAAGGTTAAAACCTATGATATGCAGCCGGAAATGTCGGCGGCTGAGGTGACCGAACATTTTATCGATGCCATCAAATCGCAAGAATATGATCTGATTATCGTGAATTATGCCAACCCCGATATGGTGGGCCATACGGGTGATTTGGCAGCTGCGATCAAGGCTTGCGAGGCCGTAGATGCCGGTATCACACAGGTTTTAGGTGCGCTGGAATCTGTGGGTGCTGCAATGATTCTGACCGCCGATCATGGCAATTGTGAAATGATGGTAGACCCGAAAACCGGCGGACCACACACCGCCCACACCCTTAATCCGGTGCCGGTGGTGCTGTTTGGCGGGCCGCGTGGTGCGAAAATCCGCCATGGCGGGCGTTTGGCCGATCTGGCCCCGACCTTGCTTGAATTGATGGAAATTCCGCAACCCGAACAGATGACCGGCGTGTCATTGATTGCTGAATAATGCGCTGGCTTGTCTTGGGTTTAATGCTGGCTTTTGCGCCCATCGCGCGGGCCGAAAGTGACCCGGCGGAAATTGTTCGCGCAGCGGCTGCTGAAATTGAAACGGCCACCGGATTGTTGATCCAGGCGCGCAATGCCACCAACCGCGCCCAATCTCTGGCGCGCGCGATTCGCAGCCTGGAAGACGGGCTGACCGCGCTGCGGGTGGCGTTGCGCAGCTCTACGGCACAGGAAAATACTGTGCGTAATAACTTTGCCAGCAAATCCGCAGATCTGGGCGGGCTGCTATCGGCCTTGCAATCCATTGAAAACGCCGGTTCGCCTTTGGCAATGGTGCATCCCGAAGGCGCGACAGCAGCGGCCCGTGCTGCCATGATTATCGTGGCAATCACCCCCGAACTTGAAAATCAGGCAGCGGCGTTACAGCGCGATATAACTGCTTTGGCGGGGTTCAATCAATTGCACCGCGCGGTGGAAACCAACCTGCGTTCTGTACTGGCGGATTTGCAACTGGCGCGGGTGGAACTAAACACAGCCGAGGCCGAACGCCGACAGGCCCCCGCCGATTTATTATCCGATGCAGGGCAGCTGGACAGGCTGTTGCGCGCTGCTGATGATCTGAATTTTCTGGCAAGTGAAATTGGCAAATTGCCGATCAATAACGCGGCACAAGCCCCCGCAAGCTTTGCCAGCCTGAAAGGCAGCTTGCCCGCGCCGGTAACCGGATTGCTGGTTGCACGTTTTAGCCAGCGCAATGATGGCGGCCAAATTCAACCCGGAATTTTAATCGAAGCACCGGCGTTATCGCTGGTTTCGGCGCCAAATGCCGCCAATGTCCGTTTTGCCGGTAGTTTTCAGAATTACGGCAATATGGTTATTTTAGAACCCGCCGCCGGATATTTGCAAATTCTGGCCGGATTGGGGCAAATTTACGTGGTAGAGGGCGAAGTGATTGCCGCTGGCGATGCAATTGGTCTGTTAAAAGGACAAATTCCTGCCGCTGATGAATTTTTGATCGAAATGTCATCCGCTGTAACTGTGAATTCGTTTGAAACCCTGTATATAGAGCTTAGAGTAGATGGAAAACCGGAAGACCCGCTTTTGTGGTTTACCGGCATTGCCGAATAAGGAACCGGATTTATGAATAAATATTGGATGGCTGCAATTGGTGGCACATTTGCGGGGGTGATTGCGGTTTCGCAATTTGCCGCGCCGCTGCTGGCGCAAGAAACCGAAAGCAGTGCAGCAACAACCTATGAACAGCTTGATCTGTTTGGCGATATTTTTGAACGCATCCGTTCGGCTTATGTTGAGGAAGTCGATGACGAGGAACTTATTCGCGCGGCGATCAACGGCATGTTGACCTCTCTTGATCCGCATTCCAGCTATTTGCCCCCCGAAGCATTTGAAGAAATGCAAGTTGACACGCGTGGCGAATTTGGCGGGCTTGGTATCGAGGTAACACAAGAAGACGGCTGGGTGTTGGTGGTATCCCCTATGGATGGCACCCCTGCCTACGAGGCCGGAATTCAGGCCGGTGATTTCATTACCCAAGTCGATGGCGAACCCACCCTTGGCCTGACCTTGAACGAGGCTGTGGATTTGATGCGCGGGCCGGTTGGTTCGGAAATTACGCTTACCATTGTGCGCGAACTGACCGATGATCCGTTTGATGTGGTGATTGTGCGTGACATTATTAAACTGACCGCCGCCAGCGTGCGTTCCGAAGGGCAAACCATTGTCATGCGGGTAACCACGTTTAATGAACAAACTACGGCAAACCTGGTTGAAGGCATCACCGCCGAAATCGAAGCGCTGGGCGGCATCGAAAATGTTGACGGGTTTGTGCTGGATATGCGTAACAACCCCGGTGGTCTGCTAAGCGAGGCGATCAGCGTTTCGGACCTGTTTTTGAACGAGGGCGAAATTGTTTCGACCCGCAGCCGCGATGCGCGCGACAGTAACCGCGTTAATGCAACGCCGGGTGATATTGCCCAAGGCTTGCCAATTGTTGTTCTGATCAATGGCGGATCTGCGTCTGCGTCGGAAATTGTTGCCGGTGCGCTGCAAGACCATGAGCGCGGCATTATTGTTGGCACCAAAAGCTTTGGCAAAGGCTCGGTCCAGACCATTATGCCGATGGGCAGCAATGGCGCCATACGCCTGACAACCGCGCGGTATTATACCCCGTCTGGGCGCTCTATCCAACTGTTGGGTGTGGCACCGGACATCATTGTTGAACAGCGCCCCGCGCAATCCGAAGAAGAGGTCGAAGAGGCTATTCAAGCCCGCCGCACCGAGGCCGACCTGCGCGGTTCCCTGTCAAATGACAGCCTGACCGAGGACCAGCGCGCCGTGCTGGAAGCCGAACGTCTGGCCTTTGAGGAACTGACAAAATTGCGCGCCAATGATTATCAGCTGGCTTACGGGCTTGACTTGATCATCGGTTTAACGGTCTTATCGGGGCGTTAATAAATTCGGTGGCGGCGGGCTTGATACCCGCCGCTAGCCGGGCAGGAGAACCCCGTGACAACAGATGAAATTCTTGCGCTGCCCTATCGGCCCTGCGTTGGCCTGATGGTGCTGAACAATGCTGGCCATATTTTTGCGGGGCAACGGCTGGATAACCCCGGCAATGCATGGCAAATGCCCCAAGGCGGGGTCGAAGATGGCGAAGATCCGCGCGATGCAGCATATCGTGAGCTGGAAGAGGAAACCGGCATCAAGCCTGAATCTGTTAAGATTTTAGCACAAAGCCAAGACTGGATCCCCTATGATTTGCCGCATCATCTGGTGCATAAGCTGTGGAAAGGCCGGTATCGTGGCCAGAAACAACAATGGTTTTTGATGCGTTTCAGCGGTGACGATAGCGAGATTAACATCAACACCAAACACCCGGAATTCAGCCATTGGTGCTGGATGCCCGCCGAGGACTTGCTGGAAAATATTGTGCCGTTCAAACGCGATACCTATCGGCAGGTTATTCGCGAATTCAGGGATATGTTTGTTTAGGGCCCTGCCCCTAACGGCTTAAGGCTTTTTTAACCGCCGCCAGTTTTGACGCTGCAACCGGAATTTTATCCCCGTTGCTTAGCAGCAAAAAATGTTTCCCACCGGATTTTTGCAATGCCTCAATGGCGTCTTTAGCCACCCAGTACGACCTATGCACGCTTAGCCCGTCTTGGCCTTGCATCTGGGCAATTGCCTCTCGCATCCGCATCCGCACCAGTTTTTTGCCGGTTGTGGTGGTGAATTCAACATAGTGATCCTGTGCCGATAGAACCAATACCCGCCCTTCGGTTTTTGGGCCAATAATCGCATTTGGCGCTGTTCGCTGCATTCGGTTGCGATAAGACCGGAAGCATAATTTGTCTTTATGTTGCGCAAACAGAAAAATCTGTGTGATCAGAAAAATCGCAGCAACCGGCAGGGCCATTTGGCTGAAACTAACACCGGAATTTTCAAAAATTATCGCGGAAACCCGAGGCGTAAGGTAGCTTATTGCAAGCGATGTAGTCAAAGCTGAAAATATAAGCATGGAAGAAAACTGGTAGTCTCGGATGAAGTGAAAAAGCAAAAACAAAGTGTTTACAACAAATACTACGGCAAAACATATGAGCAGAATTAAAGCCCAATATGCCAGTATAAGGGGGAAAGGCGCTCCGGAAAAAAAATCGGTGGCGCCGGATGAAGCGATGGCTATAAACACAATGATGGCTACAAATATGGTTTCGACAGTTAAAATACTAAAGGCAACCAAATAAATTCCGGCGATTAGGGCGTCGGGTAAAGAAAAACCACCATTAGCAAGGGCTTTGTCATAAAGCTGTTCGATGTTCCGCAAAATTCCGGATTGTTTCTGCGCGACCTTGAATCGTGCCGTTTTCAATTTCAACACGTTTTGCCGTGCCAACTTCCTGAAGTTATTTCTGTGCATTGTATTGTTCTGGGAAAGAGGGCGTATTGCTTGGTTCTTTTATGTAATCTTGAACGGTTGCGAGCCTTTTTTCTGAAACGGGAATCTGTTCACCGTTGGATAGAATAACCAGATTCCGCCCATTTCTTTTAACAAGTCTCCGTATGGCATGTTTTGCCACCCAATGGGAGCGATGCACTTTTATACCGTCGATATTCTGGATACGTTCAATCGCTTTGGTCAGGCTTTCGCGCAACAGATGCTCACCACCATTAGTGGTAATTTTAACCAGTTGATCCTGAGCCCTAAGCGATATTAATTCCCCCCTGAGCTGCACCGGAATTGATAACTCCAGATCACGAGCCAGCCAACGATTTTTGAATTTGAAAAAGCAGAGGTTTGATTCGTTGCGCAATAAAAGAAGAACGCGGTGCACATAGTGAACCCCGAATACAAACAGAAAAACCCCGAAAAAGTCGATATCCGTTTTTCCTGCATAAGAAGCCCAGATAACCCAACCCAGAAGACTGATAAAAATAGAAAAAACCAGACTGAAAACCCCTGTCAAAAACCATATATTCCAGCCCTTCAGGAAATAAAGCGGCAGTAAATTCATGTAAATGATGCCGGAGCTTAGTATCGAAACAGGCGCCATTGCCAGCCAGAATAAAATCGACGCCACACCAAAATTTGCAATGGTAATCTCCAGCGCCCCATAACCGGCCAATGCGGCAAAAATCCCGCATACAATAAATAAATATTCCATGGATAGCTTTACATACAAAACGTAAAACCAGCTGGCTTTGTAAGCATTCCGTGTTGTGAATTTATTTGCACTAATGATTTCAGCATAAACTGTTTCCAGCTTTCGGAGCACAGAGCATTGGGCTTTTTGCGGTGTGCCAAAAGAGTTTCTAAATGCATTTGGGTCAAATAAAAAAATCTTTATTCCAATCACAAATTTGTTTATTTGATTATATAAATTGCCACCAACTTGGCAACTTCTTTCAAGAGATAGAGTAAAGAAAAGTATTAACCTCCCAAGTATTAATAAATTATTCGCATATACACTATAGTTGGCGGTAATGTGAAGGGTATTTTACATTACCGACCGGTATTTCCCTCAAGTTCCGAGGCTAAAATCACCGGAAAAAACTGCCCCGAAGACCAAAGCCCGAACCAGCCAACACCGTTGATTTCATGCCGGGTGCAAATTTCCACCAGCCGGTAAAAACTTTTACGGTCAATTTTTGCCTCAAGGTTGTTTCGCACCAGAATATAAGGGGATGGCGCCTTTGTTGCAGGGTCAATTTCAACCCGAAACGGGGTAACAGCCGTGGCAATCACCCTGTCATCGACATTGGTTATAAAAGTGACTTCCTGATCCTTACCCTGCCCCGACACAGTGAAATCAACGGCAATAAATGGCGCATCCTCAACCGTGATGCCAACTTTTTCAACGGGGGTGACAAGAAAATAATCCTCGCCATCCTTGCGTAAAATCGATGCAAATAATTTAACCAGCGGTTTACGGCCAATCGGAGAGCCAAGATAAAACCACGTGCCATCCCTTGCAATTCGAATGTCCAGATCACCGCAAAATGGCGGGTTCCACAAATGTACGGGCGCCGGACCACGGGATTTTATCGCGCGGGTGGCAGCGGCGGCAATGCCGTCTGCGGTGGGGGTAACGGAATTCTGATCGGGTTTGGTCATCAAAACTGCCTGTTTGGGCTAAAACTCGCGAATAGAGACCATAGCATCGGTGGACGAATCCAGTAAAGCCGATAGAATAGCTTGGAAAAACAAATTTAATTCAAAGGCACCTGATTATGAGCAATGACCCGATCGAAGCGCTAGAACAGATCAACGCGCTGACCCAAAAGCTGGCCAAAGCCAGAAAAATGCTCTCCAAAAAGGTGATCGGGCAGGAAAAGGTTGTTGATCAAACCATCATGACGGTGCTGTGCGGTGGGCATGGGTTGTTGGTGGGGGTGCCCGGTCTGGCAAAAACCCTGCTGGTTGAAAGCCTTGGTATTGTGTTGGGGCTGCACGGCAACCGCGTGCAATTCACGCCAGACCTGATGCCCGCCGATATTCTTGGCTCAGAAGTACTGGAAGCCGCCGACGATGGCAGCCGCGCCTTTCGGTTTATCAAAGGGCCGGTATTTTGCCAGTTATTGATGGCCGATGAAATCAACCGTGCCAGTCCACGCACCCAGTCAGCCCTGTTGCAAGCCATGCAGGAACACCATGTTACCGTGGCCGGTCAACGCATGGATTTGCCCGCGCCATTTCATGTGCTGGCCACCCAAAACCCGATCGAACAAGAAGGCACTTATCCCTTGCCCGAGGCCCAGCTGGACCGTTTTCTAATGCAGATTGATGTTGAATACCCCGATCGTGATGACGAACGCGCAATTATTCTGGCCACTACGGGCACGCAGGAATCTGAATTATCAGCCGTATTCGATGCGGCCAGCCTGATCTCGGCCCAGCAGCTTATCCGTAAAATGCCGGTGGGCGACAGCATTGTTGAAATGATCCTTGATCTGGTGCGCTCGGCGCGCCCGGGCGAAGAAGGCGCAAGTGATCTGGTGAACAAAGCCGTGGTCTGGGGACCAGGACCGCGAGCGGCGCAGGCCTTGATGCTGGCGGTGCGCGCGCGGGCATTGCTAACGGGTCGCATGGCGCCATCGCCGCAGGACGTTGCCGAACTGGCGCATCCTATTCTTATTCATCGCATGGCACTTGGCTTTGCGGCGCGGGCAGAAAACATCCAGCTGAAAGATGTGATCAAAGATCTGGTTGAACGCAACATCGGTTCGCAGGCCGCCGCATGAACCAAAGCGGCCAATATCTTCGCGAACAGGCACAGGCGCTTGCAGGGGCATTGCCGCCGGTTCTGGCCCATGCCGAACGGTTGGCAGCCACGGTTGCCATGGGGGTGCATGGCCGCAAACGTGCCGGTATGGGCGAAAGCTTTTGGCAATATCGCCACGCCATGCCGGGCGACAGCGCTGGCAATATCGATTGGCGCAGATCAGCGCAGGGCGATGCATTATTCATCCGCGAACGCGAATGGGAGGCGGCACAAACCGTGGCTTTCTGGTGTGACGGATCAAAATCGATGGACTATCAGGGCAAAGGTGCCAGCCAAACAAAATCCGACCGCGCGCAAGTATTAACACTGGCATTGGCCAGCCTTTTATCCCGCGCAGGAGAGCGCATTTCACTGCTGGAAACCGTTGCCGAAAAACCCGGACTTGGCGAGACGAAATTGCACCAAATGGCAGCAGCATTAGGGGATGTGAACGCAAGCGCAGATTATGGCACCTTGCCGAAACCCAATGCGCGGCCCGCTGGCCATCGGGTGTTTATGTCAGATTTTATGGGGCCTGAGGATGCCATATTTCCGGCCCTGAGCGCCCACGCCGATGCAGGCGGCGAGGGCTGCCTTGTGCATATTCTGGACCCGTCCGAGGAAAGTTTTCCGTTTGACGGGCGCATTATTTTTGAAAGCATGGGTGGCGTGGTTAATTTTGAAACCCTGCGCGCCAAAGCCTTGCGCGAGGCATACCGTGAAAAACTGGAAGCCCGCGCTGAAAAATTGCAAACATGGGCCCGCCGCGTTGGCTGGCATTACCTGCGCCATCGCACCGACAAAAGCGCGCAGTCGGCATTGTTGTGGCTTTACGGCATCATCGGATCACAAACATGATCGGATTTTTGTTTCCAATGGTGCTTTGGGGGCTGTTGAGCCTGCCGGTTTTATGGTGGCTGCTGCGCGCGGTGCCGCCTGCGCCGTCGCGCAGAAAATTCCCCGGGGTGCGGTTGCTGATCGGGCTGAAAGATCCGGAATCAACCCCGAAACACACGCCTTGGTGGCTGTTAATGCTGCGGCTTTTGGCGCTGGCGGCTGCAATTTTTGCTTTTGCCGAACCGGTGTTGAACCCGCAAACCGACACAGGCGGCAAGGGCCGTTTGCTGGTTTTGCTGGATGCAAGCTGGGCCAGCGCCGATGACTGGAATGCCCGCCAAGACAGGCTTGACGCCATTCTTGCGGGCGCCACCCGTAATGGTCGTGCGGTTTCGCTGCGCTTGCTAAGCGCACCTTTGCCAATCGAGGGCGATCTGGGCTTTGCCGCACCCCAAGATTTTGTGCCGATGGTGGCAGGGCTGGAGCCAAATGCATGGGCCGCCGATCGGGCCGGGTTTGCCAACTGGCTGGCCGAAAACCCGCAAGACGATTTTGATACTGTCTGGTTAAGTGACGGGCTGGGACCTGATGCAGGGCTTGCCGCTGCGTTACAGGCATTTGGCGAGGTTACTGTGATAACCTCCGAACAAGAGCAACTGGCGCTTTTGCCTGCGTTTTTGTCATCTGACGGGTTGATTGTGCCAGTATTGCACAGCAGCGATGGCGCTGCGCGCAAGGTAGTTTTGCAGGCCATCGGCCCAACCCCTGCGGGGGTAACACAGGTATTATGGCAGGCCGAGGCTGATTTCGAGGCAGGTCAAACCCGCATTGAGGTCCTGTTCGATATGCCGCTGGAATTGCGCAACCGTGTAAAACGCATCACGCTGGTCGGGGTGCAATCTGCTGGCGGGGTGGTACTGACCGATGGCGGATTACAACGGCGCAAGGTCGGGCTTTTCTCGCCGCAACAAATGCAGGAAGGCCCGCAACTGGTGGCGCCGCTGTTTTATCTGCGCAAAGCATTGGCGCCTTCGGCTGAATTGATCGAGGCGGGGCTGGATGATCTGTTGCAAGCCGCCCCCGATGTATTGATATTTGCCGATGCGGGCGAACTGGCTGCACCGGAAACCGGAAAAGTGCTGGAATGGGTGAATGCCGGGGGCACCTTGTTGCGCTTTGCCGGACCACAGATGGCCAGAAATTCAAGGGATATTTCCGCACAAGACCCGCTGTTGCCAGTGCGGCTTCGTGCGGGCGGGCGCAGCCTTGGCGGCGCCATGACATGGGAAACCCCCAAACGTCTGCGCCCTTTTCCCGATGACGGGGTTTTTGCCGGACTGTCCGCACCGGACGAGGTCGAAATTCGTGCGCAGGTTCTGGCCCAGCCGGACCCGGACCTGCCCGGTCGGGTATTGGCCACATTGGAAGACGGCACACCACTGGTTACCGGCATAAATCAGGGCCAAGGCCGGATTATTCTGTTTCATGTGACTGCCAATGCCGAATGGTCAAACCTGCCGCTTTCGGGGCTGTTTGTTGATATGTTGACCCGTCTGTCCATCAGCTCGGGGGGCAATGCGGCACAAGCGGCAGACCTTGCAGGACAGGTCTGGACCCCGTCCATAATTCTGGACGGGTTTGGCCAATTGCAAGAATCCGATGATCTGATGGCGGTTGCAGGCGAAGACCTTGGGCTTTTCCCGCGAAACGCCACCACCCCGCCGGGGATTTATCAAAACAATGACCGCGAGGTCGCGATTAACCTGTTGCCCCAGAATTATACATTGGAACCCCTGAACGGCCTGCCATCGGGCATTATCCGTGACGGGTTTATAGATGCCGCGGAAACCCTGTTGAAACCGGTTCTTCTGGCTTTGGCAATCATCTTGTTAACTCTTGATATTATGGCCACGCTATTGGTTTCGGGCCGCTTGATCGGGCCGCGCATTGCCGGTATTTTGCTGGCATTTATGGCATTCAACATTGCCGCTGCCCAAGCGCAGGATAACGCATTGATTGCCGCGAATAACACGGTTCTGGCTTATGTGGTTACCGGCGACCCCCGCATTGATGCGATCAGTCAGTCAGGGCTGTTCGGCCTGTCGAAAACCTTGTTTGACCGCACTTCGATCGAACCGGTTGAACCTTTGGCAATTGACATAGAAACCGACGATATTTCGATTATTCCCTTTTTATACTGGCCAATCACCCAGCTCCAGACCTCGCTATCGGATGCGGCTGTGGCGCGGGTGAATTTGTATTTACGCAATGGCGGCATGATTATGTTTGATACGCGCGACGCCCATCTGGGACAGGGGTTTGGCGGCGGTTCCGCCAATGGTCTGGTGTTGCAGCGTTTGACAGCGCAGCTTGAAATCCCGCCGCTTGCCCAGATTGAATCCGACCATGTTCTGACCCGCAGTTTCTATTTGCTGGAGGTATTCCCCGGGCGTTGGCGCGATGGCGCGGTCTGGGTAGAGGCCCCGACCCGGCTAACCACCATCGAGGGTGCGCCGTTTCGCAACCTGAATGACGGGGTAACGCCGGTGATTATCGGTGGTAATGACTGGGCCTCGGCATGGGCGATATCCCCCAATGGCAGGCCGATCTATCCGGTTGGTCAGGGGCGGTCTGGTGATCGGCAGCGCGAATTGGCGCTGCGCTTCGGGGTTAATCTGATTATGTATGTGATGACCGGAAACTATAAATCCGATCAGGTGCATGTGCCGGCATTGCTGGAAAGGCTGGGGCAATGATTTCAATGCTGGTATTTGACCCGATATTGCCATGGGGTTTTCTGGGCTTGCTTGGCGTTGCGGCAATCCTGTCGCTTGGCTTTGGTATTTGGCGCGGCCTGCCGGGCTGGTTTTTGCGCGGGCTGGCACTGATGGTTCTGGGGCTGGCCTTGCTCAACCCGCTGTGGAAACAGGAAGACCGGCTATACCAACAGGACATTGTGTTTGTTGTGGTTGACAAAAGCGCATCCCAAACTCTGGGTGAACGAACCATCCAGACCGAACAGGCACTGGCACAGGTGCAACAGGCGCTGGGCGCTTTTGACGAATCTGTGCAATTCAAAATCATTTCTGTGGGTGATGCCGGCCGCGACGGAACCTTATTGTTATCTGCCTTGTCCGAGGCGGCAGGGGCCTATTCCCCCAACCGCATAGCAGCGGCTGTTTTGATCAGCGACGGCCAGATCAACGATAGTGATGCAATAACGGATTTCCCCGCGCCTGTGCATTTGCTAACCACCGGAGCAAAGCGTGATTGGGACCGGCGTATTGTTGTTAAAACCGCGCCTGCTTATGGCATTGTCGGAGAGCAGGTCGAGGTGGTTGTGCGCATCGAAGATCTGGGCGCCGCCCCCGCAAGCACCGGTGTTGCCAGCGTTATTGCCTCGGTTGATGGCGGGCCGGAACAGCAGTTTTCGCTGCCGCTGAACGAAGACATCCCCCTGTCATTGGCGGTGGAGCGGGGTGGCATTAACCTGCTGGAAATCCGCACGCCGCCCATTGTTGGGGAGCTGACAGAACAAAACAACCGCGCGATCCTGTCGCTGAACGGGGTGCGCGACCGCTTGCGGGTGCTGCTGATTTCGGGCGAACCTTATGCAGGTGAACGCACATGGCGCAACCTGCTAAAGGCGGATTCATCGGTGGATCTGGTGCATTTTACCATTCTGCGCCCCCCCAATAAACAAGACGGCGTGCCCTATGACGAACTGTCCTTGATCGCTTTTCCAACCCAGGAATTATTCATGGATAAAATCGACGAATTTGATCTGATTATATTTGACAGGTTCCGCCGCCAAGGGGTGCTGCCCGAGGCATATCTGGAAAATGTAGCGCGTTATGTGCGCGATGGCGGTGCTATTCTGGTGGCCTCGGGGCCGGCATTTGCCACCGTGGAAAGCCTGTATCGCACCCCGCTGCGCGCGATTTTACCAGCAGCGCCAACGGGTCGGGTGATCGAACAAGGCTTTACGCCGCTGATTTCAGAGCTGGGCAAACGCCATCCGGTGACCGAAGGATTACAAACCGGACTGCCCGATGCCACGCCCGATTGGGGGCGCTGGTTTCGTATAATCGAAACGGTTCCGACCGCGGGCTATACCCTGATGGAAGGGCCAAACAACTTGCCGCTGTTGCAGCTTGACCGTGTCGGTCGTGGCCGTTTAGCCCTGCTGGCATCGGATCAGGCATGGCTCTGGAGCCGCGGATTCGAGGGCGGTGGCCCGCAACGCGAATTGCTGCGCCGTCTGGCCCATTGGCTGATGCAGGAACCCGAACTGGAAGAAAACGTGTTGCAAGCCACAGCGCTTGGCATGTCGGTAACGATAGACCGGCAAATGCTGGACGGTGATGTCGGCCCGCTGGAGGTGATCTCGCCATCGGGTCAGGTCCAGATGCTTGAATTTGAACAGCTTGGCCCGGGACGGTGGCGCGCGGGGTTCGAGGCGGATGAAAGCGGGGTTTATCGTTTAACTGAAAATACGGTTATGGCAGTGGTGGCCACCGGCCCCGCCACCCCGATTGAATTTGAAAGCCCGATTGCCACCACCGAAATTCTGGCGCCTTTGATTGATGCCACAAATGGTGGCAGTTTTTTGCTTTCGGACAGGGTGCCCAATTTTCGACAGGTAAGCGCGGGGCGCAGCTCGGCGGGGCGAAACTGGGCTGGTCTGGTGCGCCGCGATGCGTTTCAGGTGCAAGATGTGCGCCTGACACCACTGGCCAAAGGCTGGATATATTTGCTGCTGGCGGGGCTGTTCAGCCTGCTGGCATGGCGGTTTGAAGGGCGATGAAAGCAATTGCCACCTTGCAAACCCGGTTTGGCAATTGGGGGCTGGAGGCTGATGAAAATGCGATTATTGGCCTAAGCTGGAATGCCGAACCAATCGGGGAAAGCTCTGCTTTACTGGCCGAAGGCATCCGACAGTTACAGGCCTATATTGACAGAAAATTGCAGGTGTTTGATCTGCCTTTGGCCCCCAAAGGTTCGGAATTCCAGCAAAAGGTTTTTGCGGCAATGCAGGATATTCCATTTGGCAAAACCGTAACTTACGGCGACATCGCCAAAACCCTGAATTGCCCTGCGCAACCCGTTGGCCAAGCCTG
>Ga0256839_1001108_pt1 | contig 33445 bp, 35 predicted proteins | sample 354166metaG_FD_185968 | JGI IMG/M metagenome (GOLD analysis project Ga0256839, IMG submission 185968) | Hydrothermal vent microbial communities from Mid Atlantic Ridge, Atlantic Ocean - 354-166 | ecosystem: Environmental > Aquatic > Marine > Hydrothermal vents | place: Atlantic Ocean: Mid...
AAAATCCCGCCTTTTACATTAACTGGAGTAAATCCATTTGCCTCCAAGATGCGTGAAGCAGTGACAGAACGGTTACCACTTCTACAGTAGACGATGATTTTTGTATGTTTATCTTGTTTGAGCATACCAAGGTTTTTTTCAAGTGCACCTACAGGTATGAGTGTAGCATCTCGAAGATGGCCCTCTTTATATTCTTGTATGGTTCTGACATCCAAGAGCGTGACATTATGGTCATTTTCCAGCAAGTGTATGGCTTTTTGTGCATCGATAGACACAAAGTTGGCAAGTATCCAGCCTTTAGAGTATGCAAACCAAAACAACAAGCCAGCCATCGCAAGCCAATAAAGAACATTTGTATATTTTTTTAACATTACTTACTACTTTTAAAATTTTTTGATATTGTAACCCCTTTTCCTTTGTTTCACATGGTTACAAGACAAAGCCAATCTTTTCAAAAGCCAAACAACACAAAAACAATTTAACTATCTTTTGGCTATTATGGAACGTATATTCTTATAGATTCTTTTATGGCTCCTTCGGGTGTCAGCAAAGACTTAATGAAAAAAATTAAGGGATCAATATGACACATGTAATAACAGAACATCCATATTTTGGTGTATTTGTTTTATTCGCGTTAACGGCTGTAGCATTCCCCGCAACACTATGGGCTGCTCGGTTTGTATCGCGAAAAATGGCACGACTTGACACAGAAAAGTTAAAACTGAGTATTTACGAATGTGGACCAGAGGTTACCAAGCAACCCAACACAATCTCAGTACAGTTTTATTTGATAGCACTTCTGTTTATTTTATTTGATGTAGAGATTATCTTTATGTTCCCTTGGGCGATTGACTTTAAACTATTGGGTTGGTTTGGTTTTGTAGAGATGATACTTTTTATACTATTACTCGCAATTGGATTTATATACGCATGGAAAAAAGGAGCACTTGAATGGCACAGCATCAAGTAAATTATGCCAGTTCTGCTGGCTTACCGATCGCTTTGACATCGGTAGACAAACTCGTAAACTGGGGACGTTCAAATTCACTTTGGCCACTTACCTATGGGCTCGCATGTTGTGCGATTGAGATGATGGCATCGGGAGCTTCCCGTTATGACTTTGACAGAATGGGAACTATCTTTAGAGCCTCTCCAAGACAAGCAGACGTGATGATACTCGCAGGAACACTTTCTAAAAAGCACTCTGAATTTGCCAGACGTCTTTATGACCAAATGACAGAACCTAAATGGGTCATTTCTATGGGAAGTTGTGCCAACACAGGTGGGATGTTTAACACCTATGCAACAGTACAAGGGGTAGACCGTATCATCCCTGTAGATATCTACTTACCAGGATGTGCACCACGTCCAGAAACACTTCAGTATGCGATGATGATGCTTCAAAAGAAGATACGAAGAGAATCTGCAGACATGAAGAAAAATACCAAACAGGATTTAACAACCCAAGCAGGTAAAAGAGCGAGGTTAATATAATGCGTAAGTATGTACCAAAAGACAACGTCCAGAAAAAAGCGTACTACACAGACAGATTTCATGTAGTGCCACGTGTACCCAGAGAAAAAGTCATCGATACACATTTTGAAGCCACAGTTTTTAACCTGGGTGAATATGTGAAAGATTCCTATGTTGAGATAGGACAATTGGTTGTGCATATTGATGCAAATGACAACTTTGCTGTACTGAAGATACTGAAAGAGCAGTGTGGATATACACAATGTTCTGAGCAGTCAGCTGTAGACTATCTGGCAAAAGATGGTGAGTTTGAACTGTTTTGGCAAATGCTAAATGTCAACGAAGCAAAAAGAGTAAGAGTCGTATGTCGCCTTAAAGAAGGTCTCGCCATAGAAAGTGTTGAGCCACTGTTTAAGTCTGCAAACTTTGCTGAGCGTGAAATGTTTGATATGTTTGGTATCAAGGTAAACAATCATCCTTTCCTTAAACGTATCCTCATGCCAGATGACTGGGAAGGACACCCTTTACTCAAAACATATCCTCTATTTGGAGATGAATTTGCTTCATGGTATGAAGTCGATAAAATTTTTGGTAAAGAGTACAGAGACATCATCGGACCTGAAAACAGAGACCCGGGGAAAATAGACATCGAAGACACTAAACGTTTCTCACGTGTAGGATATGAAGTGCCATTTGGTACAGAGTACAATGCTGATGAAGAAGTAGAAGTAGCGTACAGTGAAACAGCACTGGTGAACTATAACAAAAAAACATCTAAACAGTTAGATGAAAGAAGATAGGGGAGAGCATGCAAGTACCTAATAAATTAACGCCATTTTTTGAAAACCTCAATTTCGAGCGTGATGACAATACAATGGTTATTAACTTTGGTCCTCAACACCCTTCAGCACACGGTCAGTTAAGACTTGTGCTTGAACTAGATGGAGAGCAGGTAGTAAAAGCATATCCAGATATCGGGTACCTACACCGCGGTATTGAAAAAATGGCAGAAAACATGACCTACAATGAGTTTTTGCCAACTACGGATAGACTAGATTATATTGCTTCAACATCTAACAATTATGCTTATGCATTGGCTGTAGAAAAACTGCTTGACATCGAAGCGCCTAGACGTGCACAGGCAATACGTACAATGCTCTTAGAGCTTAACCGTATTATCTCGCACCTTTTCTTTATCGCAACACATGCATTGGATGTTGGAGCTATGTCAGTTTTCCTATATGCTTTCCGAGAACGTGAATTTGCGATGGATTTGATGGAAGATTATTGTGGAGCGAGACTGACTCACTCTGCGGTACGTATCGGTGGGGTACCATTGGATTTACCAGCAAACTGGTTAGAGAATCTTGCAGCATTCTGTGATAAAGTAGACTATGAAGTAGAGCATACTTATGAAGCATTGCTTACAGAAAACCGTATCTGGAAAATGCGTCTGGAAGATGTAGGGGTTATCTCAGCTGAAGATGCATTGAGTTGGGGATGTTCAGGCCCGATGCTTAGAGGGTCTGGTGTCAAGTGGGACATCAGAAAAGAAGAGCCCTATGAGCTTTACTCTGAACTTGACTTTGATATTCCAGTATCAGACAGATGTGACTCTTACGGGCGTTACAGACTTTATATGGAAGAGATGAGACAGTCAACACGTATTTTAAGACAGCTTATTCCAATGTACAAAGAGACAGAGCCTCAACTTATGGCGCATGCACCACAGTACATCTCAGCACCAAAAGAAGAGATTATGACACAAAATTATGCACTTATGCAACACTTTGTACTGGTTACGCAAGGGATGAGACCTCCACGTGGTGAAGTCTATGTCCCAACAGAATCACCAAAAGGTGAACTTGGTTTCTATATCAAATCAGAAGGTGACCCATATGCCTACAGACTCAAATGTAGAGCACCAAGCTTTTTCCATACAGGACTGTTACAAAAGCTGCTTGTAGGTACATATCTTGCAGATGTTGTTACCATTATTGGTACAACGAACATTGTATTTGGAGAGGTGGACAGATAATGAAACGATATGATTTAAGACATTTACATGATGACTTCTATACAAGAATGGTTGAACTGATAGAAGAGGGACTTAAAGTAGATGAAGTGGGGATTTTCCTTTTTGAAGTAGGAGACTTTTCTTCTATCCAAAAATCTGCTGATGTTATCAAAGAAACAGGGCATCAATTAATGAACTCTTTAAAGTTCAATGAAGTCGACTGGACAGTGGTCGTGAAAAAACTGAGTGAAGAAGCCAAAAAAGAACGTGCCGAAGCTTTTGCTATAGCCAAAAAAGAAGCAGAAGAAAAAGAGGCTGAAGAGGCAAGAGTCGCTGCAGAAAAAGAAGCAGAAAAAGCAAAAAAACTTGCTGAAAAAGCCGCAGCCAAAGAAAAGGCATAATCACTCCCCCCTTTAAACAAAGTAATGAATATTACTTTGTTTCTTTCCCTATATTTTTACAAGTTTAAATATTGATTGTTTTGTATATGTTTTTATGGGATGAAATTTCAAGGCTAAAAGATGATTTGTAGAGAGAATAGACCCATTCTCTATAAACAGAGAATGGTGTATTTGATAAAATTATTTTTGTTTAGCTACGATGTCATTGATGGCAAATGATGCATGGTTAAAGGCAAGTGCGATACTACCTTGATCTGTGACAACATCACCAATGGTATAAAGACCAGGAATATTTGTTTCCATTGTTTTTTCATCCATAAGAGGCTCATCCCATCTACCTGTGTCGATTTTTGAGTTTACAAGGAAGTCTACTGGACTTGTTCCTCCAAGAGCATAAACAACTCTTTCGTACACTTCACTTGTGCCATCTGTAAAGTTTACTTTTACTCTCTCTTCTCCAGGGTTTCCATCTGCTTCAACGCTTTCAACATCAACACCTAATTTATTGAGAATCTTACCATTCTCAAGATATTTAAGTGTCATTTCTGTATTGATTGGGTTCATTCTTGTGATTTCTGCTTTTCTATAGTTGAGTGTAACAGTACAATCTTGCATGTCTTCAAGATCTGCCAAACCATAAGCATATTCACCAGCAGTATCTCCACCACCAACAATCATAACACGCTCTCCGTTATATACTTTAGAAAGGTTAAAGTTTAATCTATCTCTGATTGCTTTAGGAAATTTGTATCCTGGTTTGTTTGGTTTACCCATTCTTCCTACAGACACGATGACAGATTTTGCTTTGACGATATTGTCGTCATCTACATTGATAACAAAAAGCCCATCATCACCTTTAACCGTATTCCAGATTTCTGTGTTATAGACAAATTTGTCCAAAACACCATGGCTAGCAAGCAGGTCATCCATTTGTTGAATGTACTCTTCTTTTGAACACTCTTCAAAACTTACATTACCTTCGAACTCAGCTTTTCTACCCATCCAATCTTTGTCAACTCTTTTACCTTTTTTGTAAAACTTGTGAATCATATCATTGTGATGTGGTGCTTTATCAAATACGATAATATTATCGATACCAGCAAGTTTTGCCTCAATGGCAGATGCCATTCCCCCAGGTCCTGCACCAATGATTGCTATATCCACTATTTTTTCTGAAGCCATATGTATACCTTTTTTGTGAGATTTGAGAGTAGAATAGCATAGATAGTGTAATCTCTTATAATAAATCTATGTCATGTAGAGATTTAGAAATAAGTATGTGTGTTTTTGTAACAAAATTTAAGATAGAATCTATTTTAGTTTGTCTTGAAGAAATGTAGACTTGTTTGCGCTCTTTTTGAGAAATTTATGCGCCGTATACGGGCTTTATCACAGGGGAAAAGATTCTCTTTATAGAGGTCAAAAAGTGTAGTGTATATATCTAAAGTCACGATTATACACATCTATAGTTTTAGAAAATAGAATCGGACTATATTTCTGCATCCAAGAGGATGCTTTCATGGAATTTGCTTTGAATTTATTTTTGTGTTTAAAATTGATACACATCAAAGAGTATAGGGGAGTCTCTACTGAGATTATGATAAAAACCTAAGTGCTTCTTCGCTATTATCGTATAGATTTAGCAGACTGGCTTTTGATAAGCAAGCAATAAATATTGATAGGAAACAACAATGAGTGAAGTAAAAACAGTAGATAATATGGTTAGTATCACGATTGATGGTATAGAATATAAGGCGAAAGAGGGTGAATATATTCTTAATGCTGCACGTGCTAACGATATTTTTGTCCCAGCTATATGTTACCTAACGAGATGTTCTCCCACTTTAGCATGTCGTATTTGTCTGGTTGAGGCAGATGGAAAGCAAGTATACTCCTGTAATACCAAGGTAAAAGAGGGCATGGAAATTACTATCGACACGCCAAACATTCTTGAAGAGCGTAGAGCGATTATGGAAGTTTATGATGTAAACCATCCTTTACAATGTGGGGTATGTGACAAATCTGGTGAATGTGAATTACAAAACTATACACTTGAACTTGGTGTGGATTCACAATCTTATATGATTCCAGATACAAAACGTGAAACAACAAACTGGTCATCTGTCCTGCATTACGACCCAGGTCTTTGTATTGTGTGTGAACGTTGTACAACAGTGTGTAAAGACATGATTGGAGACGCAGCGATAACCACTGCAAAACGTGGTGGTGCCGATCTTGACAAGGCATATAAAGAGAGTATGCCTAAAGATGCTTACTCTATGTGGAATAAATTACAAAAATCTGTCATTGCGCCTAGTAATGGTACAGGAGAGACAAACTGTTCAGACTGTGGTGAATGTATCGCAGTCTGTCCAGTAGGTGCACTTGTCAGTAGAGACTTTGTGTATCAGTCCAATGCTTGGGATTTAAAGCGCATTCCAGCAGTTGCAGCACATTCAAGTGATGGTGCACAAATATATTACGAAGTAAAACCAACATCTATTACAGATAGAACAGAAAGAATATATAGAATTACCAATGAATGGTCGTATGTTTCTTTAGATGGTTCCGCACGTTTTGCTTATGATTTCCAAAATACTACAGCAGTCAAGGACCAAGCCACTTTTGACCGTGCCATTGAAGCCTTTAAAAAAGCAGAAACCATACGTTTTAATGCGATGATTACCAATGAAGAAGCATTAATGCTGCAAACACTGAAAGAAAAAATGGGTATCAAACTCTATAACCCTGAAGTCAGAGCATTCCAAAAATTCCTTAACCATTATGAAGCAGCTTCAGGCAACAGCCTTTGGAGTACAGATACCGATGCCATTATGAAAAAAACGGATTTTGTCATTTCTATAGGATCTTCACTTAGAAATGATTCGCCAGCAATGAAGTATGCTTTTAATAATGTACAAAAACTGAATAAAGGTGCAGGTCTTTACTTCCATCCAGTTGGGGACACACTCATTCCAACTTTTGGTAAAAATGTAGAGATATTTAACCATAAAGTAGGGCTTGAAGAAGCAGCACTTTATTTGGTACTTGATTTGTTTGCAAATAAAGATAAACTTCCCTCTGAAGTAAAAGAGTATATTGAAAGTTTTAAGAGCACTAGAACAGAAATCATTAAAGAAAAAGTTGAAAAAACAGTGAAAGAAATGGTGCTTAATGAGGAGACAGGCGAAGAAGAAGAAGTTACTAAGAAAGTAAAAGAGACTGTTGACAAAGAAATTACTGTTTCTTCTAATGGTTTGATAGACCTACTTGGTGGAGATGCATCTAAATTTGATGATGTTTTTGCCAAAATGATGAAGAAAAAAGAGCATTTCTCAATGATGTTGGGTGAAGACCTCTATTTCCATGACAAAGCAGAAAATATTGCTAAACTTGTAGCACTTATAGAAGCGACATGTAATATTGACGTGGTGATGACACCTCCTAAATCAAATGCGCTTGGTGTGGCACTCATTTGTGACTTGGATGATACAGCATCTGGATATACTGTTGGATATAATGAAAATGGTGACTTTACGCTTTCTGCATTGGGTACGGGAGATATTGATATGCCGGCGATGAACCAACAAGAAGGTACATTGACCAATATCGGTAAACGTGTACTTCCTACAAATGCTGCTGTAGAGTATGAAGGGTATGAATTAAATGATATCATGAAAGCACTTGTTGATGCTCCAGAGTTGACGATAGACTGGACAGCAATGTTACCAGTAGATAAAGGATTTAAAAAAGTTGATTTTGATAGTTTACCAAATACCTTTACCAATGAAGGGGTAGACAATCGAGGATACATACTGAACACAAATAATTGTGATACCGAACTTCCAGAAGTGGACAAATTTGATGAAAATTCAGTCCTTGAAGGAGACATCGCTTACAGATGTAACCCAGCCAGACAGTTTAACGACTTTACAGACAAATCACATGAAATATTTGAAGCTTTTGGACTTTATGCAAGTAAAGAGAAAGCAGAAAGTTTAGGAGAGAAAGCAGAAGTTGTTTTTGAAAATGGAAGCATCATTTTAGATGTGATAGCAGATGAAAAAATGACTGGTGATATTGTAAAAGTTTCAGATTTTAGAGCAGCACAAGGTGTGTATGACCTTTTTGGTGATGCACGTTATACAAATGTAACATTGAGAAAGGTGTAATATATGGAAACAACACTCGTAGAAAATTTACCGCAGGTTACAGCTGCAGGTGTTATCATTAAGGCAGTTCTGATTTTAGCAATTATTTCAGCACTTGCCGGTTTTGGTACATTTATAGAAAGAAAGGTACTAGCCTTTATGCAAAGGCGTCTTGGACCTATGCACGTTGGACCATATGGGTTACTGCAAATTGCAGCAGATGGAATAAAACTTTTTACAAAAGAAGATATAGTCCCTCAACATGCCAATGCATTTATTTTTAAGATTGCACCTATTATCACTGCAGCAACTGCTTTTATAGCTTTAGCCGCTGTGCCTGTATTTCCTGACTTTACTGTACCAGAGTTTATACCGTTACTTGGGGGTACATTTGTACCGTCAATTGCATCAGATTTGAATATCGGTGTATTATTTGTACTGGGTATGATGGCAGCAGGGCTTTATGGGCCATTGCTGGCAGGAATGGCACAGGCAAACAAATGGGGTATCCTTGGAGCTGCAAGAACAGCAGTACAGTTTTTAAGTTATGAAGTAGTAACAGGTTTGTCTATTTTGGCACCTATCATGATAGTAGGTTCATTGTCTTTTGTAGATTTTAACAATTATCAAACAGCAGGCGTTGGCTCATGGATGATATGGCAGCAACCCGTTGCTTTTGTATTATTCCTCATTGCAGGATTTGCAGAGACAAATAGAACACCGTTTGACCTTTTAGAGCATGAAGCAGAAGTTGTATCTGGATATGCAACAGAATATTCTGGAATGAGATGGGGTATGTTCTTCATCGGTGAATATGCAAATATGATTACCATATCTGTGATAGCAGCCATTGTCTTTTTAGGTGGATATGATGCAGCTAGTACATTTGGATGGTTAACAATCATGCTTAAAATTGCATTTTTCTTCTTCTTAATGTTATGGGTAAGAGCAGCATGGCCACATGTGAGACCCGATCAACTTATGTGGTTGTGTTGGAAGGTATTGATGCCGATTGCATTGCTAAATATATTAATCACAGCTTTAGTGTTATTGGGATAAGGGAGTAGGTATGAGTTTAGAACAATTTAAAAATAGAAATGTAGGAACACAAAACTACACAACGCTAGATGTAGGAACACCGCCAGAAACAGGTACAGATAAGTTTTTACAAGTTATCAGAAGAGCTGTAAAAGGTGAACTTTTTGTCGGGCTTTGGGTTGTCATGAGAACAATGTTACAGGCACTCTTTAAAAATGATATGCATACAGTAAAGTATCCATTTGAAAAACTGCCTATATCCCCAAGATATAGAGCAATACATGATATGTTGATACTACTTGAGAGTGGTAACTATAGATGTATAGGATGTGGTCTTTGTGAAAAGATATGTATTTCTAACTGTATTTCTATGGATACGCGATATGACGAAAACCAAAGAAAAGAAGTCAGTGAGTATACGATAAATTTTGGTCGTTGTATTTTTTGTGGGTATTGTGCAGAAGTCTGTCCTGAACTTGCTATTGTACATGGTCCAAGGTATGAAAATGCTTCAGAGCAAAGAGCAGGTTTCTCACTTTTTGAAGACATGTTAACACCTATTGATAAACTTAATTTACAACAAGAGTATGACGGATTTGGTGCAATATCACCAAATGCTGATGAGAATATTAAACAAACGCCATTAGCGTATTAGGAGGGGGTACTATGTTTGAGAACTTTATAGCATCCATAATGACGATAGAAGGGGCAGCATTTTATGTCTTTTCTATTTTGACGATAGGACTTTTTTCTATAACAGTCATGAGTAAGAATGTACTGTATGCCATGACATCATTGGCCGCAGCGATGGTGTTGATTTCTGGTTTCTTTTTTATATTGGGAGCCGATTTTCTTGGTGTTGTACAGCTTGTCGTTTACGTAGGAGCTATCATGGCACTATATTCATTTGCAATGATGTTTTTTGATGCAACAAAAGATATTAAAGAAAAAACAACGAGTAATTCTTTGGTTTTTTTATTGGGTGGTTTAAGTGCCTTGGTTTTAGTACTAATGTTTGCTGCACCGATATATTCAGAAAACATACAAGCCCTTTACCCAATGCATGAAGGGGTAGGCAATGCGCAGGATGTTGGGATGGTTTTGTTTACAAAATATCTTATACCTTTTGAAGTAGCAGCAGTGATGTTACTGGTTGCGATGATTGCTGGAATTATTCTTGCAGGTAAGAAAATGGATGAGTCATTGACAGAAGATATGTCAGCAGATGATGAAATATTAATAATAAAGGATGAAAAATGATAGGTCTGTCTCATTACCTTATCGTATCAGCAATAATTTTTTCCATTGGCTTGGTAGGGGTACTTAGAAGAAGAAACCTTTTAATGCTTTTTTTCGCAACAGAAGTGATGCTTAATGCAGTCAATATAGCATTTGCAGCCATTTCACATTATTATAATGATTTAACAGGGCAAATGTTTGCATTTTTTATCATAGCAATCGCAGCATCTGAAGTAGCAGTTGGATTGGGTATTTTGATTGTCTTGTTTAAGAAGCATGGTAGTCTTGATTTAGATGATTTAGCAAATATGAGAGGATAATGATGGAAAATTTAGTATATGTAGCACTTTTTGCACCGTTTGTCGGCTCTTTATTTGCAGCTTTGTTTGGGATGAGCCAAAGACAAATATTTGTTGGCGTGATTGCATCAGGTTTATTGGCAGTTTCATTTATATCATCGTTGCTTTTAGCAATTAATCTTTATACCACAGGAAATGTTATCCATGTGACGATGATGGACTGGATTAATGCAGGAGATATTAGCATACCATTTGGTTTTGTCATTGATCAAATATCTGTAACCATGATGACTGTTGTTACTTTGGTATCAACAATTGTTCACATTTATGCTATTGGTTATATGGATCATGATAAAGCATTTAACAGATTTTTCTCATATCTTTCAGCATTTGTTTTTTCGATGTTAATTCTTGTTATGTCAGATAATTTTGCAGGTCTGTTTATAGGTTGGGAAGGAGTAGGTGTTTGTTCATGGTTGCTTGTTGGATTTTGGTATCATAAACCAGATCAAACAAGAGAAGAAAATCCCTCTATCTCACCCTCTTGGGCAGCAAATGAAGCATTCATTATGAACCGTATTGCTGACCTTGGTATGTTGGTTGGAATTTTTATATTGTATTGGAACACAGGTTCACTTCAATATGATGTGGTGTTTGCAGCACTGCCAAATTTAGATGATGCCGTACTGGTTACAGCTGCTATAGCATTATTTATAGGTGCCATGGGTAAATCAGCACAGTTTCCTTTACATACATGGCTTACAGATGCGATGGAAGGTCCTACGCCAGTGTCTGCATTGATTCATGCGGCAACCATGGTAACAGCAGGGGTATTTTTGGTGATCAGGTCCAATCCACTGTACGGCATGGAAGCAGTTGCGGGAGTAAGCTTTTTCATTGCATGTTTAGGTACATTTGTAGCATTTTATGCAGCTTCTATGGCATTGGTTGAACGTGATTTAAAAAGAATCATTGCTTACTCTACACTTTCTCAGTTAGGATATATGTTTGCAGCGGCTGGACTTGGGGCTTACTGGATTGCCCTTTTCCATCTTGCAGCACATGCATTCTTTAAAGCACTGTTATTCCTCGGTGGGGGTAACGTAATGCATGCAATGCATGATGAACTTGACCTCTTTAAAATGGGTGAACTCAGAAAAAAAATGAGAGGTACATTTATTTATATGACCATCGCTTCTATTGCGCTTGCTGGTTTACCTCCTCTTGCAGGGTTCTGGTCTAAAGATGCCATTATTGAAACAGCCTTTAACGAACATACCTATGTGTTGTGGTTTATGTTGGTACTGACTGCAGGTATGACAGCCTTTTATTCCTTTAGACAAGTTTTCTTGACTTTCTTTGGGGAAGATCGTCATACAGCACTAGGGTTCCACCCTCACGAAATGTATAAATTTGTACTTGCTGCAATGTCTCCACTTGCAGTTCTCGCCATTATCACAGGTTGGTTTATGGGAGGATATAAAGCATTCATCTATCAAATAGGTGAAGGTGTACAGTATGAGATGTCTGAACATACACATCATCTTGCTACCTATTTAGGACTGATTGTTATTTTTGTTGCTGTATCTGGCATCATTTTGGCATATTTCAAATATGCTAGAACAGGTAAGAATGCCTTTAAACGCAATGAGGAAAAAGAACAAGGATTCTTTTATAAACTTCTTATCAATCAGTATTATGTACCAAAGATTTATGAAGAGTACATTACAAAACCATATGCGATGATTTCTGAAGTGTTCTGGACAAAAGTTGACTTGAAAATAGTAGATGCAACAGTAGATAATATAGCCAAGTTCTTCTACGTAAGTGGTGATAAAACAAGAGCAATGCAAACAGGTAACCTCTCAAACTATCTAAATTGGATGGCTGTAGGTGCTGTTGTATTATTGGTCATTGCTGCTATTTCAGCGATGTTAGTTTAAGGGGATTAGATGGAAAATATGTTAAGTATATTGGTATTCTTCCCAGCAGTTGCAGGACTGCTAGGATTTGTGGTTGAAAAAGAGAGTGCAAGAATGTATGGGGTTACTGTTGCTGCGATTGAATTTGCACTTTCACTGTGGTTATGGTTCAGTTTTGATATGTCCAATGCAGGTATGCAGTTTGTAGAAATGATTCCTCTGATACCAGATTTTGGTATCACATATTATTTAGGTGCAGATGGTATTTCGTTGTTTATTATCATCATGACTACGCTTATGACTTTGATTGGTATGGCAGGTATGTCTGAGACAAGAAATGTCAAAAACATGATTATTACACTTCTTTTCTTAGAGATGACGATGGTAGGTGTATTTGTTGCACTGGATGCGATTATCTTTTATATGTTCTGGGAACTTTCACTGGTACCGATGTTATATATCATTGGTGCATGGGGTGGACCTTTAAGAATATATGCATCGATTAAATTTTTCCTATATACATTTGCTGGCTCATTAATTATGCTTGTAGGTATGTTATTTGTAGCCTATACTTATCATGATTTAACAGGAGTATGGAGTTTTGCTATTACGGATTGGTATGCATTGGTGTTACCAGTAGACTATCAGTTATGGCTTTTTGCCGCGTTCTTTATAGGGTTTGCGATTAAAGTTCCGATGTTTCCATTCCATACTTGGATACCATACGCGCATGGTCAAGCACCAACAATTGGTTCTGTGATTCTTGCGGCGGTACTTCTAAAAATGGGTACATACGGATTTGTAAGGTTTTCCTTACCAATGTTCCCAGATGCATCCGTAATGGCGATTACTCCCATTGCAGTGTTGTCTCTGATTATGATTATTTACACAGCAATGATTGCTTATGCACAAAAAGATATGAAACAAGTGATTGCATACTCATCGGTATCACATATGGGTATTATCATGCTTGGGCTTTTTGCTATGAATGCAGAAGGACTTTCAGGTTCTGTTTTCCAGATGTTATCGCATGGTATTGTATCAGGTGCACTGTTTATGTTAGTAGGCGTGATTTATGATAGAAGACATACTAAACTGATGAGTGAATTTGGTGGGCTTGCAGCAGTGATGCCAAAATACGCAGTCATATTTGGAATCATGCTTATGGCAGCAGTTGGACTACCATTGACCATGGGATTCCCCGGTGAGTTTTTGGTACTACTTGGATTTTATAAAATATCTCCAATTATGACGATATTGGCAGGAACATCGATTATTTTAGGTGCTGTGTATATGCTTAGACTCTTTAAAAAGAGTTTCTTTGGTCCATTAAATAATGAAGAAAATATGAAACTAAAAGATTTAAACAATCGAGAGACATGGTCTCTAATACCCCTAGTTGCCATCGTTATATGGTTAGGAGTATATCCTAAGCCTGTACTTGAGCCTATCGATAATTCGGTAAAAGCTTTATTGGTTTTCATGGATGAAAAAGCGATTACAAAAGAAGCAAAAGATATGATCTTGGTGTCAAAATCAAATAAAGGAGGTGCCTAATGTTAGAGCCTATTAATGTGAGTTTAGAAAGTTTAAATTTGATTACACTGGCACCTATGCTTATTGCAATTGCAGGTGCATTAACTATCTTAATTATAGACCTGATTAATAGCAAGTTAGATAAATCACTCTATGTCATGCTAACAGTGTTGGTGCTCTTTATTGACTTTGGTTCAGTACTTGGACTTAATGTCAATGAACGAGGATTTTTTGATGTCATGCTGATTGATGGCATTTCTATTATTTCACAACTGATGATAATAGGAGGATCAATGATCTTTATCCCTCTAGCATTGACATCCAAAAGGTTCCATGAGTATTCTTATCCTGAATTTTTTGCCCTCTTTTTGTTTATGATTGCTGGTTTCCAGTTTATGGTTGCGAGTGACAATCTTGTACTTATATTTGTGGGATTGGAAACGGCATCATTATCCCTCTATACACTGATTGCATTACATAATAGAGCAAACTCTTATGAAGCGGCTGTAAAATACTTTACTATGGGTGCATTGGCAGCGGCCTTTTTTGCTATGGGTTCTGCTGTTGTCTATGCACTTACAGGTTCTATAGAACTTTATAAAGTAGCAGAAGTAATGGCTACAAGATTACATGAAACAGGGTTAATGATTGCTATTTTTGGTTCCTCGATTTTACTGTTGGTTGCATTTTCCTTTAAACTTTCTTTGTTCCCTTTCCATACATGGGCACCTGATGTTTATGAAGGTGCTTCAGCACCACTAGCGGGCTATATGTCTGTTGTGCCTAAAATAGCAGCATTTGTAGTGAGTATTAGAATTTTTGGTATGTATATAGACTTGGGACTTGAATGGGTAAGATGGACTATTCTTATTCTTGCAGTGATTACTATGACACTTTCCAATATTATGGCATTGGTGCAAGATGATGTGAAACGTATGTTAGCATACTCATCTATTTCTCATGCAGGTTTCATTATGGCAGCGCTTGCATTAGATACAACAGAAGGGAACACAAGTATATTCTTATATTATGCATTGTTTATGTTTACAAACCTTGGAGCATTTACCATGTTATGGATTTCTCGACATAAAAAAAGAAGATTCAACAAACGTTACGATCATCCTTATGAAAAGTTTGCGGGACTTATCCAAATTATGCCTGTTGGTGCTGTCATTATGGCACTATTTATGTTGTCTCTTGCGGGGGTTCCACCTTTCTCTGTATTTTGGGGTAAGATTTATGTCATGCAAGCAGCTGTGAATTCTGGCTATATATGGTTAGCTATTGTGATGGGGTTAAACTCTGCGGTAGCGGCTTATTATTATTTGAAATTGATTGTCTATATGTTCTTGATGGAACCAGTAAAAGATGTAGATATGGTTTACTATAATATCTCAAAACCGTTGATGGCCATCATTGGTCTGGCAACATTAGCAACTGTTGCAGCAGTCTTCTATGTCCAACCTCTGATTTCTTATCTGTACTATATGATTAGTGCCAGCGGATACTAATCCATATAAGATACGTCTGTGACGTATCTTATAATAATATCTTTTCTAGCGCTTCAACACTCCCTTTGCTAACATTGTTAAATTGAGAATTATTAAATGTTGTTTGTCGTTTTGCAAGACGTGCAGTATTTACTGTAATTTTTTCGACAAGCATTTTTCTATCATAGTTCCCATCTAAATAGTGCAATGTTTCTATAATACCTATAGATTTCATACAATTTGGAGAACGTCCATATTTTTTTTCAAGCATACATATTTCATCTATAAGACCATCTTCTAACATATTTTTTGTACGCTGTGAAATGCGTTCGCGAAGCAGTGTCCTGTCCCAAGAGATTTGATAAATAGGAAGTACAGACGATATGGAAGGTATGGGAGGGTGCGCAGCAAAATATTCTGTAGGTGTATGTTTGGTTTCCAAATATATACCTAAAGCTTTTTCAATACGGTATCTATCATTAGAAGCTATATTGGACATATAAGCCTTATCGAGCTTGGAAAGCCAAACATAGGTTTTCTGTATATCTTTTAAATATATTTTTGCTTCTAGTTGAGTAGATTCAGAAATAGTTGGAAGCTCAGAGATACCGTCTATAAGCATTTTGAGATAAAAGCTTGTCCCTCCAATGATGACTAAATTTTTATTTTCTTGTATACATTTATGCTGTACATTCTGATAAAGTTTGATAAATGTAGTGACATCAAAGTTTTCATTTGGATAGATAAAATCTATACCAAAATGTTGTATATCTTGCCGTTCTTTAACTGTGGGTTTTGCTGAGACAATATTAATATCTTTATAGATAGAAAGTGAATCAAGTGAGAGGATATAAGCATTCATTTTATGCGCAACTTTGACAGAGAGAGCTGTTTTCCCAGACGCTGTTGGCCCAATAAGTGCTATTTGTTGGAAGTTTTCAGGATTTGGCATTGTGCGCCTTAATAGTATTAATATTCATTTTTATCATGTCGTAATGATAGCATAACAACAAAAAAGGTAAAATGTAGTTTTAAAGGGAAAGGGCAAAATGGGTTTATTTGACAAAGACAATCGTTTTAATATTGCAAACCTTGTAACATATTTAAACATTACAATGGGAGTGATGGCAATATATTTTATTGTAAAGGGAGACTTCTTTACAGCTATTATATTGGCATGGATTGGTGGCGCTTGTGATATTATAGATGGAAAACTTGCACGTAAATATAAATTATCTACAGAGTTTGGTATACAGCTAGATTCCTTTGCAGACTTTCTGTCTTTTGTAGTGATGCCGGCATTCTTACTTTTTTATGCAGTGAAACACTATAGTAATTTATCAGGGCTTGAAGAAGTTATTTTAGGATTAGTATTTATCTGGTATATCATTAGCGGACTTAGAAGGCTGGTAGAATTCAATTTAAAAGTAGATGTGGGAGAAGTGTCAAAATATTTTGAAGGAGTACCAACACCACTTGGGGCTATATTGTTATGGATACTGTATTTATGTAGTGCATATGGTCTTATTGGCAATGGCTATCTTATCGCTTTTTTGGTGATGGTTATAGCATGGGCACTAAATTCAAGACTTAAAATTCCACACCCCTAGAGAATAGATGATGAATAGCCTAAGACAAAAAGTAGCAGACTTTTCAGAATTGGTCATGTTAAAACATTCAGTCTTTTCTTTACCTTTTATTTTTATAGGGATGCTTGTTGCGTCATACCTGGATACTGGTACTGGTTGGTTTGGATGGAAACTACTGGTGTTAGGGGCACTTGCAGCAGTAAGTGCTCGAAACTTTGCAATGGGTGTCAATCGTTATCTTGATAAAGATGTTGACATACTCAATCCGCGAACCAAAGGGCGTCCTTCTGTGGATGGGAGAGTGTCAAATATACAGATGTTATCGTTTGTTGTTATAAATGCTATGGGATTTATTTTGATAGCATATTTTATCAATGATTTAGCCTTTAAACTCTCGATACCTATATTATTGATATTAGGTGTCTATACATTTTTTAAACGATTCTCTGCTTTAGCACATTTGGTACTGGGCGTTAGTTTAGGGTTAGCACCGATTGCTGGAGTAGTTGCAGTCAGTGGTGAAATCACACTATGGTCAGTCTATTTGGCATTGGGTGTGATGTTTTGGGTAGCAGGCTTTGATTTACTTTATTCATTGCAGGATATGGAATTTGATAGAAAAAATAATTTACATTCTATACCCGCGAAATATGGTGCAAACAATACAATGTGGATCGCAAGAGTATTCCATATATTAGCTGTTTTATTTTGGGCATACTTTGTCTATACAGCTGATTTAGGTATTTGGGCACAGCTTGCTATACTCTTTAGTACCCTCATGTTAAGTTATGAACATTATATTGTAAATAAAGATTTTACAAAGATTGACAAAGCTTTTTTTACTGTTAATGGTTATCTTGGTTTTATGTTTATATTTTTAATTATAATGGAGGTGTACTGATGGTCATAGTATTGTCAATATGTTTATTTTTGTTGCTACTGGCAGTTGTCTATTTATATAGAAAGAATAAAACACTTTATCATGAACTTAGAATTTTAAAACAAGTTGTAGGTTTGAAAGATACAACAATCTCAAATCTGCAGGCATCACGTGTTGCGGTAAAAGATGTACTTGAGAATTTCTCTTCTCATGAGGAAGTTATGCGACTTATAGATGCTGGTGAAAGTAGAGAAAATGTTTCAAGTACACTAGGTATCCCAGTCAATAAAATAGAGCTTATTGTAAAATTTGATAAGATTAAAAAAGAGAAGCAGGACCAAGCGCTATAAGCAATACCTTGGAAGATAAAGTTTACTCTGCTATAATTCCTTTCCAAATATCGCTACTACATTTTAAATGTGCACTCATAGCTCAGCTGGATAGAGCATCGGTTTGCGGTACCGAAGGTCTCAGGTTCGAATCCTGATGGGTGTACCACCTTTTTGATACTTCATTCATAAAAACAAACCCTAACCACATTTATAATATAATCATACTAATATAGTTATGGAGCATCCCGATGCATATTTTACTTATCAATAATAACCCTGTAGTATCTAGACTATTTACACTTTGTACTCGTGATGTGCATATGATACTTGAAGAAGTTGAAGATATTGACACTTTGACACGTAAGCATTATGATGTGGTTTTTGTAGATGAAGCTTTGTATGAAGGTAAAGTACAAAACTTAAATATGTTACTTAGTATGCAAAAGAAGATACTCTTATCCAATGTAGATATAGAGATAAGTGATTTTGACATGACGATTAAGAAACCTTTTTTGCCTTCCCAAATCATTGATGTGTTAGAAAGTATAGTGGAAGAAGATAATGCTATAGAAGAAAAAAATGTAGTAGAGGTTGAAAATATAGAAGTTGAAAAACATTCTGTGACTTCAGATACAAAAGTGCTCAACAGTGATGAGATAGAAAGGATCAAAGCACTTCTTGATATGGATGATTACTCTATAGAAGTAGATCAAGAAGAACTGAGAGAAGAAGAGTACGAAGCCCGTAAAATAGAAGCGATTAAAGAACAACTTAAGGCAGAGGGGTTGGAGATTGTAGATGAGAATGAGATATTAGATGAGTTGGAGACAGATACTTTAGAAGAGATATTGCCTGGTTCACTTATGGAATATGCTAAAGGTAAAAAAGAAAAAAAGACACATAAAGAAAAAGTTAAGTCTATCAAAAAGAAAAAACAAAAAAAAGAAAAGAAAAAAACTTCAAAATTCACAGAAAATGAACTTGAAAGTATTGAAAACACTGTACAGATTATCGTACATTCGTTAAAGAAAAAACAAATCAAAAAACTTTTAAAAGGTAAAGAGATAGAGATTACAATTAAATTAGAGGCTAACACATGACACAAAAAGGTGCGATACTTGTACTTTCGGGTCCAAGTGGTGCAGGGAAAAGTACCATTATTAATGCATCCTCCAGTGAGATAGGTGAGTACTATTTTTCTATTTCAACAACAACACGTGCGCCTCGAGTGGGAGAAGTAAATGGAGTGGATTATTTTTTTGTAAGTAAAGATGATTTTGAAGAAGATATCAAAGCAGGTAACTTTTTAGAGTATGCACAGGTGCATGGCAATTATTATGGTACTTCTTTAAAGCCTGTAAGAGAAGCTTTGGGTGAAGGAAAATTGGTTATTTTTGACATTGATGTACAAGGACATAGACTGGTTCGTGCAAAAATGAATGATATTACTACTTCAGCATTCATTACTCCACCAACACTCAATGAATTGGAAATAAGATTGCGTGCAAGATGTACAGATGATGAGTCAGTGATTGTGAATCGGATAGAAAATGCTAAAGATGAAATCAAAGCTGTAGGCGAATATGACTTTACCATTATTAACGATACTGTTGAGAAAGCAGCAAAACAGTTTGTTATTGTTGCGAAAGCAGCAAGATTAAAACAAAGTACTGAAGATGAATTAAAATTTGTTGAGCAATGGCTGAGTGAAAAGTAGAAGCCAAAGTATTCTATAGAAAGTTTTGGCTAAACTTAAACATATTGCAGTATAATTATTCAAATTAATGTTCATAGTAACGAAACAAAAGGATAGACATGGGTATGCCAAGTATGCCAGAATTACTAATCGTATTGGCGATTGTTGTGCTTCTCTTTGGAGCAAAAAAGATTCCAGATCTAGCAAAAGGTATGGGTAAGGGTATCAAAGACTTTAAAAAAGCAATCAAAGAGGATGATGAAGAGCCTAAAGAGATTGCTAAAAAAGATACAGATACTGTCGAAACAAAAATTGAAGAGAAAAAAAGCGATAATGCTTAATGATTTAATACTCAACATCCAATGTTGAGTATTAAAAAATGTAGCTTTTAGAGCTATTCCCCTACTCCACTACTTATGGAAACCTATGAAACTAAAATCACAAATAAACCATGTAATTAAAGAAGCTTTTATTAAAGCAGGTATAGAACTAGAGCCAATGTCTGTCTCAGAAGCGAGCAAACCTGAATTTGGAGATTTTCAATTTAACGGTGCGATGGCACTTTCAAAAAAACTTTCAAAAAAACCTAGAGATATTGCAAGTCAAATTTTAGAAAATTTAGATCTAACAGGCATACTCTCTAAAGCAGAGATAGCTGGACCAGGGTTTATCAACCTTTGGCTTAACCCCCTTTGGCTTGCTAAGGAATGTCATGATGCATTGCATGATGATAGGCTGGGTATTGGTTTACGAGACACACCGATAAAGGTTGTAGTAGATTATTCTGGACCCAATATGGCAAAACAAATGCATGTAGGACATTTACGTTCGACAATCATTGGGGATACACTTGCAAACCTTCTTACTTTTTTAGGTGATGAGGTCATTCGTCAAAATCATATTGGTGACTGGGGAACACAGTTTGGTATGCTTATTGCTTATCTTGAAGAGATGCATGAAGATGGGAATGTAAGTCTTAAAGATTTGGAACAATTTTACAAGGATGCTAAAGCACGTTTTGATGCGGATACACACTTTTCCAATAAAGCAAGAGAGTATGTTGTCAAGATACAGTCAGGTGACAAACACTGTTTACAGTTATGGCAAAAATTTATTGATATTTCACTAGGACACTGTGAAGAAGTGTATGAAAAATTAGATGTAAAGTTGACGCGAAATGATGTTCGGGCAGAAAGTTTTTATAATGATGACTTATCTCAAGTTATCTCTATTTTGAGAGAGCAAGGGATGTTAGAGCAAAGTAATGGAGCACAATGTGTCTTTTTAGAGGGAGATGAAGTTCCTGTGATTGTACAAAAAGGTGATGGGGGGTATTTATATGCTACAACAGACCTTGCAGCATTACGTTATCGTGCACAAAAGTTAGGTGCGAAACGTATTTCTTATGTTGTGGATGCTAGGCAAGCAGAGCATTTTAAACAGGTTTTTAGAGTGGCAAAAGAAGCAGGGTTTGTGGGAGGAGATGTACTTCTTGAACATGTTGCCTTTGGTACCATGATGGACAAAGGTGGCAAACCGTTTAAAACCAGAGATGGGGGTACTGTAAAGCTTATAGATCTTCTTGACGAAGCTATTGTCAAAGCAAAAGAAACTATTAATAATAAGGAAGAGTATACGCAAGATAAAATAGATGAAATAGCCAAAGTAATAGGTATAGGCGCCGTCAAATATGCTGATTTGTCTATTAACCGTGAATCTAATTACATCTTTAACTGGGATAAGATGCTTTCGTTTGAAGGAAACACTTCGCTTTATATGCAGTATGGGTATGCCAGAATCCAAAGTATTTTTAGAAAACATAATGCGCAGATACAAGGTGATATTATTATCGGTGATTCTGTAGAGCATAGATTGGCAACGATGTTACTACGTTTTGAAGATGTTCTAAATCGTGCTGCAGCAGATGCAAGTCCTAATCAAATCACTACATATCTTTATGAATTGGTGACACTTTTTATGCGTTTCTATGAGCAAAATCCTATTTTGAAAACAGGTGTCGATGAAAAGACAAAAATGAGCCGACTTCAACTCTCTGCATTCACTGCCAAGACTATCAAACAAGGGTTGGAGATACTGGGTATTAAGGTTGTAGATAAATTATAGTATTTAATTGGGTACTTAATGAACAGACTGTCAGATAGGTATTAACAGCGTATAAAGGAGTGGGATGAAAGTTTTGATTATACTTGTAGTAATTGTGACAATAGTAGCAATATTTGTGCAATACTCCAGAAATAAAAATCTTAAAAAACTTTTTATCACGTTGCTTACTTTTTCTGCGATTATCACCTTGGCAGTTGTAGGTAACCTTACACGACAGGTGATGCCTCTGTTTATAGCACATATCATATTGCTTATTTTTTCATGGATTGCGTTGATAGTATATATGATTAAAGAAAGGTATTATTGGTGGATTATTTTTGCACCTGTGATAACCATAGTTTTGTTTTTATTACTTGAAATGGCAGTAGGGTCTAGTCACAAGGGATTACTCCCCACATAGTTCACTATGCAGGATCAATATCTTTTTTCTTTTGGTTCTCTACAAGTTCAGACAAAAAAGTCTCAAGAGAATAGCGTTGTCTATATTCTGGAACCATAATATGGATGAGTATATCACCTAAATCAGCAACTACCCAGTCATCACTTACATCTGAAGCTAAAAAAATATCATTTTGGGCTTTTAGGTCTTTCTTTAGGTGCTCAAAAAGTGCTATAGTATGTTTTCCATTGAGAGAATTGGCGATGACCACACGTTTTGCTATGTAGTCTGCATCATCTAAATTAAAGACTTCTATCTCTTCTGCTTTTTTATCATCAAGTATTTTTACGATACTTTCGACTCTTTCGTTGATTGTCATTCATTGTTTCCTTTTAATGTTTCTTTTACAGATTCTTTGATTTTATTATCAATATTATCTAACGATTTAGTACTTCTTATCTTTGTTGAGCTGATAGGTGTATCAAGTGTCAATACTTTCCATTTATTAAGGCCAGTGACCTTTAACGGATATGTGTTTCTTGTAATGATTACCCAGATAATATGTCTATTGAGCCATTCAAACTCATGCCATTGATGTAAATTTGACAAATTATCTGATCCGATAATAAGATATTTGACATCAAACATTTGATTAAAGTATTTTACACTTTGTGAAGTGCTTGTACTTTTCCCCTGCTTTATTTCATAATCATCTACGATTACATTTTCTACTGTGTCAAATAAACAATGACACCATTCAAGACGTTTTGAGGCTGATGCCAAGGAAGAACGTTTGAAAGGGTTTAAATATGCAGGCACAAGAAGAAGTTTGTCTATGTCTAAGTTTTCAACAGCTTTTTCAACGATCTGTTGATGCCCTTTGTGTGGAGGGTCGAAACTCCCGCCAAAGATAGCTACTGTAGGCTTGGACTGATTAACCAAATGCTAACCTCGTTTACTGTAAAATTGTGTAATTTTATCATAATTTAGCATAATAAACTCTAAGGAAGAAAAATGGCTGTAAAAGTAGCAATTAATGGACTGGGAAGAATAGGTAGATGCGTTGCCCGTATCATTGCGGATAGAAGTGATATAGAGCTTGTAGCAGTTAATGCTTCAGGTACAGAAGAGATGCTTGAGTATAATCTTAAATATGATTCTGTGCATGGGGTTAGAAATGATGTTTCTGTTTCCGATGGCTATTTGAACATTGGCAGTACAAAAGCAAAAATATTTTCTGAACGTGACTTATCTAAGATAGATTTTGCTTCTGCGGGTGTAGAAATAGTGTTGGAGTGTACGGGGGCTTTTTTAACACAAGAAGCAGTACAGCCTTATCTTGATAATGGTGTAAAAAAAGTTGTTTTTTCTGCACCTGCAAAAGATGACACAGCTACTTTCGTACTTGGTGCTAATGCAGATGAGTATGGAGGGCAAGCAGTAGTCTCCAATGCTTCTTGTACAACCAATGGTCTAGCTCCGGTTGCAAAAGTGCTTGATGATGCTTTTGGGATAGAAAAAGGTTTAATGACAACAATTCACTCTTACACTTCTTCTCAGCCTATCTTGGACAGCAAACATAAAAAAGACCCAAGAAAAGGGCGTTCAGGTGCAACAAACTTGGTCCCTACAACTACAGGTGCGGCCAAAGCGATAGCCAAAGTATTACCAAACCTGACAGGCAAAATCAATGGTCAGGCGATTAGGGTACCAACGCCAGATGTATCTATGGTTGACCTTACTGTTACCTTGGGAAAGAGCGTGACTGTTGAGGATATTAAAGAAGCATTTAAAAGTGCAAGTTTAGGTTCACATAAAGGTATTTTGGGTGTGGATGAAGAGTACAGGGTTTCTCAAGATTTTGTAGGAGAAACATTGAGTACGGTAGTTCCACTAGATACGATACAGGTCATAGGGGATAATATGGTGAAGGTGCTTTCTTGGTATGACAATGAGTGGGGATACTCTTGTCGTTTGGTAGATATGGTTGTTCACGTAAGTAAAAAATAGATTAGGGAAGTAATGAAAACATTAAAAGATTTAGAAATAGACGGTAAAAGAGTATTTATACGATGTGACTTTAATGTCCCTAAAGATGAGTTTGGAAATATCACAGATGATAGACGTATTCGTTCTGCTTTACAAACAATACGCTACTGTATAGACAGAGACTGTAAAATCATACTGGCTTCACACTATGAAAGACCAGAACCAGGCAAATATGAAGAAAGATTTTCTTTGGTGCCTGTGGCTAAAAGATTACACTCTTTGCTTAAGATCAAACGAGATATTTTTATGGCAGATGATGTCGTGGGTCCAGATGCGCAAGAAAAAGCAGCTAAATTGGAAGCAGGGGATGTGTTGCTTTTAGAAAATCTTCGTTATGAGGCAGGAGAAACAAGCAATGATAAAATTTTTGCAAAAAAGCTAGCTGATTTTGCAGATATTTATGTCAATGATGCTTTTGGGGCATGCCACAGAAAACATGCCTCTATCCATGCAATCACACAGTTTTTTGATTTAGAGCATAAAGCAGCAGGATTTTTGATGGGGAAAGAAGTCAATTTCTTTTCAAAAGTACTTGAAAACCCTGTCCGACCTTTTGTTGCTGTTGTGGGTGGGTCGAAAGTCTCTGGTAAGCTTCAAGCATTGACCAACCTAATCACAAAAGTGGATAAGGTCATTATTGGCGGGGGTATGGCATTTACCTTTTTAAAAGCACATGGTCACGAAGTGGGTAATTCTCTGGTAGAAGATGATTTACTCGAAGAAGCCAACAATATCATTTTAAAAGCAAAAAAACTGGGTGTGAAGTTTTATCTTCCTGTAGATGTGGTAGCTGCACAGGAGTTTTCAGAAAATACCACCGTCAAGTTTCTTCCTATTCAGGAGATACCTATAGGGTGGATGGGACTGGATATTGGTCCTGCATCAACGAGACTTTTTCGTGAAGCCCTGAATGATGCACAGACTATCATATGGAATGGTCCTATGGGGGTGTATGAGATGGATAGATACTCTAAAGGAAGTATGGCAATGTCCAATAACATTGCACAAACCCATGCAACAACAATTGTAGGTGGAGGAGATACAGCAGATGTAGTGCAACGTGCTGGTGATGTAGATGAGATGACCTTTATTAGTACAGGTGGTGGTGCCAGTCTAAAGCTTATCGAGGGTGCAGTGCTGCCTGGACTTGAAGCACTTGAAAATTAAACATAGGGATCAAGATGATTTATGCAGCAAATTTTAAAACAAACCACACGCGAAAAAGTACGCAATCGTATATACAAGCGTTAAACGAAAAATTAGGTGCTAAAAAGTCTGAGGATAAAGTATATATTTTTCCACCTATGACGGCATTAGATCTCTATGAAGGTGCGTTTACTGTCGGTACACAAAATGCATACCCTGCACACAATGGGGCTTTTACAGGAGAGATAGGTCTGGAACAGCTTGATGAATTTGATATTAAGACTATTCTTATAGGACACAGTGAAAGACGTGAAGTACTCAATGAAAGTCAAGATAAAGTATCGCAGAAGTTTTCTTTTTTTAAGACACAAAATTTTGAGATTATTTATTGTATAGGAGAACCTTTACATATTCGTGAACAAGGTTTTGAGTCGGTGATGCACTATTTGCTTGCACAGTTAGATGGTATAGATATGCACTATGAAAAACTCATTGTTGCGTATGAGCCTATTTGGGCCATAGGTACAGGCCGTTCTGCAACCACCGATGAAATACTCACAACGCATAGTGCCTTGAAAAAAGTAATGCATGATATACCTTTACTTTATGGTGGTTCAGTAAAACCTGCCAATATTAAAGAGATAACAGATATAAGTGGTGTAGATGGTGTATTAGTGGGAAGTGCATCTTTGGATGTAGAGAGTTTTTCTCAAATGGTGTTATCTTAAACCCTAGCTAACCTCATGGGTATATTGAGGTTAACCTACAGGATGCTATTTAAATAAATCTTCCAGTGCAGATGTATCTTTTGTTTTTGCGATTTCAGGTTCAGATGAGTCTACCTGTCTTTCTGCTATGCCTTCTACCTCATTGAGTTCTATTGTATATCCTGTAAGCATAGAGGCAAGACGAATGTTAATACCAGACTTTCCAATGGCTTTTGCTTTTTGATCACCAGTGATGTTAATCACGGCTTTTTTCTCAGTAGCATCTACTTTGATACTTTGTGTAATGGCAGGGCTTAATGCACGCGTGATAAATACTTCAGGGATAGGTGAATACTCAATACAATCGATATTTTCATTGTTAAGCTCTTGGCTTACTGCATTGATACGTACACCTTTAACCCCTACAGCTGCACCGATAGGGTCAATATTCATTTGCTCTGTTTTTAGAGCAATTTTGGCCCGTTCTCCTGGTATTCTTGCTGCGCCAACTATTTCCACTAGTCCATCAGCTATCTCAGGCACTTCTGATGCCATAAGGGCTTCTAAAAATTTTGGAGAGGTACGTGTGAGTTCTAAAAAAAGTCCATATTGAGGATCAACACTGACATATCTTAACAGTGCTCGGATACTGTCACCACGTTTATAAGTCTCACCTTTGATACGGTTTCTGAGGCTCATGACACCTTTTAATTCACCTATTTCTACATAGGTGTTGTCATCTGCATCAACACGGTTGACAGTACCTAGCATGACTGAACCTACTTTTTCTCTATATTTTTCAAAAAGGTCTTGTTCTATACGTCTTTGTATATGGTACTCTAGTTCTCTAAATAGGTTTGCAGAAGCTGTTCGTCCATGGTCTTCTAAAACAAATTCTTCTTTAAGCTGATCCCCAATTTCAAGTGATTCGTCAAACTCTTTGGCTTCAGATAGTGCCATAAATCCATCTGATTCTACTTTTTCTATATGGGGTTCTTTCCCTACTTCAACAAGCAGCTTTTCATCATCATCTGCTACCACAGTAATGACTTTATGTACAGAGTATGTTTTGGTGTCTTTATCGAGAGTTACTTCGAAGTTACTCGTAAAAGAAGTAAGTTTTTTAGCAGTTTTAACCAACGCCTCAGTAAATGCTTCTAGGGCATGTTCTTCTGAAATATTTTTTTCATGTGCAATGGCTTCTATAATGTCTAGTATCTTTTCCATATTAATTTCCTGTCTCATAAGTTTTTTTGAACTATTTTTTCAATACGCCGCTACAAGAGGTAACATAACAGTGTTAAGGACATCTAGGAGGGGGTGTTTTTGAAGTTGAGTATTATATCTAATCAAACCTTTACTGAAAATAAAGTATAATCTTCCATATATAATGGAATGAATAAAGTATAATTAAAAGGTATCATAAAATGAAATTAAAACTTGCTAGAACAACACTTAAAGCAAAACCAAAAACAATAGAGTTGAAGAAAATTGAAGAGGAACTAGCAAATAAATCAATATTTTATTTTGATAAAGACAATTCACATAAAGAACTAAAAGAACTCATCGAATATTTTGAAGAAAAAGGCTTTTCTGTCTATATGAGAGAAGTAAAATACGGTTTAGGTGAAAATGAATATATTTACGAAGTGCATATTATTGCATAAACGTGTGGAAGAAAGATAATTGACAAAAAAACTATTTATAGAGACACTCGGATGTGCGATGAATGTTCGTGATAGTGAACATATGATTGCAGAACTTAACCAAAAAGAGCCATACGAACTTACACAAAACCTTTCCGAAGCTGACCTTATCATCATTAATACATGTTCTGTGAGAGAGAAGCCTGTGGCAAAACTTTTTTCAGAAATAGGTGTATTTAATAAACACAAAAAAGAAGGTGCCAAAATAGGTGTCGCTGGATGTACCGCATCACACCTTGGAAAAGAGATCATCAAACGTGCACCTGCGGTTGATTTTGTTTTGGGGGCTAGAAATGTTTCCAAAATCAAAGAAGTGGTAGATAAAAAACATGCTGTTGAAGTAAGTACAGATTTTGATGAGAGTACCTATGCCTTTGGTGAATACCGTTCTAATCCATTTAAAGCGATGGTCAATATCTCGATAGGATGTGACAAATCATGTACGTTTTGTATCGTACCTGCAACACGTGGAGAAGAGATATCTATCCCTTCAAATCTTATCGTTCAAGAGATAACAAAAGCAGTGGCAACAGGGGCGAAAGAAGTGATGCTTTTGGGTCAGAATGTAAACAATTACGGCAGACGTTTTGGTACTTCTGAAGAAGTGTGTGATTTTACACAACTACTACAAAAAATCTCCAAGATAGAAGGTCTAGAACGTATACGTTTTACTTCTCCACATCCCCTACATATGGATAATGCTTTTTTAGAAGAGTTTTCCTCAAATCCTAAAATATGCAAACAAATTCATGTACCCTTACAAAGTGGCTCAACTTCGCTTCTTAAGGAGATGAAAAGAGGGTATAGCAAAGAGAATTTCCTTAACCGATGTGAGAAGATTCGTACACTGTGTCCAGAAGCCACGATATCTACAGATGTTATTGTAGGGTTTCCCGGTGAGAGTGATGCGGATTTTGAAGATACGATGGAGGTATTGGAAAAGGTACGTTTTGAGCAGATGTTCTCTTTTAAGTATTCTCCCAGACCTCATACCGAAGCAGCAGAGTTTGAAAACCAAATAGACAATACTTTGGCAGGAGCACGTTTAACAAGGCTTCAGACAAGACATACAGAAATTTTAGATGAAATTATGGATGCGCAGATGGGACAGGTACATAAAGTCTATTTTGATGAACTCAAACCCAATGGCAGGGTATCAGGCCGCAGTGATGATGGGAAACTCTTTTTTGTAGAAGGCAGTGAAGAGCTTTTGGGGCAAATAGTAGATGTAAGAGTTGTGAAAACATCCAGAGGTGCATTAGACGGTGTACTTGTATAGCCACGGGTGATGAAAAATATTTTACGTAAAGTAGGAGGCGTTGTCATACCCCCTTTGATTTATGTATGTATGCGTTTTGTGTGGTTTACGACGAAAAAAAAGTTTCATTTTATCACCCCTATAGGGGAAGAACAACATGTCTGTGTCTGTTGGCATGGAGAACTGTTTATGTCTCCCCAAGCTTATAGACATATACATAAAACACATCCCGCTTCAGCTATTATCTCACAACATTTTGATGGTGCACTTATCGCCAAAACACTGTATCTATTAGGTATACGTCCTTTGAGAGGTTCAAGTAAAAAGGGAGCCAAAAAAGTACTTTTACAAGCGTTTAAAAGCATTAAAAGTGGGGAAGAAGTACTCATCACTCCTGATGGACCAAGAGGTCCTAGACACTCTATGAGTGATGGTGCCATAGGTATCGCTTTAAAAAGTAAACTGCCTATTTTTGTGATGAACTTTAGAGCTGAAAACTTTTGGCAGCTTAGTTCATGGGACAAGTTTGTGATACCTAAACCTTTTAGCAGGGTGGACTTTTATATTCAAAGTATTTCTTTTGAAGGGTTGGATTTGGATGAAGCCAAAGCCTATCTTCGTGAGAAAATGTTAGAACACACGATAGGATAAAAGATGCAAAAGAAACTGTTTGATTTTTCAGAAGCATTTCTTGACTATCTTTTTGATGTGAGGGGCTATTCGGAACAGTCTATCATCACTTATGAAATAGCACTGCGGCAAATGAGGGAAGCGAGCCATTTTTATGAAGAAGATACCTTGTGGGTTCTGGACATTACCCCTTTTCGTTTCAGTATTGTGAAAAACCATAAAAAGACCATTGTGAAAAAACTCTCTGCGGTACGTTCTTTTGTAAAGTATCTAGAGGATCAGTGTCATCTTCAGATAAAACTTCTTGGAGATGAGTCTATTAAAGTACCACAAAGTCTGCCTAAACCTTTAGAAGAGACATATATCACTGAAGTGTTGGAGAATGCTAATATAGAAGAGAGATTATTGGTATCAATGCTTTATGGACTGGGGTTACGTATTTCAGAGTTGAGTCATCTGAGACTTGTGGATATCAAGGGGAGCTGGATACAGATACATGGGAAAGGTAATAAGATGAGAGAGTTGCCATTGCTTGATGGACTACAGCATCTTGTTACATCTTACATAAAAGAGAAACATCCTAAAAAATATCTTTTTGAAAAAGGAAATGCCCCGATGAATACCGCACAACTTCGGTACATTATGAGCAAGCTTTTTAAAGCAGTAGGTATCAAAGCCACGCCTCATCAGTTACGGCACTCTTTTGCCACCCATTTGCTTAACAACGGTGCTCGTATAGCAGATGTTTCTGAACTCTTGGGGCATGAGACGATGGCGACAACACAAGTCTATACGAAGTTGGGTTCTGTGAAAAAAATGCAAGAGTATATGAAAGCGCATCCTTTGGCTAAAAAGTAATGTTTTCTTGAAAGTAGTATGCACGTACCTTGGCAGGAATTTTGTTGATACGACATTTTTCTTTGAAGGTCTTAGGCATGTCTGTGTGGATATAGGGTGCAATATACAGGAGGTTATCTTGCAGTGCTACTGCCCATTTTCCCCCGATAACCAATGAGGGTTCTTTGTCGATTTCCCGACGTTGTGATGCAGAGAGAAGGTATCCTAGTTTTTTGAGTGTAGTATCTGCAGCCCTTACTTTACTATGCATATCATGAAGCTTTACAATGTGCAGTGATTTATATGCGTAGAGAATTTCAAACCCACTTTGAAGGGATGCTTTGTCTGCTCTTAAATAGTCAAAACTACGTTTGATACCTTCCTTATATTCATGAAGCAGGGCGTTTGAGAACTGTTTTCTGAATTGATTACGTTCATGTTTTTCATCAAAGTTGCTTTCATCTATGAAGTAAGGGTGTGAATGTATGTGCAGGTAGTCAAGTAACTCATCCTTACTGTAGGAAAGCAGAGGTCGGATGAGGCTATAGTTTTCTTTTTGTATGATTGGTTCGAGTCCTAAGAGTTCTGAGAGTCCTGCACCTTTACTTAGACGCATAAGCAGCCACTCAAGTTGGTCGTTTAGCTGATGTGCTGTAAGGATATTATCATAACCCTCTATGGTAACCAAAGAGTCAAAAAACCCATAGCGAAAGTCTCTTGCACGTTTCTCAAAATGTGTGTCAAATTTGGGTGCTGTGATGCTGTGACAAAAAAGTTTATGTTTTTTTGCAAGTGCCTTGGCATGAATGACTTCTTCTTTACTTTGTGCTCTTATACCGTAGTCTACTATGGCTATGTCAAACTTGATATTATTTTCTAGAAGTAGAAAAAAAAGCGCAGAAGAGTCTATGCCTGCGGAGAAGGCTAAGAGGTTTTTTTTATTTTTAAGATTTTCTGTATCGAGTGTTGGCATCATTACCTCTATTTTTAAATTGTGGTGCGAGTACGCTGCTTACTTTTTTAAACCCAAGCAAAAGTCGTCGGTGTTTATAGCGACAGAGTACACTTTGGATGATTAGTTGGGTTTGATTAATGTTGCCAACAGTTGTGTGCCTGCAAGTTCGGTGATTTTGGCTTCATAGGTTTTTCCATATTCTACAGATAAATCTGAAGTATCATTGATGAGCACTTCTCCATCGATATCTACAGCCCATCTAAGAGGTCTTGCGGAGAGTAGGTACTCGTGTTCATCACTTTCGCCATCGATGACTACTGTGATGGTTTGTCCTATCATGGATTTGAGAGAGTTTTTGGTACATTCTTCAGCTATTTCACCCAAGATAGTGGCACGTTTTTCTATAATGTCTTGAGGGATTTGTTCCAGTGTATAGGCAGAAGTGGTCTCTTCATTTGAGTAATGGAAGGTGTTAAACCTGTCAAATTCAAATACTTTCATAAAGTCACAAAGTTTTTCAAAACTCATCTCCCCTTCACCAGGATGCCCAGCGATGAGTGATGTACGTAAAAATGCATCAGGTTTTGACTTCATGTATGCCAAGAGTTCAATGGTCTTTTTTTCTCCAAAGCCACGTTTCATCGTTTTTAACATAGGGTTGTCTATGTGTTGGATAGGCATATCATAGTAGGTTTGAAATACGTTTGAGTCTGCAATGGCGTCGATGAGCGCAAAGGTAGTGGTGCTTGGGTAGAGGTAGAGTATACGTGCAGACTTCACGCCATGTACAGACTCTACACCTTTGATAAGTTCTATGAGTCCATCTGCTAGTTTCATATCTCTTCCATAGCTTGAAGAGTCTTGTGAGATGAAAGAGAAATCATAAAACCCCTCTTTGACCAACATCTCTACTTCTTTGATGATGGAGGAGAGTGAGCGGGAGTGCAACTTTCCTTTAAAAGAAGGAATGGCACAAAAAGAACAGACTTGGTTGCACCCTTCTGCTATCTTGATGTAGGCATGGTAGTTTGAACCGGTAATCACTCTGCCTGAGTTCTCTGTGGCTAAGTAGACTTCAGGTGAGAAGGTGCTTTGTTTGGAGGCGATAAGTGCGTCTATCTTCTCATAGTCTCCCACACCTGTAAAGATGTCAATTTCTGGCATATCGGCTTGTAACTCTTCGCGGTAGCGTTCTGTAAGACAGCCAGACATGACGAGAATGGAGTTTTCTTTGCGTGTCTCATGCAGGCTAAGCACTGTGTTGATACTCTCTTCTTTGGCAGCATCGATGAACCCACAGGTGTTGACTATGATAACATCAGCACTGCTGGCGTCATCACTTATCTCATATTCTTTGAGGCGTCCCAGCATGACTTCGCTGTCGACCAGGTTTTTGGTACAGCCGAGGCTTACGAGGTGTAGTTTTTTGTTTGACATATGTATTTCTTTAATAGTTGATTTAGTGTTTAAACTTTTTCAGCATTATAGCAAAAAGTAAATGTAATGGTATAAAATTGAAAAAACATAAAAGTGTTGAAAAGTTAAAAAGAAGAGTGAGTCAGACCGAAGTCTGAACTCTAAGGGTAGATAG
>Ga0256839_1001109_pt1 | contig 33441 bp, 28 predicted proteins | sample 354166metaG_FD_185968 | JGI IMG/M metagenome (GOLD analysis project Ga0256839, IMG submission 185968) | Hydrothermal vent microbial communities from Mid Atlantic Ridge, Atlantic Ocean - 354-166 | ecosystem: Environmental > Aquatic > Marine > Hydrothermal vents | place: Atlantic Ocean: Mid...
CCTGCTTCAAGATCCTGTACTGGTGATTCGTGGCGTTGCCTTTGTATTCACAGTGCTACTGTGCTGGTTCGTATGGAAGGCTGATGATGATGAATTATTTTTTGTAATGGCTTTTGTCGTACCTGTGTTTTTTTATGCGTTCAGTATGAATGTATTACGTATGGGATTGGCCTCGGCCATTTTTCTGTTAGCTTTACAATTAGATAGAAGACAGCAACTGAAAAAGGCTCTGTTGTTAGCTTTTGCTTCAATATTGTTTCATTATTCTGTTGTTTTTATAATTCTTTATCTGTGGCTTATTGATAATAAATTGAGTGGAAAAGGTAAAATAGCTGGTGTAGCAGGAATTGTGTTTTTTGTTGTTTTGCTTATCCTTTTTAATGAGGCATATTTTGAAGTAAAGTTAAAAAGTTATGTCATGATAGAACCTCCAGGTATGTTATCTGGCTTGTCCCGAATTATTCTGTGTCTGATTCTGCTGAGCGGGGTTGTATTTTCGTCGCTGCCACAGCGTGAAAGGTATCGCCTCTTCTGGTGGACGCTGTTGTTTATGGGTATATTCTGGGGCATTACACGTATTTCATATGCCGGGTTACGTCTGTTGGATCTGCTGATTTTTTCGCTGGCGGTAGCGATTATGCGTAGCTATGGGCGTACAGGCCGCCCTGTTGATCGTATGGTGAAAGCCAGCTGGCTACTGGCCGGATTATTAGGGGCTGCAGCTATGTATCGCAATATGCTGCAGGAGCGCTTCTGGTCGCCCAGTCCCTGGCTTCCTTACCACACGCTCTTCGAGCGTTAAGGGGTTTGCTGCTGAAGTTCGGCGGCGACGGCTTCGACCGTCTCCCAGACGCGCAGCAGGTTACCGCCCAGGATTTTTTCGATATCGGCTTCGCTGTAGCCGCGCCGTAGCAGTTCAGCCACCAGGTTGGGATACATCGACACATCTTGCAGGCCTTCCGGGAGGGCGAAGACCCCGTCAAAGTCGGAGCCCAGTCCTACGTGATCAATGCCTGCGAGTTGGACTACGTGATCGATGTGATCGGCTACGTCGGCTACTGTGCCCAGGGGATATTGCTTGCGCTGCTGGGCCAGCCAGCGGCGTCCCTCGGGCGAATCAGGGTCGAGCCCCTGCGCTTGCATTTCGCTCCGAAGTTGCTGCCGAAGCGAGTCCCCTATGGCCTGGTACTCACTACGCAAGAATGAAGAGCCAAAGTTGATCATGATGACCCCCCCGTTGGCTGCCAGTGCCCGGATCATGTCGTCGCTCATGTTGCGTTCCCAGCCGGGCGTAAAATGGCGGGCTGACGAGTGAGAAGCGATTACCGGGGCCTTCGTGCGGCGCAGCACGTCGTAAAATGCGCTGTCGGAAACATGCGAGATATCGATCAGCATGCCGAGCCGGTTCATTTCGTCGACGACCTGCTCGCCAAACGGGCTCAGGCCATTCCAGACGCGTGTGGTGTCATAGGAGCTGTCGCAGATCTGGTTCACGCGGGCATGCGTGAGCGTAATGTACCGGATGCCGCGTTCGTAAAAGTAAGCTACGTTGCGCAGATCGCCTTCCAGCCCAGAGCCATTTTCCATACCCATAAGTAGCGCGATGCGGCCTTCGCGGTGGGCGCGGCGCACATCATCTGGTGAGCGGGCCAGCATGAATTTATCCGGTGCCTGGCGGACCAGTGCCTCCACCATGTCGATCAGCGAGTCGGCCAGCGCTTTGGAAGCGCCAGGCGTATCTTGCAGTTCAGCCGGCAGGTAAATGGAGAAAAACGGGGCATCAAGACCACCGGCGCGGGCGCGTTCGTAGTCGAAGTCGCCCAGTTCGGTGCGCCGGGTGATGTCCTCCGGAAACTGCCGCAAGCGGTAGGGCACGTCAATATGTCCGTCAATCAAAATGAACCGCTGGGTGAGCTGGCGCGCTTGTTCCAGGCGCCGTTGGTCTTCAGTCCGGCAGGCAGCCAGCAGACTGACCAGCAAGAGCATGCAGGTAATGCCACGCATCCTTTCACGAAAGGGTTGGACTGCATAGTGCTGGAAGAATATAAAATCCCGGCTAAGATGGCAACCGGATGGGCAGTTGCGTACGCAAGCGTTGCAGGTACGCGGGCGTTTCTAACAGGCGTGCGCCATACCAGGAAAACGGCTGGCCATCGACCAGCAGGAACGTTGCGCCGGGACACAAGGGGCGTAGCTCTTCGATATGGGCTTCCTTGAAGGGATAGGGCTCGCTGCTGAGCAGTACAACTTCGGGCTGGAGTTCACGGATCGATTCCGGCTGGAGTGCTGGGTAGCGCGTCTGGTGTGCACATACGTTTTCAAAGCCGCCGCGTCGGAGCATATCGTGGATGAAGGTATCGCCCCCGACGCTCATGTAGGGGTTGCGCCAGATCAAATAAAGTGTACGTACAGAGGGGAAAGAAGGCAGGGCGGTGAAGCGTTCGGCAATCGTGGTGGCCAGTGCATCGGCTTTCGACTCGGTGCCGGTAAGGTATCCGATCTGACGAATCATCTGGAGGGCATCGTCCAGCGTGCGTACGTGCGTGACAAAGACCGGCACGTGCGGATCCAGCGTCTCGACGATCTCGCGGGTGTTCTCTTCCAGGTTAGCCAGCACCAGATCCGGTTGCAGGTGCAGCAGGCGCTCAACGTTGATCTGCTTGGTTCCTCCCACAATTGTTTTGCGGCGTTTCCAGTCGGGTGGGCGCACGCAGAAGCGCGTCAGTCCGACCACGGCGTTGTCCAGTCCGAGGGCCGCCAGCAGCTCGGTCAGACTGGGCACGAGCGAGACGATACGTCGGGGTGGAGCAACAAGGCGGATTGTGCGCCCCCGTGCGTCGGTCTGCTCACGCGGAAAAGGGATCATGGGCCTGCTGGGGTGTTTTCGAGGTGGATTGATGGGACAGCGCCTGCAGGAGACGCTCATGCAGGTTGCCAAAAGCGCCGTTGCTCATGATTAAAGCGACGTCGCCTGGACGAAGCGCTTCCAGCAAAAGTGGGAGCAGGGCTTCGACGTCTGAGGCTACCTGTGCCGGAATACCACGTGCTCGAATGCCGGCTGCTACAGCTTCTGGATCGAAAAAGTCCTCAGGCTGATCGTTGTGCCGAAAAGGCGGCATGCTGAGCCAGACGGCATCGGCATCGTCGAAGGCCTCCGTATAGGCCTGCTCAAAACGTTTACGACGGCTTGAGTTGGAACGAGGTTCGAAGATGGCTACCAGCCGACGATCCGGCCAGCGCTGGCGGGCGGCGCGTAGCGTTTCGCGGACGGCCGTCGGGTGATGCGCAAAGTCGTCCACGACCACCACACCCCCGGCTTCACCTCGAACTTCCAACCGGCGCTTTATGCCAGGAAAAGTGGCCAGCCCTGTGTGTAACTGTTCAGCGGTGAGGCCTATCTCCAGCCCGAAGGCGCATACAGCCAGCGCGTTGCGCAGATTATGACGACCGCTCAGGGGGAGAAAGAAACGACCTATTTCCCTGCCGTCTGCAAGTAGCGTGAAGTGCTGACCATCAAAGGTAGGATACACCTGACCGACCGTTACATCGCAGAGTGTGTGCAGGCCATAGGTGCACAGCCGTCCCCGATAGGCGCGTGCTACCTGCCGGACCGTCGGGTCGTCGCCATGCGCCACCAGGAGTCCGTCGGGAGGCAACAAAGCGACCAGTTGCTCGAAGGCCTCTCGATAGTCATCCAGGTCGTCGTACAGGTCAGCATGGTCAAACTCGATAGAAGTCAGCAAGACGGCCCAGGGACGATAGTGCAAGAATTTGGGGCGTTTGTCGAAATAAGCACTGTCGTATTCATCGCCTTCGACGATAAACCAGGGGCTGGCGCCGATGCGGCCGCTTGTTTCGGTGCCGATCATAACGCCACCGATAAAGAAGCCCGGGTCCAGTCCGGCGCTGTCCAGCACGTGAGCCAGCAAGCCGGCGGTAGTAGTTTTGCCATGGGTGCCGGCTACAACCACAGGCCGACGGCTGGCCAAAAAGAAATGCGCCAGCGCCTCAGGCAAGGAGAGTTGCGGGAGTCGGTGCGCACGAGCGATTGCTGCTTCGGGATGAGTAGGTGTACAGGCATTGCCCACGATAACCAGATCAGGTGGGGGATCCAGGTGAGCTGGATCGAAGTCTTCATGGAACGAGATGCCATGCCGACGCAACAGCATGCTCATGGGCGGATAGGCAGCCGCGTCACTACCGCGCACATGATACCCTGCTTCATGAAGGAGCAGGGCCAGTGTTCCCATGCCTGTACCACAGATGCCGATCAAGTATATATCACGTACGGCGTCTGCAGGCGGAGCAGGAGGCCGCTCGAATCGCCGTAAATGTGCGTCCGGGTAGTCCTCAAGCCGTTTCATGGATCAGCGATTCGGATGAGGAGGGCCGCCTGTCAGTCCCAGGCGCACGGTAGCCGCTCGCTCGCCAGCGGCTGCTGCCGCATCCGCTGCCGCCTGCGACTCCGGCAGCAAACCCAGCCGGACAGCACGACGTCGCCACTGCTGACGAGCCAGCTCCTGCATGTCGCGTGTGGAATCCACTTCGTCCACGATCTCCAGTCCCAGCAATGTCTCGACCACATCTTCCAGCGTCACAATGCCAGCCGTCCCTCCGTATTCGTCGATTACCAGCGCGATATGTTCCAGCCGATTCAACATGCGCTCGAACAACTCAGGGAGCGGCAGGTTCTCTGGCACAACCAGAATTTCACGTCGCAGGCGATGTAGCGGCAGGGCCCCTTCATCCCGGGCCGCGTGCAGTAGAATCTCGTCTTTCAGCACGTAACCGGTAATATGATCACGTGATTTGCGGTAAATGGGAATGCGAGAAAAGCGCAGCTCCGGATGCCGACGCAGCACTTCTGTAATCGTCAGTTCTTCAGGCAGGGCAAAGACGACAGTGCGCGGGGTCATAATATCCTTAGTCCGGAGCGCATGAAACCGCAACAGGTTCTTCAAAATGCGCAGCTCTTCCTGCTCAAACACACCTTGCTGACGTCCCAGTTCGGCGAGGGCTGCCAGTTCTTCACGGCTGACCGAAGGTGCCTGACGTTCACGCGTTAACAGGCGGGTAATGGCTTCTGAGAGTAGCACAAAGGGGTATAGCAACCAGATTAAAGCAATGAGGAGGGGAGCAGTGGGAGGCGCCAGGATTCGCCAGTAGAGGGCACCTACGGTTTTAGGGATAATTTCTGAAAAGACCAGGATCATCAGCGTCAAGCCGCCGGAAATAAGGCCCAGATACGCGTCACCGAAGACCTTAACTGCCTGGGCGCCCACGCCTGCTACGCCCGCGGTGTGCGCAATCGTATTCAGGCTCAAGATAGCTGCCAGCGGTCGGTCGATGTTCCGTTTTAGCCGTTGGAGGAGACGTCCCGTTGCGGTATGCTGGCGGGCTGCAACGTACGAGGGAGTCACGCTGAGTAGTACAGCTTCCATGATAGAACACAGAAACGAGACACCCAGCGCTAAAGCGAGATAAAAAATTAGAAGGCCCATGGAAATATGGTCATGTTGAACGCCAGTTGGTTGCAAAGGCGCTACTTGAAAAAGTGAATGCTCCGGTTGTTTTCCGGGTTTCAAAAAAGGAACGGCGGCCTGGGAAGCATAGATTCCAGGCCGCCGTCCCCTCAAACAACGGTTTCTGCTAATGGGCAATAACCAGTGAACGGGTATCGATGTGCTGGCTGCCTTCTAATCTCAGGAAATACAAGCCTGAAGGAAGGTCAGCCACGATCCAGCGAATGTGGTGCGTGCCCGCAGCAACCAGCCCATCCAGGAGACGGGCCACTTCCTGACCCAGCAGGTTATAAACGCTAAGACGCAGGCGCTCTGGCTTGGGTACCTGCACCACCACAGAGACCTGCCGGGAGGCTGGATTGGGATAGATGCTCTCCAGCCGTAGCTGGGCAATTTCAGGAAGCGGCTCTCTACTGACCGCTACGGGCAGCACCTCACCGGTCTGCATGTCAATCAGGACAATGAGCGAGTCCTGCTGCTGGGTGGTCAGGCCGGTCTTTGGTGCTCCCTGACCCGCAGGTACCTGGAAGCGTACCTCCCAGATATATCGACCTTCTAAGTGCGGGTAGCGGTCTGGCATGGCCCGGCCTTCCATGAAAATCATTGCATTCGGATGAGCTTCCATAAACTGACGCCCCCCGTTGGCCATAGCTACGCCCATGGCCTGATCCGAATCAATAAAGGGCTCGGGCAGCGTTGGCCAGTCCGCCAGGGGGATTTCCGGCGGCTGCAGGTGCGTGACCGTGATCTGATTGGGCGTTGCCGTCACTTCGAGCTGTGCACTGTCGCCCGGTACATAATAGTCGTACTTCCAGTCCAGCGCAATGCCCAGGGGCCCCACCGACTGGCTCCAGATGCGTTTGAGTTCGGCCGTCTGAGCGCGCGCCTGGGCAGAATCCTGGACCGTCTGCAGCCGAGCCCGTGCGGTGTGGGGAAGTTCCAGCGTGCTGCCGATGAATTCGCCGGTGACCATATGCGTGAAGTAACGGGCCGTGGCCTGCGCTGGCTGCGGCATGGTCTGCTTGGCCGCTTGCTGACCGAAGCTCTGTAAGGTCAGGCCATAGAGGGGCGTCTGGGCGTCCACATTAAGAGGATAACGTGTAGCCAGCAGGCCACCTTCCAGTAGCGAGAAGACAGGGCCTTGCTGGGTGCTCAGAAATGTGGCGGCATTGTTTGCCAGCATGGTGTCGGCTGCCTGGTCAGCGTCCACAATATCTGGATAAGGAAGCTTGGGATCATTCGGCCAGCTTACATTGGTAAGCGTATCTACCCGAGTGACCAGTGTGTCTTCCACCCAGACCCAGAGCGGTTGGCCGCCGGCAACCAGTCCTACCTGCCAGCGGCTGGCTGTGCCATCATAGGGGTTGAAGTTGAACGCCGAGAATTCGACAATGCCGTCGGCCTGCTGAACATGCTTGGCCAGTCCAGCAGTGGCCCAGGACCAGGCCCGGTTCAATGCCGCCTTCGCGGTGACGGGCTGCGTGCTCAACAGTTCGGCGCCGCTTGTCAAGCCGTAGACACCGCTGTAGTCAGCCGTTCCAGCCAGGGGTTCCGGCAGGGGACGCCCCTCCTGCACAAACCAGAGCTGTTCGGTAGGCGGTAATGGATAGAGTGAGGGGTCAATGAAATTGTTGTAGGTCACATAGGGGAAAAGCTGGCCTGCCATCATCTGGCGATAACGTGGGGCTCCCATGCTGGGAAAGGTTGTAAGGAAACTGGTCAGGATGGCATCGGAATCCATCATGTTTTGCAGGTCAATGGGAGCCATCTGGTCGAAGGGGGCCGGACTGGAAAGCGGCTGCGGGGCGCCGGTAGGCATACCGCCGGAGATATTAAGCGCATAGGCTGTCTGTTGGGAGGAGGAATAAGCGACAACATACCAGAAAAGCGATTGACCTGTGTCGTCGGGCGCACCCATTAGAAAGACCACCTGCGCATCCGGAGCTACCTGACTGAAGGCCATCTGGGCTGCGGCTGCGGCTGGTTTGGCGGTGGTCGGTGAGAGAATAACGACAGGGACGACCAGCCCGCTCAGATCGCCTGTAACCTGGAGTGAGTCCGCTGCGCCATCTCCATTGGTATCGTATGTACCAAATCCTATCGGTTGCTCGAGCGTAAAGCCAAAGCGAAAGGCCCACAGGAAGTAAAGCCCGGGTCGGACGTAGTCGATCGAAAAGCTACCGTCTGTACCGGTTACGGCAACCCGAAGGGGATCCCCCTCGGCATCTGGTGTAGGAAAGAGCGCGACGTACCATCCGCCCAGATGCCCAGATTGTACAGTAGGAAAGGGCAACGGACGTTTTTCGGAAAAAGCGTACGGAAGCGGTGAGGGTTCGACAGGACGGATCAGCGAGGGCGATGGCGTGTTGTCAGCGCGAAAGCGTATGAAGAAAGGAGGCGAAGGTTGGAGACGTTGAGAAGCTCCAGCTTCGACAAGCTGGCCACCGACCGTATGGGGACCGGCTTCTGCGGCTGTCGTATAGAAGAACGTGAACGGAGCAGCCAGTCGGCTACCGTCTGCTGCTTTTACATAGTGTACAACCCAGGTATAATCTTGATTCGTATTGTGCGTTACTGTGAACGTAATGGTCTGGCCATCGTCACTGAGTTGAACCGCTCCGGGAGTTAACTGGCTTTGCAGCGTAGAGTCCAGGGGAAAAATCATCAAGCTGTCAAATACAATTGCTTTATTAAACGTAATGGATACGGGCGTTGCTGGATCAACCCCGGTGCTTCCATGGGAAGGACTGGTAGAAACGACGACAAGATCCTGAGCGGAAGCAGAAGTAACCAACCACACTGCCAACAGATAACATAGCCGCTTCATGGCACATTCTTTAATTGTGTTATACAATACGCTACGTAGATTATAATGTACATTCAGTTGATGTAATTGCAAAAACTTTGCAACTTAGCTTTGTTTAAACAAATAAAGGATGTCTGGCGAGCGGCTTTAGAGGCGTATCGGCAGGGTTACTTTCCCATGGCCGATCCAGAAAGCGGGCACATTTACTGGTATGCGCCGGATCCCCGGGCGATTCTGCCACTGGATCGCTTTCATGTGCCACGCAATCTGGCCCGCTTGGTGCGGCGAGGCGTCTTTGAGGTGACGTTTGATCGGGCCTTTACAGCCGTGGTGGCGGCCTGTGCCGACCGTCCACAGACGTGGATTTCCCGGGAGCTACAAGCAATGTATCAAGGGTTGTATCAGCAGGGGTATGCGCACAGTGTCGAGTGCTGGCAGGACGGGCAGCTTGTGGGTGGACTATTCGGGGTGACGATCGGCGGGGCTTTTTTCGGCGAGTCGATGTTTCACCGGGTGTCCGAGGCCTCTAAAGTGGCGCTGGTGCACCTGGTAGCGCACCTGCGGCGTCAGGGATTTCAGTTGCTGGATATTCAGTTGCTGACGCCGCACTTCCGTCAGTTCGGGGCTGAAGAGATACCGCGGGCAGTGTTCGAGCAGTTGCTGGCCCAGGCTGTTGCTTTACCGGTGTGTTGGGATCCGAATGTTCGTAATTTGTCGCCATGAGCTGGACGTTGCTGTGGATCGGAATGCTGCTGGCGGCTGAGCCGGACTCGGCCCTGCAGGCGCGTTTTACCGAACTGATGCGCTATGCGCGCCAGGCGCAGTTAGCGACGCGTCCGCTGGGCGAGGTAATGCAGGCGCTGGGGCTTCGGCTACGGGGGGCTCCGTACGCTGCCGGCATACTTGAGGAGGGGCCGGTCGAGACGCTACGGACGCCGCTGGACCGGTTCGACTGTGTGCTGTTTGTGGAGAGCATCCTGGCACTGGCCCAGGGCGTGGTGCAAGGCGACACAACGCTGGCAGGATTCCGGCAGCGCGTCGAGCAACTACGCTATCGGAACGGCAGGATGCAGGGGTATTGCAGTCGGCTGCATTACTTCACAGACTGGATCGACGATAACGCGCGTCGGGGGCTGGTGCGCGACCTCACGCAGGCGCTGGGTGGGCGCCGCGTGCGCCGCCAGATTCGCTTTATGACGACGCATCGGAGCCGCTACCCGCGTCTGGCGGCCGACAGCACCTGGCAATGCATACGGCGTGTCGAAGAGGAGCTGAGCCGGCGGGAACGCTTCATGCTACCTCACCATCAAATACAGCACATTGCTGAACAGTTACAGCCCGGCGATATTATCGCGTTTGTCGCGCGTGAACCTACCCTGGATGTGGTCCACGTCGGACTGGTCTACGTGGATGCGCAGGGCCGGCGTGGTCTGCTGCATGCTTCTCCACAGGGTGGAGTGATAGTTTCGCCGGATCTTCAAACATATGTCCAGAACAACCCTGAGCAGGTGGGCATTGTCGTGGCACGCCCACTTGATCCGCGTCGCCGTTAAAGCTTCTACAGGATTGCACGATCGACCAGAGGCCTATGGAAGAAATTCGACGTATTGGGGTTTTCACCAGTGGTGGTGATGCTCCTGGCATGAATGCCTGTATCCGGGCGGTTGTACGCACGGCGCTTGCGCATGACCTGGAGGTCATGGGAATTCGGCGCGGCTATGCAGGCATGATTGAGGGGGACATTGTGGAGATGGATGGCCGTTCGGTGTCGAATATTCTGCAACTGGGGGGGACGATCCTCAAAAGTGCGCGCTCCCAGCAGTTTATGACGCCCGAGGGGCGGGCCCGGGCGGCTGAACAGCTCCGCCAGGCCGGAATCGATGCGCTGGTAGCGATCGGTGGAGACGGGACGTTCCGGGGGGCGGCTGTCTTTTATGAAGAGCACCGTATTCCGATTGTAGGATGTCCGGGTACCATCGACAACGACCTGTTCGGCACCGACGAGACGATCGGGTTTGATACGGCCATGAACACGGCCATTCAGAACATTGACCGGATTCGGGATACGGCCGATGCGCACGATCGGTTGTTTCTGGTCGAGGTGATGGGGCGGGATGCCGGCTTCATCGCCCTGAACTGTGGGATTGGCAGCGGAGCGGAGATGGTGCTGATCCCAGAGACGTTTACGGATATTGAGGAGATCAAAGAGCGCATTCTCTCCCTGATGTCGGCCCAGTCTCGTTCATCGATTGTAGTGGTGGCCGAGGGGGACGAACACGGGGGGGCCTCGCAGATTGCGCAGGATCTGCGACAGGATCCGGCCTTTGCCCGGATTGACCTGCGGGTATGTATTCTGGGCCATACGCAGCGGGGAGGATCGCCCACAGCCCGAGATCGCGTATTGGCCAGCCGGCTGGGGGCTGCGGCCGTAGAAGCGCTGCTGCAGGGGCACACGAACGTGATGGTCGGGGTAGTCAATGGTGAGATCAAGCTGACTCCGCTCAAGCATGTCTACAGCCGAAAGAAGACGATCGACTACGAGCTGCTCAAACTGACCCAGCTACTGGGCTGATGCCACGACGTCGCAAGCACTATCCGCCTATTGGAGAGACCAAAGGCAAAAAGCAGCAGGTGGCGGCCATGTTCGACGCCATCGCGCCGCGTTACGATCTGCTGAATCGTATTCTAAGCGCCGGTATTGATCGGCGTTGGCGTCGGCAGGCGGTCGACCTGATTGCCCTGGAGGAGCCTCGGCGTGTGTTGGACGTGGCGACTGGCACGGCTGATCTGGCTATTGAAGTGGCACGTCGTCTGCCCGTCGAACGGGTGGTGGGGGTGGATATTGCCGAATCGATGTTGCGGATCGGGCAGGAAAAAGTGGCGCGTCTTGGCCTGGGCGATCGCGTGGTGTTGCGAAAAGGCGATGCCGAAAAGCTGCCGTTCTCCGATGCGCAATTTGATGCTGTGCTGGTCGCTTTTGGCGTGCGTAACTTTGAAGATCTGGACCGGGGGTTGCAGGAAAGCTATCGGGTGCTCAAGCCCAATGGGGTGCTCGTGGTGCTGGAGTTCAGCCATCCCCGTACGCCAATCATTCGCACCCTTTATCGGTGGTACGCGCATCACGTGCTGCCGCGCATCGGTGCTTGGCTGTCTCGGGATGAAGGCGCCTATCGCTACCTGCCGGAATCGGTAGAGGCGTTTCCAGACGGGCCAGATTTTCTACAACGTATGGCCCGGGTGGGCTTCCGCGATCTGTACTGGAAGCCGCTGACCTTTGGCATTGCTTCACTTTATCGGGGCAGGCGATAGGCTCAAGCGTTGGCCGAAGGAGGCAGTGCTGTACCTGAGCGGGCCAGGTATTTGATTAGCTGCACTTCATTATACCGACCCCGACTCTGGTAGGTTACTTCGTCCATGAGCTGGCGGATCAGGCGTACGCCCAGGCCACCGCCCTGCCGCCGGCGAATGAGGGCAGGCAAATCAGGGGCGCGATAGTGGACGGGATCGAATGCTTCGCCCTGGTCCCGAATGCGCACAATAAACCGATCCGGCTCAATGAGCACGGCGATGTCGATAGGCTGGTCGGGGCGTCCTTTATAGGCATGCTTGATCACATTGGTGCAGGCTTCATCTACGGCCAGTTTGAGCTGTTCAATTACTTCGCTGGAAAGACCGGCTGCGCGGGCGTGCCGCTCCACAAAGCGCCGAACCGTCTTCAGGTGGCGCGTCGTGCTGGGAATACGCAGGGTGTAAAGCGTGTGGCCCACGGCTGCCTCTGGTCGCTTAAGTAGCAGGAAGCGTTGGGCGTTCGCCACGAGCAAAACGCTCCAGCGCTTCGGCCTCAGAAGGAAGAATGTCAAACAGTAACGGAAAGCCCAGTAGATCAAACACGTTGTACACACTGGGTTTGAGCTCAGCAATCTTTAGATCGCCACCTTTTTCGCGAATCTCTTCGATATAAGCCATGAAAACGCCCAGTCCAGCACTGGAAATGTAATCCAGGTCGCGACCATTGATCAGAATCTGATAGTTCCCATTGCGTAGGCATTGCTGGAGGGCAGCTTCCAGTTCAGGAGCCGTATGGGCGTCCAGCTCGCCGTGCAGATCCAGAATGTGCACGCTGTCGTGTTGCCGAAATCCTACCGAAAAGTTGCTCATGGCTTTTTCTGTGGATGTTGTGAAGGTTGGGAGGAAAGGGTCGGGACGTTCTGGTTGGTCTGCGTGAAAGTTTCCGGGCGGTCTGATGTTGGGCATGCTGGTACTTGCTGCCACTGGAAAATAACAAGCGTCAGGTCGTCCTCGTAGGAGGAGCGGCCGGTAAACGACGCCAGAGTGGCGAGCAGGTGTTGGTGGAGCTGTTCGATGGAATCGAATTGGTGGGTTTCGAGGAGCTGAAGCAGGCGATTGTAGCCCAGTGCTTCGCCCTGTGCGTTTCTGCTTTCGATCAGCCCGTCGGTGTAAAGCAGCAGGCGATCGCCCGCCTGCAGCGAAAGGGTGCAGGTCTCCAGCGTCTGGCGAAAGAGCGGGCCCCGGTCCAGCCCCAGGCCCAGCCCTCGGAGCCGGAGTGGACACGGAGACTCGTGAGGGCGCAGCAGGATCGGTGGAGGATGACCGGCCCGAGCCAGGGCGAGCGTCCCCTTTTGCGCGTCGAAGACGCCATAGACGACGGAAATAAAGGTCTTGCGTTCCAGCATGTCGAAAAGGGCCTGATTGGCCTGCGTCAGAAACGTTGCTGGATCTGGGTTCAGTGGGCTCAGGGCACGGAAGATGCCCTGCAACTCGGCCATGTAGAAAGCGGCCGAGGTACCTTTGCCCGCCACATCGGCCACGATAAAAGCCAGTCGATGCTCGTCGAGCGGCAGGAGATCGTAGTAGTCACCGCCCACTTCCTGAGCGGGTACGCTGGAGGCCACGATCTGCAGTCCGGGCAGTTGAGGAAGCTGCTGCGGCAACAGCCGGCGTTGCACGTCGCGGGCGATAGCCAGCTCGCGAGCCAGGCGTTCTTTTTCCAGGCGTTCATTCAACAAACGTGCGTTGTCGAGTGCAAGGGCTGCCTGTGTGGCAAAAACCGTGATAGCCTCGACGTCGTCCTGCTCAAAGCCATACGCCACTTCATGGACGGCGAACAGCACGCCCAGCAGTTCATTGCGGGCAACCAACGGTACAACCAGCAGGCTCCCGATTCCGTGCTCTGGGCGTGCACGCACCCGATGATCGATCAGGGCCTGTTCCAGCAGCAGAGACTGTCGCCGCGTAGCGACTTCCTGGTAGAGCGTGCCGACATCTACAAGGGCCTCTGGAGTTAGGCCCATCGGCAGGTTGTAAGCGGCCACAATTTGAGGACGGAAGGTCTGTTGAAAGTCCGGCAGGACCAGCCAGGCGGCTCGGGCGACCCCGGCTTCTACGGGTAGCCGAACAATCGTTTCGGTCAGGCGCTGCGTGTCGAACACCTGGCTGACCAACTGCATCAAGGCATGCAGCGCCGCCAGCTCATCCACCTTCCGTTGAAAGGCACCTGTTGTGGGCAGGTGAAAGAGCAGCGATAGAAATGAAGTAACCAGATACAGAATCCCAAAGGCCAGGCTCAGGTTGATGAAGCTGCTCAGAGCAGCGCTGTAATGCCAGAGATATGCATGCGCGGGACCACTGGTGAAGGCCAGGGTGCCCGATAAAGCGATGGTGGCGAGGATCGTCAGACCCAGGTTGACCAATTTTTGCCGGAAGGTGAGGTACAGAATCCAGGAGACGCGAAACGCATTGCGGAGCATGAAGCCAACCGGCAGACTCAATAGCAGCGCCAGCACGAACTCTCCCGGTTGCAACAGGTCGACTACCAACGCTGAAACGGCCATGCTGACCAGCATCCACCGCCAGCTACGTTCACTCTGGCGCGTACGCTTGAACAGTACCAGTCCACGTAGCTGAAGCAAAAGCCAGAAGGCCAGCAGGGCTCCAAGCAGCGCCAGCGCATTCATCTGGGCGACGGCGGCCCACGTCAGCGGCACACCTGTGCCATATGCAAAGCCGGCTACTTCTCCAGAAAACGTTAGATCGGCGGAAGGGCGCCCAATGCGTAGTAACAGATAGCCGATGCCCAGGAAAAGCAGGGCCGTGACCGTCAGACTCCAGAAGGTTCGTGTCGGGGCCGTACCACGCTGGTTCGTCTCCCCCCAGAGCAACAGCCAGAGCGCTCCATATGTGATCAAGAGGAGGCTGTCGTAGTAGAACAGGCGAATCCAGGTCGAAGGAGGTGTGCCTGATTTCCACACCAATACATGAAAGACCACCGACAATGCGTATCCTATCCCGAAGAACGGTAACAGCAAAGACAGGCGCGTGCGCCGTTGTTGAAGCAACGTTGCCGTCTGCTGCAGCGAAGGGATCGTCACGTTGCGGATCATGCAAACCCAAGAAAATACTTAGCGCAGCGCGTAAAACATGACGAAAGCCTGCCCGCGTCCAGTTGTCTGCATCATACTGAAAAAGGCAGGCGATTGTTACGCTTTTTCTCTAAAAGCTAAACGTACCAGTAGGCGCGTTGCGTATGGTAGCGTAACTTTCAGGTGCCAGCGCACGTACGCCGGATTCAGCGTTGCAAGAGCCTGCCATGTCGCGCACTACCCTGATACGTTGGCAGCTTATTATACTGACTTTCTTGATGTTGCTGGTAGGCCTGCGTGCCTGTCAGCGCCGAGCGTCTCCGGTTAGCGAGATCGTTGTGTTTGCCGATATGGCACCCGGTATGCTCTACCACCGGGTACTGGTGGTAGAGCGTCCGGTTCGGCTGTTTGTGGAAGGCCTTGGGGCGCGGGCAGATGCGTCTCCGGAGGCTCCACCGGTGGCGTACGGGTGGTTGCTGCGCACGGAAGACCGGCGCGTTGTCTGGCAAATGCGGCCGCCATCCGGTACCGAATCGCTGCGTTTCCGCGTGCGTGATACGCTGCAGTTGACCCCGGGACGTTACGAGGTTTTCTTCACGACACAGGGCGATGCACCCCGCCGGTCCGGCTTCTGGGCCTGGCTGATGCCGGAGGCCCCTTGGACACGAAGCCGCCGCGAATGGACGCTGCGCTTTCAGGTGTTGGACGATGTGGCGTCGCTGCAGTTAACGGACGGTCGACCAGTGCCTCCTGGGGGATCCGGATTGCTCTGGACGGCCGCCCCCATGCCTTCAGCGACTGTGCGCATGGCGTTGCTGAAGGTGCAGGTCCCTACGCGTATTCGCCTTTATGCGGTCGGAGAGTTTGAGCCAGCACCAGCCGACTATGGGTGGATTGAACAGTTGCCTGATGGCCGGCGCATCTGGGAGATGACCTACGCCCGAACCCGGCCCGCCGGTGGCTGGCATGGAAACCGGCAGATGCAGGATACACTCACCCTGGCGCCGGGCCTCTATCGCGCCTGGTTTCAGACCGACAACGCGCACGCTTTTGGTAACTGGCGCTTCACTCCTCCGTTTGACCCGGCCGCCTGGGGATTGACGCTCTGGCGCCTGCTGCCCGACGATACGACCGTGACGCTGTGGGACCCCTGGCAGCATTTGCAGCCCCGACTGCGGCTTACCGCCGTGGGGAATAACGAAAACCGTAGGGCTGACTTCGAAGTAACGGACACCACGACGGTGCTGATTTATGCGCTGGGAGAGCTGGGCTCCCGAAACCGACGCTACGACTATGCCTGGCTGGCCGATAGTACGGGAGAGGTTATCTGGGAAATGCAGCGCAGCCGCTCGGTGCCGGCCGGCGGTCATCCCAATAACCGCCTGGAGATCGCTGCCCTGCGGTTGTCCCCCGGACGCTATGCGCTGCACTACCGCACGGACGATTCGCATGCTTATGGCGACTGGCGCAACGGACAGCCGGAATATCCGGAACGCTGGGGCGTGACGCTGTTTGTGCTGCACCCGGAAACAGCCGCCGTGCAGGTGCTGACGCCCGTCGAACCATCGCCCCTCGAAGGTCCCTCCCCCACGACAGTTGCTCCGCCAGCCGCGGGAAAGGTTCTGGTCGATCTGACACGCGTCGGAAACAACGAACATCGCGTTCAGGTGTTTACCCTCGACCGCGCCACGCGGCTGCGTATTCGAGCAGTTGGCGAACTGTCGATCAGTGGCCGATATGATTATGCCTGGATCGAACGTGCTGGCACAGGCGAGATCGTCTGGGAGATGACCTGGGAACGCACACGCCCGGCCGGCGGTGATCCGCGAAACCGACTGATCGATACGACGCTGACCCTACCGCCCGGATCGTACACGGCACATTTTCAGACCGATTTTTCGCATGCCTATGGACAGTTCGAATATCCTGCACCCGACGAACCCCAGGCCTGGGGGCTCCGGATTGAGCGTCTCAATCAGTGAGCCAACGATTGAAGTGATGCTGCCTGTCCCTGCGACGCGCCATGAGCCGCTGATTATTCAGCTTGATGCCCTGGGCTTCGAAGCGTTCTGGGAAGAGGCCGATCATCTGAAGGCTTACATGCCTGCCTCGCAGTGGCGAGCGGCCGTCCGCGAAGCCGTGCGTGAGCTACTGCGTCGCCAGGGCCTGTCTGATGAAATCGAAGTCCGTACGATCGAACCGGAAAACTGGAACGCCCAATGGGAAGCACAATTGCGACCCATTGCGGTGGGACCGTTTCTGATCAAACCGAGCTGGCATGCCGTTCCCGAAGCCTACGCCACGCACATTGTGCTGGAGATCGATCCGAAAATGAGCTTCGGGACCGGTTACCACGAAAGTACCCGGCTGGTCCTGCAGATGCTGCCCGATTGTGTGGAGCCGGGCGCTCGCGTGCTTGATGCCGGTACCGGCACGGGCATCCTGACCATCGCCGCGCTGAAACTGGGGGCCAGCTCGGCCATCGCGTTCGACATCGATCCCTGGGCCGCGGAAAACGCGCAGGAAAACTTTGCCCGTAACGGCGTAGCCGATCAGGTCGAGTTCCGGCAGGGATCGATTGAGGTGGTGCCCGAATGCGGTTTCGATCTGATCCTGGCCAATATTCATCGGCGCGTCCTCTGCGCGTTGCTTCCGGCCTTTCGGGAAAAAGTACATCCTACCGGCTACGTACTGCTTTCTGGACTGCTGCGCGAGGAGCGCGAGCTGATGCTGGAGGCAGCCGCCGCGCACGATCTGGAGCCACTTCGCGAAGCGACGGAAAATGCCTGGTGGGCTGTCATGCTGAAACGATCGGTCTGAAACCGTGCGGCTGGCCGCGATCGATCTGGGTACCAACACGGCGCTGCTCCTTGTGGCTGAAATAACCGACGGTCAGCTTCGGCCCTGCTATGAGGCCGAACGCTTCGTGCGGCTGGGGGAAGGGCTTGAACGTACAGGCCGGATCGGCCAGCCCGCACTGCGGCGGCTGCGCCGTACCCTGGAAAGCTACCGGGAGACGCTGAAGCGCTGGGCTGTTGAAACGTGCCTGGTGGTCGCTACCAGCGCTACGCGGGAAGCACGGAATGCAGCGGCCGTGGCCAATGTAGTGCGCGAAGTGCTGGGAACGGAGCTGGAAGTCATTTCTGGAGAAGAAGAGGCGCGATGGAGCCTGGCCGGAGCGCTGGCAGCACCCGGCATGCCTGCCGGACCCTGGCTGGTTGTGGACATCGGCGGAGGATCAACCGAGCTGGTGATAGGTGCATACCGAGCTGAAGGTGCACCCGCCATTTCATTTGTCCGAAGTCTTCCGCTGGGCACCGTACGTCTGACCGAACGCTGCTTTGCGACGTTACCTCCAGCGCCTGAGGCTATTGCCGACGCGCAGCGCCAGATTCGGGCAATGCTGGCGGAGGTAGAACTGCCGCCGGTGGCCGCGTCGTGTGTGCTGGTGGGTGTGGCCGGCACCTGCGTGTCGCTGGCGGCGCTGGAAACGCGCCGTTTTCCGCTGACATCGTCGGTTGTGCTGCCGCGGACAACCGTGGCTGCCTGGTGTGAACGGCTACTGCAGATGCCAACGGAAGCAGTACGTGCCCTCTGGCCGGAGCTGCTGCATGGTCGGGCCGACGTGCTCCCGATGGGTGCTCTGCTCCTCTATGAAATCATGGTATGGGGTAACTGGCCGGTCTGCCATGTCAGCCCGTTTGGTTTGCGCCACGGCCTGATGCTACGCCATCTGGCCCTCCGCTGAGACGGAACAATTCGCGCAGCCTGCGGTCCCAGACACGCTATCTCGAAGCAATCGGAAACGTACGCGCCATGCCCACCCCCCAGGAAGTGTTGCACGTATTGGCCCGCGTTGTCGAGCCAGAGCGCGGCCGCGACATCGTCCGCCTCAAGATGGTGCGAAATCTTCGCGTCGAGGATAGCCGCGTTTCGTTTACACTGGTTTTGAAACGGCCTGATACCGACTTTGCCCGTCAGGTGCCTGAACAGTGCCGAAGGCTGCTACAGGAAGCGTTCGGATCAGATCTGGAGGTGAAGATCGAGACCGATACTGAAATGATCGGATTGGAAGTGCAGGGAGGCGGTCCCATGCCCTCGGTGCAGCCTGAGGGCGTATTGAACTTCATTGCAGTAGCCTCTGGTAAAGGCGGGGTGGGCAAAAGTACGGTGGCTGTCAACCTGGCGGTGGCACTGGCCCAACAGGGATACGACGTGGGCCTGCTTGATGCTGACATCTACGGGCCCTCGGTGCCCACCATGTTCGGCGTACGTGACGAGAAACCCCGGGTCAATGAGCAGCGCAAGATTGTGCCGCTGATGCGGCACAACGTGCGATTGCTCTCAATGGGCTTCCTCGTCAATCCTGAACAGGCTGTGATCTGGCGGGGGCCTATGGTGGCCAAGGCATTGCGGCAATTTCTGGGAGAGGCCGACTGGGGCACGCTCGATTACTTGATCTTGGATCTGCCACCGGGGACAGGCGATGTGCCGCTAACCATCGTGCAGTCTATTGCCTTGACCGGTGCCATCATCGTTTCGACACCCCAGCCGGTGGCGCTGGCCGATGCCCGCAAGGGCGTGGCAATGTTCCGTAACGTGCAGGTGCCTGTACTGGGCATTGTCGAGAACATGGCCTACTTCTCACCACCAGATCTACCCGATCGCAAATATTACCTTTTCGGACGAGGCGGTGCGCGCCGGCTGGCCGAAGAGCTGGATGTACCCTTCCTGGGCGAGATTCCCATTGAGGAGGCTGTGCGGGAAGGGGGCGACACCGGCAAGCCTATCGTGCTGGCCGATCCCGAAAGTGCTTCAGCACAGGCTTTCTACCGGCTGGCCGAGCAGGTAGTCGAACAGGTTAACTTGCGCAATGCCGAGCAGCCGCCCACGCAACGGGTTGAAGTTCTTTATCGCTAACCCGGCAACAATTCGTCAGCTAAGGGGTTTTTTTCTTTCGAGCAGAAGACGCAACAGTGCGCATTATGGCCGACACGAAACCCACGCATGCGGCAGGCCCGCTGGCGCCTAACGATCCTGAACTGCATCGCCGTATCGAAGAGGCGCTCGACATGATTCGCCCTTATCTGATGACCGACGGAGGATCGGTACGGTTACTGAACGTCACCGAAGATTATGTGGTCGAGCTGGAGTTGCTGGGCGCCTGCGGAACCTGCCCGATGAGCTTGATGACGCTTCGCGCCGGGATCGAGCAAGTGCTCAAGCGGGCCGTTCCCGAAATCACGCGCGTCGAAGCGGTTCAGGCTACCAGTTGAATGTGGCCACATCAGCTTAGACGAATGCCCTGGCACCGGTCAGGGCTTTTTTGTTGAATTACGTAGCGGCTCTCGAAGCATCTATGTGGATTCGTCGGCGATGGTTGAAACGTTGAGACCACAGGCGTCGATGTAACTGGTTAAGGTGCAAATGGACCACGGATGCAGCTTTGACCACGCTATTCTCAAGCTGCTGATTTGACGGAAACAGTATGATTGCCCTGTGATCTCTGTTCGGTGGTAAACCAGGTAGGTCAAAGGGTAGCTGATCAGGTGCAGCTTCAGGGCCTTTCAAGGTGCAGCCGCGGCACAAAGCGCCAGCGACAACCGGGTTCGGCCACCAACGAGCGTCCCAGCGCAAAGCGGATTTGATAGACATAGGATCGGTCAGGAGACAACACCAGCGTCACCGGCAGGGCCAGCGTGTCGGGCTCGACGTGCAACGTGCCGCCTGCGTTGGGGCCAAAACGAACCGACACGTCAGAGAGCCAGATCCATAGCGTGTCGTATCGGCCGGGGGGAACGGGAACCCCTTCGAGCAGGGGCCAGGCATGGAGGGAAGTGGCAGTGAACGTCAGGGTACGGTGGGTGGGCGGGAGTGGAAGGCGTGTAGCATCCGGGCGCTGCAGGGCGAGCAAGTGTAGCGTCAGCGTGAGCGTCTGAAAGGGAGCGGGAAGTACTGTATCGGCCTGGAGCGTGAGGGTCAAGCGTGCTGGCAGGAGGGTGGTATCAGGTACATACGGGACGGCCGGACGGGGCGGCGCCATAACGATTTCTCGGGCGCCTCCACAACCTACCATCAGTCCGGTCATCAACAGCGCGATCAGGTATCCACAGCGGCCCATCCGAATTCCAGCAGGGGCAATACGGTTTCAGCAAACTGAACGACGGTCTGCGTAAAGTCGCGGCGCAGCAAGGCTTCGTCCGACACGTCCCGGGATACCAGGAAGGAATGCCATCGCAGGTACGGGGCCACCGGACTGTCGGCGGCCTCCTCGAAGCCCCGGGGCATGCGCTTGAGCATTGTATCGGTCTCCAGCGTCAGGTCATGGGCTTGGAGATGACGGACGAGCTCCAGAAACGTTTCGTTCTCCTGCAGCATGCGCTGACGCCAGCGACGAAGAAAGGCGGGTTCGGGCTTCCAGAATCCGGCCCCCAGAAACGAAGCCCCGGGCTCCACATGAATGTACACCACGCCCAGATCGCGCCGGCTGCCTGTGCGGGAGAGTACAGCTCCGATGTGCGTTTTGTAAGGACGTTTGTCTTTCGTAAAGCGCGTATCCCGGTAAATGCGGAACAGTCCTCGCTCCGGGTCTCCACGCAACGGCAGCCCTCTTCGTGCCAGTTGGCGTCCTACCTCAGCTATCAGGCACTGCATGGGCCAGCGCACTTCATCTTCGTAGATTGCCTTGCGCGGTTTGAACCAGTCGCGGCGGTTGTGTTGCTTCAGCGCTCGCAGAAAGTCCAGCGCCTGCGGCCGAAAGCCCGGGAACGGTGGAAAGTCGGAAGAAAACGTCATGCTGCTGCCTGCAGGTAGCGCCAGGTCAGGTAGGCCATAAAGCCTGGAGCGATACGCAGCGCCTCTTCATCGATGGTAAAGCGGGGGGTGTGTAGTCCGTGTACGATGCCTTTTTCTGGATTACCGGTGCCGATGCGGTAGAAACATCCCGGGCGTTCTTTCAGGAAATAGGCAAAGTCTTCACTGGCAAACCAGGGTTCGAGTTCGACTACCCGGTCAGGGCCCACATATTCGCGGGCGGCTTCGCGCACAAGCTTTGTGGGTTGTTCATGGTTGTAAAGGGCCGGGTAGCCTATCACAATCTCCACGTCGGCCTGAGCGCCAAAGGCGCGTGCCGTCTGTTCGGCAACCCGCCGGATGAGTGCGTGCGCTCGAAACCGCCAGTCTTCGTCCATTGCCCGAAACGTCCCTTCCAGGCGCACCGTAGTGGGGAGCACGTTCGTGGCCCCTTCGGCCAGCACCCGTCCGATTGAGAGCACCGTGGGCACGTCGGGTGGTGCGTTGCGGCTGACTACGGATTGCAGCGCTACGATGATGTGGGCGGCTACCAGCACGCCGTCGGCTTCCAAGCGATGCGGGGCGGCGGCATGGCCCCCTTCGGCATGAACCGTGATATAGAGTTCATCGGCCGAGGCCATGTACATGCCGCTACGCACGCCGATAGTTCCGATCGGCAGGTCCGGCTGCACGTGCTGGGCAAAGACAGCGGACGGGGCCGGTATGCTATCGGAGGCCTCCAGCACGCCTTCGCGGATCATGGCCTGGGCCCCGCCGGGAAGTTTTTCTTCACTGGGCTGAAAGACCATGCGCACCTGGCCACGCAGCCGATCGCGCAGGCGCGACAGGATCATGGCCGTACCCAGCAGCGAAGCTGTGTGCACGTCATGCCCGCAGGCGTGCATCTTGCCTGGATGGCGCGAGCGAAAGTCAAAGTCGTTTTCCTCCTGAATAGGCAGGGCGTCCATATCGGCGCGGAGCAGGACGGTCGGGCCGGCTTCGGTGCCGCGCAATGTAGCCACCACGCCGGTGCGGGCTACACCGGTCTGGAGCTCCACGTCCAGCGGCCGGAGCGTTTCGACTACCAACCGGGCTGTTTCGTACTCTTCAAAGGCCAGCTCCGGGTTTGCGTGAATGGCGCGACGGAGCCGGAGCACTTCTGGAAAGACTTCCTCACTCAGGCCCTGAATCTCACGCAGCATAGCCGTTGCTCAGTTAAAACCGGTTCCGGTGACCGGTGGGCGGTTGTCCTGGTTGGCCACCTGCCAGGCTGTCCCAAAAATGAGCCGTACGATGCGTGCCATGCGGTTGTAGTCAATCTTGTGGGGTTCGTCATCTACGCCGTGATAGTCTTCATGGGTACCGGTGAAGAAGAAGATGAACGGGATGCCGTGTTTGCCGAAGTTCCAGTGGTCCGAACGGGCATAGAACCGGTTAGGGTCGTCTTTGCTGTTGAAGCGTTCATCAAGCACAAGGTGCGTACCGGTGATTTCGTTCACGCGCAGGTTGATCTCATGCAGTTCCTGTGAGATCAGGTGTGAGCCAATGATGTACACGTAATTGGAGTCGCCTTCCCGGGAGGGATCATGGCGGCCGATCATGTCGATGTTCAGGTTTGTTACCGTCTGTTCGAGTGGGAAGACCGGCTCATGGTCTGTGTAATAGGCCGAGCCGAGCAGTCCCTTTTCTTCGCCCGACACGTGCAGAAACAGGATGGAGCGGCGGGGGCGGTAGCCATCGCGGACGGCCTGCATGAAGGCTTCGGCGATTTCGAGCAGGGCAACGGTGCCCGTTCCGTCGTCATCGGCGCCGTTGTAGATGCCATCGCCTTCAGCCGTCGGATCGATGCCCACGTGGTCGTAGTGGGCTGAAAGGACCACCACTTCGTCTTTCAGGAGCGAGTCAGCGCCTTCGATGTAGGCCAGCACGTTTTCGGTCTGAGCCTGATAGGTTTCCTGTATAAGCTGGCCGTGGATGGTAACTTCAGGCACGGCAAAAACGACCGGCTGCCGGCTTTTGTCGATCTGCTGTTGCAGTTCGGCAATGGTGTAGCCGCTTGGAGCCAGCAGCGCATCGGCCATGCGGCTGCTGATCACCCAGATGGGCGGAAGCTGGAAGCCTCTCGATTGGGGTGGGGTAAGTGAGAGGCGGCCAACGCGGGTACGCACCCGCAATGCAGCGCGGGTAGCACGCTCGGCCAACGATTCGGTTGTGCGTGGGGAACGATCGCCTACCAGGAGTACCCCTGCCACGCCGGCCTGCAGGGCCTGGCGCAGCTTGAGGAATGGTTGGGTTGTCCAGCGTGAAGGTTGGCCGTTTGGCGTCAACAGGCTGGTTGAGTCGTTTGCCATCGGCTCATCGGCGAGGATCATCAACCAACGCCCCGTTAGCTCAATGCTGTCGGCCGCCAGCGCGGCGTAGTCGTCGTAGCCCAGCGTCGAATCGGCAATGCCGTAACCGCCGAAGACCAGACTGCCGGCGCTTTCAGGTCGGGCACCCAGCCACAGGTAGCCATTCGGATCGGCTTGGTCCGGACCGAACGACAGCACGGTCAGCGTGTCGCTACCTTGAAGTGCAATCAGTTGGGCTTCCTGCAGCCGCTGACCATAGACAGTGAAAGGCTGAAAGTAGGCTTCGGGCGCATAGGGATGATCGGGTTGCAGCGTGCCGGCAGGTTTGAGTCCCAGCTTGCGGTACTGGCTGGCCAGGTAATAGGCGGCCAGCTTCTGGCCACGCGTGGTGGTTTCGCGCCCTTCGAAGTAGTCCGAGGCCACGATGAACAGATGGGCGGCCAGCTCCTCCGGCGTAATGGTAGCCTGGTAGCGCTGCACAAGGGCTGGATTGGCAAACACCGTGGGCGTAGGAGCGGGGCGTTGGCTCTGGGCCTGCAGCAGCAGGGGCCAGCCCAGAAGCAATATCCAGAGGATCACAGGAATGCGTCGTGGCATGGCCGGTTCAGGATAGAAGTTACAGATCGAAACGACCTTACTAAGATAGCATCCCTTCCGTATCGATGCATGGCCTTTTAGCCCATCCGCTTACGTTTGTTCAGATAGGCCATCAGGGCGGTAGCATAAGGCTGACCGGTGTCAAGCTCGACAAAGTCGATGCGATGCTCCAGACAGCGCCGGCGAAACTGTTCGGTAAAAGCCTGCACAGCCTGCACGTAGGCCTCCCGAAACTGCGCTGGATGCAGGGTTAAGGCTTCACCGGTTTCTATATCGAAAAGGCGAAGCGGACGATCCGGTAGTTCAAAATGCCGTTCTGTCGCACCTTCCAGCACGTGAAACACCAGCACTTCGTGTCCACGATGTCGCAGATGGCGCAGGGCGCGCAGTAGCTCGTCGTGTGTCGAGAGGTTGTCAAACAGATCGGTGATCAGCACAACGAGTGCCCGGCGGTGGATACGCTCGGCTACTTCGTGGAGCACCGGCGCCACAGCCGTACGTCGAGTTTCGGTCGTTTCTTGGCGTACCAGTCGTTCCAGATGCGCCAGCAGCGTGTACAGGTAACCTGGTTTGCTTCTGGGGGGAAGCAGTGTATGCACCCGTTCGTCAAAAGCGATGAGACCTGTGGCATCGCGCTGGCGTATCATGAGAAAGTGAAGGGCTGCAGCCAGATAGGCTCCGTATTCAAGTTTGGTCAGAGAGGCCCGGTACCGGTAGCGCATCGAAGGCGACGTGTCGAGCACCACGTAGTGCCGCAGGTTCGTTTCTTCCTCGTACTGTTTGACGTAGAAGCGGTCCGTCTTGGCGTACACCTTCCAGTCGATGTGCCGCAGTTCGTCCCCTGCGTTGTAGGGACGGTGCTCGGCAAATTCTACCGAAAAGCCATGATACGGACTGCGATGCAACCCGGTAATAAAACCTTCGACGATCAGCCGCGCCCGCAGCTCCATGTTTTTCAGGCGCGAGAGAACGGCTGGATCAAGGTACTGTAATGTGTCAGGGCGGGCCACCGAAAGCCTGAAGGTTGATGTAAGAGATCAGGTGATGCGGTTAGAATCCTGACGTGGGCCAGGGTTCCTTCGGTAGGGGCAGACCCTTGTGTCTGCCCGAAAGGCAGACCGTGTGTTCGTCCGATTCGTCGGGCGCACACGGGGTGCGCCCCTACCGTCCCTATCGGTTTGATTTCCCATTCATCACCCCCCGGTAGGGGCAGACCAACGTGTCTGCCCAGAATGTGGACCATTCGGGATGGGATCCTTTGGGCAGGCCTGTGCGTGTGGCCGATAGGAAGGCGCTATCTGGTCAAACGAACAACCCATATGGAAGCCCGAGCTTGCATTAAAGCACAGCTTATGGACGAGGCCGACCTGGACCGCACACTGGAGCGTATGGCCCGGCAGATCATTGAACGGGCGGCACTCGACGCCGGCAGTCCGGAGCGCCTGGCATTGGTGGGTATGCAAACGCGCGGCGTGTATCTGGCGCGTCGACTGCAGGCCAAGATTCGGACGGCGGCCGGGCTGGAAGTCCCTGTCGGCATTCTCGACGTGACCATGTATCGCGACGATGTGCGGCTGCGGGCACATCAACCTGTAGTGCGTCCCACGCATATCCCTTTTGATGTGACGGGCCGCCATCTGGTGCTCATCGACGATGTGATCTATACGGGCCGCACTGCGCGGGCCGCGCTGGATGCGCTGATGGATCTGGGGCGTCCGGCTGCTGTCTATTTGCTGGTGATGATCGATCGAGGGCTACGCGAGCTGCCCATTTGCCCGGACATTGTCGGGCGCCAGGTTCCGACACTCCCTGGCGAAGAGGTACGCGTGCGGTTGCGTGAGGTGGACCATCAGGAAGGCGTATGGCTTGTAGAAACACCCCGTGTGCCAGCACCATAATTTTTAGCTGGAATCTCAAAGAACAAAGGCCTTTCTTGTCGGATCTTTAACCGCCTGCGTACGCTGCGCGAAGCGCGGCTTTGAGTTGCTTTTGCGAACCGGAAAACATAAAAGCATGACACACAGGCAGATCCTGGCACAGTGGATCGGGCTATTGCTGGTATTTGTGATGGCCGGATGTGGCCGTAATGGAGAAAGGGCAGAGAGTCCGGTGCGGGTTGAGCATTTTCGCTATCAAGAATTGCCCGGAGGAACGCGGATCGTTACCGGTGTGGTTCGTAACCTGACGGATCAGCCAATTACCAATCTTCAGCTCGAAATCGGCCTCTATGACCGTCACAATCGGCTGATCGGTACAATGCAGGTCCCTGTCCAGAATATTCCACCCCAGGGGCGCAAACGCTTTCGCCAGCCGCTCGATACCGATCAGGATGTACGGGGCGCCCGCGTACGCAGCGTGCTTGTACTCTGAACTAAATTATAGCGGTTACCGTTTAGCGTGTCGCTGGCGCAGACGAAAACGACTATGGCATATGCCCGGGCGAGCTGCCTCCAGATCCTGCCTATGACGCCGGCGTCTTGCATGCTCTGGCTCCATCGAAAAGATATACCAGGAGATTCCGTTCTGGCATCGGCCGTACGACCTGGCTCGAAGCGCTTCGGAGACTTATCGCGTGGCCTCTGCAAGCAGAACGTCTGGTTGTCGTGGCCCCTTTAGCGTAGCTATCACGCCATGCTGCACTGTTTCGGGCCAGCATGCATGCGCTTTGTCCATCGAATGGCCAATCACAAAGCGATTCGCTGGCGTCCGATAGCGTAGTGGAAGCATGGTATGCGTGATATAGTGCCAATTCACGCATCGCAAATTTTCTGTAACAGAGAGCTAAGATGCAAGCCTGTGGATGGACGGATACGTGCGCTCATAACGAAAGGCTATCACTTCGCTGAGTAAAGGTGTGGATCCTATCGTAGGGCTGGGATTGAATGCGCGATCCGTTCGCCTTCAGGTGAACATCGCGGGCTCCTGCTACTGGAGGACTGAGGTGCATGCAAAGGCTCGCCGTTGTGTGTGACCGATTCGTTTGGATACGTAGGGTTACCTATCGTAACGCTCAAGACAGACCGTTCTGAGGTAGCAAAGGGTCACACCTCTTTTTAAATGGACAGCTTTTGAAGGTTTAGAACAGGAGAGCAGTAGTGGTGGACGCAACTGGCATAGCCTGTGTAACAGAAAAGAGACGGGTTTTTGGCGGGGCCGTATAAGGCCGAAAGAAAAAATTGTCCGACCATTTAAGATGCCGGACTGACGGTCGATACCTACCCAGAAGCCTGTCAACAGGAAAACCACCAAACATCCGTTAACCAAACAGGAGGCTCGTCATGGGTCAGCAACAGCTTTTGCTCCTTGTGCTGGGTATGGTGATCGTGGGCATTGCGGTAGTGGCTGGCATCCAGGCGTTCTCAGAAGGGAAAGCCAAGGCCGACCGTGATGCAGCGGTCAGCGACGCTATGCGGCTGATTTCGGACATCCAGGCTTGGATGTTGAAGCCCAAAGCCTTTGGAGGGGGCGGCGATTCGGGCGACTGGAGCAACGTGAGTTTTCAGGCGATCGGAATTCCTTCTTCCAGCCTGGATAACAACGGACGCTATCTTACCCTCAATGGGTGCTATGCGTTGAGTGGGAATACCACGGCCGCTACGCTGACAATTTATAGCCTTACAACCGACAACAATGGCAATCGCGTCTGTGATGCCAACACCACCATTGCTACGGTGACAATTGACGGTACGACGCCCGACGATATTGCCTGGAGCTATGCGACTAACAACAATAACAACAATTAATTAATAAGAAGCTTTTCGATGTAAATCCGGCGGCGTTCTGTGCGGGGGAATGCGCCCCGGCGGGGCGCCGCCGGACGGTTTTAGGCCTCTTCTACGAGAACGATCGGCCCGGTTTGCTATCCATTTGTGCAGGTATCGAAAATGCCCGTTCGTGAGTTTCGCTTCAGTGGGGTCAGCGTAAGCGGGGTGCCCGTGCAGGGGACCGTACTGGCTCCTTCGATGCGGGCAGCCCGTAAAAAGCTGGCCGAGTTAGCTCGGAAGCATAACTTCCGTCCCCAACTCTTGCAACCGCGCCGCACGTTCATCTACAAGGTACGGCATCCCAGTGGCAAGGTCATTACCGGGGAACAGAAAGCGTACACGGCCGAGGAGCTGGCCCAGGCCCTGCGCAAGATGGGCCTGGAGGTGATCCGCATTGAACGTAAGGTACTCGACCTGCAGCTCAAGCCGCCACGGACAGACATCATCATGTTCGTGCGCCTGGCGGCCAACCTGCTACGCGAAAAGCTGCCCTTCGATGAAGTCCTGAACCTGCTGGTCAACGACATCTCGTCGAGCTCGCTGCGCCAGGTGATCCGCGATCTGAACGCCGATTTGAAGGCAGGCATGGAGGCGCAGCAGGCCTTCATGAAGCACCAGCACATCCTGGGCAAATTTACGGCCTACATGCTCGGCCTGGCCTCAAAAAGCGGCAACATGGCCGAGATCTTTGAATCGACGGCCCGTTTTCTGGAGCGTCAAAATGAGTTTCGCAAGAGCGTCCGCAGTGCAATGATCACCCCGGCTATTACGATCATCGCGCTGGTGGCCACGTTCATCTGGTACGTGTGGTACATCTTCCCGATGACGGCCGGCCTGCTGGCCGACCTGGGCATGGAATTGCCCCCGATGACGGCAGCGACCATGAAGTTTTCGCAATGGTTGGATCGCAATATCCTCTGGCTGACGCTCAGTTTTGCAGCGGTCGTGTTGGGGTTTGTAGCGTTTGCTCGCTCAGAAAAAGGGCAGCTCATCGTCCATCGATGGCTGATCAAGTTACCACTCATAGGAGGGCTATTGCACAAGCTGAACATTGAGATCTTCTGTCGGGTCTTTGCCATCCTGTATTCTCATAGCGGTGAAAACATCAGCGTGATTAAGATCGCTGCCGAAGCCTGCGGTAATCGCTATATGGAGCATCGAATCAAAACGGTTACGGTGCCGCTGATGGTGGCGCAGGGGGTGGATCTGGTACGAGCCATGGAAGCCAGTGGCGTCTTTACTCAGATGGCTCTGGCTCGCTTCCGAAGCGGGGCGGAAACGGGGAACGTGCGAGGGGCTGCCGAGCAAATGGCCAACTATTACGAAAGCGAGACTACCCTGAAATTGAAGGCGGTTGTGGAGGGCATCCAGACGGTCATTGCCATCCTGATTACGATCGCTATCGCCATCCTGACCATTATTTCCTCTGAAGTGGCCCTGATTCAGCCATCCACGACCGACCTGATGCGCATGGGTGGCTGATGAGGGACGAAAAAAGAATTCCATTATGGTCCACATACTGTCAGGGAAAACGCGTGCTCCATAGAAGAGGCCTGCTAATAGGCCAGACACGATAGGTAGTCCGGCCAGAATGATGGGACATTGAGGGGGGCGGGTGCTTCCCTGGTGTGCACCTACTGGCAGGGCAGAGAAGGACATCGAACCACGCGCAAGTGCGCCAGAACGATCAAGCGTATGGGCTGGAGTGATCTGTTCGGGCGCCGCCGTTCGCATCGTGAGTGGAACGAGGAGCTGCGGCGGCTGAAGTTCGGGAAAGCGAGTGCTTCCGAAACACCATCGCCCGATGCCGCCAGGCAGTCCGAGGCCAACGATAAGAAGGCGCAGGAGGCTGCTTCGGAATCGACCGGCCAGAATACCCCACTGAGCCATGAAGACGCGCCACTGACGCAGTTATGGCTGGAGATGGTGGGTGATGGACACGCCAAATCGTTGCCAGCACTGTCCGACGCATCATGGTCGGCTCCACAGGAAGCGGTAGAAGACACGCAGGCCGCCAGGGAAGCTGATCAGACTGCCGAGCTGGCTGAAGACGTAGCCGCTACCGGAACCGTGTCGGCCCAGCCGCAAGCGAGTCAGTCCAATGCGTCGTCAGAACAGCCTCCCCACCGTTCGTCATCGTTCCGACCGCAAGCAGAGGCTAACGATTTGCAGCCTGCGGAGCGTGACCATAGCCGTGCCCATTCGGGCGCAGGCGATTCCCGGACGGCTATGTTTACTGATGGAGGAGGGATGGCCGAGCTGGCCGAAATGTTTGAAGATGAAGTGGTCATGGCACTGCTCTATGGAGGGGCTGTGCGTCTGGATCAGATTGCCCGGGCAATCGTCCTGCGTCGCCGCCAGCCTGCACAAGCACTCTGGCGGTGTTTGCTGGAAGTTCCAGATGTGGACCGCGAGGTCGTGCTGGCCGAAGCGGCCCGCATCGGCGGTGTCGCACCGGCTCCGGTAGATGAAAAACGGCCTTCTGTTGAATTCATTAAGGCCATTTTGTTACTCTTACCGCCTTCAATGCAGCATGCCCTGTTCGAATGGCAGTTGCTTCCATGTGGATTTGCCCAGGGAGGAAAGGACGAAGGGCGCGTACTCCTGCTGGCTACCTGCGATCCCACGCGTTCGGATCTGGAAGCATGGGTGCAGGAGTTGCCCCTGGCAGCCGAGCTCCGGTATGCTCCGGAACGTATCCTGAAGAAACGACTGGCTGAGCTGGAAAACTTCCGGCCACCTGCCCTGAACATGGATCAGTCGCCGCCTCCTGCGGAAGCTGCCGACACCTCGATAGCCGGTACCCCAGAGAAGCAAGATGACGCTGTGGTAAACCAACCGCTTGAGGTGCCGGCGTCGATGGAGAGGCATGCGGCCCATCAACCCGACGCAGGTGTCCCTAACGTACCGGAGATATCGGCGGTCGAAGCACCTTCGGACAAAAGCGCGGAAACAGACGAATCCCCAGGTCCAGCAACAACTTCTGGATTGCCCGCAACCGAAATCGCGCCGGACAGCCAGTTGGAAGAAGACGAGGCCTCCTACCAGGACGATGAGCCTGAAGCCCCTGAGCCTTCTATTGCTACAGACCATGCGATAGATCAGGAAGCAGCCGTTGATTGGTCTTCGGAAAAGCACGCAGTAGACGAACTGCCGACAAAAGCGTGCCTTGATCAGGAAGCCAGCTACGCCGATGAGCCCTCATCGGAACCTGAGGCGGAAGCGCATGCTGCAGCCGCATCAGAAACCGCCTTGCCTGAGGTTACGATAGAGACCATAGAGCCGGCGTCCGAAGTAGCAGGCGGAGACAGAGAAGAGGTAGCAGATACGCCCTCGATCGCCGAAGAAGAAACGGAAGAGACGCCTGCGTCGGTTAAGATTGTCCTGGATGATCTACCTGAGCTCAAAACGGCCATTAGTCGTGACCGGGTAGTGAGCCGTTTGCTCGAAAAGGAAGTGGTGGCCCTGCATCAGATCTATCAGGCCTATCAGCGACAGCAGGATGAAGGGTTGAAAGAGCCCCTCTGGCGCGTGCTGGCGCAAAGCGATCATGTGCCGCAAGATGCTATTTACGAAGAGGCCGCCCGGTTGTACGCCTTTCCCATTGCCCGATTGGAGCCGGGCAAGCCCAGTCCCGAATTTGTGCGCTCGGTGATGGACACCTTCGAAGAAGAGGTGCGCGAGCGTCTGATTGCCCTTCGAGTTGTACCCTTTGAGGTTGACCTGGACGCCCAGACCGGTGCTGTCAAGCTCGTGCTGGTCACCCATGATCCCATGCGGCCCGAAGTGCACCGTCTGATGCATCGGCTCAAGCTGGAGCGGTTCGAGCTCCAATATGCACCGCAGGGCGTCATTATGCAGGCGTTGCTGGAGGCTTATCCGCGACGCAACGAATACCTGGAGCGTGTTCAGGAAGAAGAAGCCTATGATCTGGGCACCAGCTACGAGGCTGAGGCCGAACTGATCGACGAGGATGCCTTAGAGGCGGAGATCAACCGTTCAAAGCTGATCAACCTGTTCGAGGCCACGCTCGTCGAGGCCGTCCACCAGGGCGCCTCCGACATCCACATCTTCCCCAACAATGAAAAGAAAGTCGAAATCCATTTCCGGATTGATGGACGGCTTACGCGCTGGCACGTTGAGGATAAGGTGCATCCGGAAGCGCTGATCGCCGTCATCAAAGACCAGGCCATCAATGTGGATCGCTTTGAGCGCGATGCGGCGCAGGACGGTTTCATTCAGCGCTGGATCGACGATCACCTGATCCGCTTCCGCGTCTCCGTGCTACCCATTGCCAATGCGCTTGAAGACCTGCGCTCTGAATCGATCGTCATCCGCGTGCTCGACGACCGCAAGGTCATCAAAGACCTGCGGTTGCTGGGCCTGAACAAAAAAGCGCTGGAGCGCTTTGAGCGGGCCATCCGCCAACCCTATGGCATGGTGATCGTCACCGGACCCACCGGCTCCGGCAAAAGCACCACGCTCTATGCCGCCCTCCACCAGGTCGTCAGTCCTGAGGTGAATGTGCTGACGATCGAAGATCCGGTCGAGTACATCATTCCGGGCGTGCGGCAGATCAAACTCAACCACAAGCTGGGCCTGGAAGATGCCCTGCGGGCTATCCTTCGGCACGACCCCGACATCGTGATGGTCGGGGAGATGCGCGATCGGCAGACGGCCGAGCTGGCCATCAAGCTGGCCAACACGGGGCATCTGACCTTTTCGACGTTGCACACGAACGATGCGCCCAGTGCGGTCAGTCGGCTCTACAAGATGGGGATTGAGCCGTTTTTGATTGCCTATGCGATCAACTTGGTCGTGGCCCAGCGCCTGATCCGTAAAGTCTGTCCAGCCTGTAAAGTAGAGGACAAAGATCCGGATTACGTAATGCTGCGCAAACTGGGTTTTACGGACGAAGAGATTGCGCGCGCCACCTTTTACAAAGCAGGACGTGATCGGCGCTGTAAGGTCTGCAAAGGGGTTGGCTACAAAGGCCGACGGGCGATTGTTGAAGCCATGTACTTTTCGAGAACGATCCGCCACATGATCGTCGAGGCCCAGGGCTCTATCGACGAAGACGCATTGCGCGAGCAGGCCATCAAGGAAGGCATGCAGACGCTGCGCGATGCCGCCCGCGAAGTCGTACTGGCCGGTGAAACGACCGTTGAAGAAATGATCCGAGTGACGACTACTGAAGAGTAAGGTTTCGTTTTGAAATGGTAGAGGTAT
>Ga0256839_1001110_pt1 | contig 33434 bp, 27 predicted proteins | sample 354166metaG_FD_185968 | JGI IMG/M metagenome (GOLD analysis project Ga0256839, IMG submission 185968) | Hydrothermal vent microbial communities from Mid Atlantic Ridge, Atlantic Ocean - 354-166 | ecosystem: Environmental > Aquatic > Marine > Hydrothermal vents | place: Atlantic Ocean: Mid...
CCACCTCGTCCGTGGCCGCGGACAGGCCATCCGTCGCCGTGAACGTCAGTGTGTAGGGGCTGCCCGCCGCATCGCCCAGGGCAGGCGTCCAACTGTAGCTGCCCGTGCCGTCTCCATTGTCCATCAGCACCGCGCCCGGCAGGGCCGGCATCACGCTCAGCGTCAGCGGCAGCGGGCCGTCGGCGTCGCTCGCCGCCAGCGGGAGGGTCAGCGTCTGTCCCTCCACCACCGTCTGGTCGCCGATGGGCGTCCACACCGGGGGCTGGTTGACGGCCGCCACCTGCAAGCTCGCCGCCTGCAGGGTCACGTTGCCCGTCCCGCCCGTCATGGTGTAGCGGAAGGTCAGGCTCTGGCCCGCGGCGGACGCGCTGTAGGTGATCGTCACCACCTGGTCGTACACTCCCGCCAGGTCACCCACCGTCACGCTGTACGGCAGCGCGCTCCCGTCGCTCAGGCTCGCCTCCACCAGTCCCTGCGCCTTGAAACCGCCTACATACACCTTCAGCGTCCGCGTCGACGTGTCCGCCGGCGCCGTCAGCTCGAACCCATTGTTCAATCCCGGAAAGTAAAGCCCCGCCGTCGTCGATGCCCCTGCCGTCGGGACACCGTCGCTCCACTGGTAGCTCACACGAACCCCTGCCGGCGCCTGGAATCGGCCCGGCGCCGTCCCGCCCAGCAGCGTGTAGTCGCTGATCTGCGCGCCGCCGCCCGCCTTGCGGTTGATATCCGTCACCGCCGCCTCGCCCCAGTGCGCCCAGTCCGACGTCCCCTCCGCCGTCAGGTCAACCACCCCGGGCGGCGCCACCGCGCTCCCGCTCAGGCCGGCAAATGCGCCAGCGGCGGGCAGCAGCGATATCAATATCAGAAGGAAACTAAGGGCAATGGCAAACGGTAAGCGGGCGGGCTTGTCTGGTGTGGCATGAGGGCGATTGATCATATAAGCGATTCCAACTTTTTTCAGACTGTTATTTATCCGGCGCTTCGACGGAATCAGCACTGCCGGATTCGCTTCCACGCGCATCCGTTGACTCCCAGGCGCCTTTCAGGCGTTGGTTGTTGTGCCGATCTACTGCAGGTATGATTCGGAGTGGGCGCACGCCCTTTTGAGCGATGCAATAATAAGCAATTTCATGATTAAAAGCCAGGGATTCATCGTCCATCCGACGAACGGCAAAAGATAAAAAAACCAACCACGACTCTCTGGAACCCTGTAAACCACAGGTAATACAATAGATTACAAAACCACCATCAACCCCCTATTGAAATGAACATGAGCACAGACTATGCCGGGAAACGCGTACTGGTCACTGGCGGAAGCGGCTTCATTGGATCAGCGCTCTGCCTTCGCCTCCATCATCTCGGCGCGCGCATCCACGCGGTCTCACGCCAGTCATACCGGAGCGGGCACAACCATGTCCAATGGTGGCGGGGCGACCTGGCCGACCGGGTCTTCGTCCAGGAAGTTTTCAATACGGTAGAACCCGATATTGTCTTCCATCTTGCCAGCGCGGTCACCGGCCAGCGGGATATCTCGCTGGTACACCCGACGCTCACCAGCAACCTGGTGAGCACTGTCAATCTTCTTGAGGCGGCTACCAGGATAGCCTCCCGCAGGATTGTCCTGGCGGGTTCCCTGGAAGAGCCGGATAACCGCGACCCGGCACAGGTTCCCAGCTCTCCCTATGCCGCCGCCAAATGGGCCAGCAGCGGCTACGCCCGCATGTTTCATGCACTCTATGAGACGCCAGTCACCACGGCTCGCCTGTTCATGGTTTATGGCCCTGGCCAGAAAGACCTCAATAAGCTGATACCCTACGTCTCGCTCTGCGTGCAGCGCGGGGAACAACCCAGGCTCGCCAGCGGCGACCGGGAAGTGGATTGGATCTATATCGACGATGTCATCGACGGCCTGCTGGTTTCGGGCGCCGCCGATGATATCAACGGCAAGACCCTGGATATCGGATCAGGAAAATTGACGACGACCGGCGCCGTTGCGGAGATCTTGTGCGGCTTGTCTGACCAGGAGATCACGCCTGCGCTGGGCGCGCTGTCCGACCGCCCACTGGAACAGGTGCGCCGCGCTGATATACAACGCACGCATGCGCTGACCGGATGGCAACCGGCCATTTCCCTGGAGGCCGGACTGAAAAAAACAGCGGCGTGGTATTGGGAACAGGCCAGGCTTGGCCGCTTACCGCTTTGATCCCATGCCTGAAGCCGCCGCCTGACGGCCTGGGAAAAGGGCATTTTTCATCAGATACGCGGACCTCCTGGGCCAGAAGACAAGCTCGCGCAGCACCGACTTGACGAGCCGGGGCCTGTCGAATGAGCAGCCGATTTTCTCCAACTCCTCTATCTGGTTCCGCCAGAAAGGTCTCTTGTAGAACCGCAGCGCATGCAGGGCCAGTTGTTGGTAGTACCGTTTCCAGAGTTCAGCCTCACGGTCGCGACATTCCGCCTGCTCCAGATATACAGGACCATACTTGCGCAACAGGCGGATATGACTCAGAAGCTGGGAGTTGGCGCCCTTTTTGTCCCTGGCCGTGACTGAATCCGGATTCCGCCTGACATAGGTCAGAATCTGATAGATGAATCCAAAATCGCACTCCGTGAAATCCCTGAATATCGCCTCCATATCCGCATCGAGCTTTTCTCCGCAATAATAGGGGTTGTTCTTGTGGATAAATGAAGCGCGGACCATGCTCGACGAGGGAGAAAGAAAAGGGTAAATCTGGCCCAGCAGCGTCCTTTTCGCCACTTCCCTTCCAGGAAATATGGATTCGGGATATTCCAGGCCGCCGCTCTTGACCACATTGCCCGTCAAGCTGTAGGCCCCCACGACACCGACACCGGGGTTTTCCTCGCACAGCGCAACCATGCGGGCAACGCACTCTGGAAACAGGAGGTCATCGGCCTGAACAATCTTGCAATATTTGCTGCTCCCGGAAATACTCTGAAAGGCGATATTGTGATTCTGAATGACATCGACGAATGTCTCGTTGTCAATAATCCTGATGCGGTCATCCTTCCCGGCATAGGATCTGGCAATCTCCAGCGTACGGTCCGTGCTGCGGTTGTTGACGATAATGTATTCCCATTCCTGGTAGGTCTGGGCAAGCACGCTCTCGATACACTCTGCCAGATAACTCTCCCCGTTGTATACGGGGGTGACGATACTTACCAATGGCCTTGTTTCAGACATATTTCTCCTTAGGTATATTATTTCGAAACACGGGTTAACCCTTCTGTTTACAGACCCTTAAACGCACCAGATCACAAAAAAGTTCCGGCGGCAACAATTCTGCTGTTGTGGAAGGAGCATATACGGGGAGCATCGCCCTTATCCACTCATTCCCAAGGCGGCTTTATTATTAACCCGGCAACCACATATATCGTATTCAGGACTTCAGGCCTGTGCTGGAACAAGGCGCGGTGCGCAGGCAATGGAATTCCATTGGCAAGCGCCGCAACGCCATGCCGGCGCAGGCCTGAAGTCCCTAACAGATTGAAATCAAAGGACAGGCCATTGCGTGCCAGCCCGCTGACTGCGTTGGCGAAATTTGCTGTAGAATGACTACAGCGGCATTTCGCTGCCTTGCAGCGAACCGGCACGCAATGGCTGAATACGATATATGTGGTTGCCGGGTTAATAATACCATTTTCATTCCGTATGATGCACGGCGGAAGTCCCACGAAACGAAGCCTATGCTTGGCCTGCTTCTGATCATAGGCTACTTGGCGTATGTGTCGGCCCGGCGCGCATCTTCATCATTTCGCGCAACACTATGCTGCGCAATCCGGTGACCGGCCAACAGAATGTGGACCTGTCTCTCAGGCTGCGCGCGCCGGATACCGATCTCAACGGCCTGCCGGGCATAGTAATCCCCAATGTTTTCCAGGACAAGCAATGGCGGAAGATCAAAAAAATCATCCTCTATGAAGACACACTGACCGTCAGTATTGATGACAAAGTAAAACGTCTCCAGGCTTTGGCGCCCTTTTCGCCCTGCTGTTCTCGCCACGTATACCCCCTTTCTTATCTTACTGGGCGGCACAGGACTCAGTGCCGCTACTGAAGTGACGCAGATCCACCTCCGCTGGCGATATCCCTCTCTGCTCGACTGGATATTGAATTCGTCTGGCACTGTCATTGGCATCTGGCTTGGCCTTGCCTTGCTGAAAAGAAAGACGCTATGATGTGTTGACTTCACAGCACCCTGCGCAAAACATGCTCCCACCGAGACTCAAAAAATCCTGGGCCAGATTCTGGATGCGCTTCTCCGGCATAACGCCCGGCGGAAAGGTGGCGGCCTGGCTGGCGGGGCTTGCGTCCCCTCCCTTCTATGGCAGGATCGGCCTGTCCCGCCTCAACAGAAAAGGCTATGTCTCTCCCCGCTGCACCATTCATCACCGCGGACTCTCGACCGGGGAGCACGTCTTCATCGACGACGGGGTTCTCATTTATCAGGACAGGGACGGCGGACAGGCGGATATTGGCAACCGCGTCCACATTCACCGGATGACCACGCTGCAAACCGGCATGGGGGGAAACCTGCGCATTGGAAACGACACTCATATCCAGCCCCGCTGCCAGTTCTCGGCCTACAAAGGCCCCATAACCATTGGAGAGAGAGTCGAGATAGCGCCCAACTGCGCCTTTTATTCCTATAACCACGCCATACAACCGGATGCCCCGGTCAGGGAACAACCGGTTTATTCGACCGGAGGAATTTCTGTCGGGGACGACGTATGGCTGGGATATGGCGTCATTGTGCTGGATGGCGTCACAATAGGGAAGAACGCGGTAGTGGGCGCGGGCGCCGTCGTCACATCGGACATCCCCGAAGGCGCGATTGCCGTGGGCACGCCCGCCCGGGTGATAAAGATGCGTGACGAGCTGGCGGCGGAAACCGGCTGATGCCGATCAGGCGGCCTTGACCAGACCCGCCTCTTCCAGCAGGCGGGCCGCGTTCAGGACCACATCGAAGTCAATACCGGCACGCTCGGCAATATCCAGCAGGGTGTGGTCGCCATCCGACTGATTCAATACCCAAAGCAGGGCCATCTGTTTCCGGGCCCGGTCCTTGTCTCCGCCTATGGTGTCGTACAGGCCTCTCCTGCCGAGCTGCGGCTCGCACATCGGGGATTGATTGATATATTTCCGATTGTTCTCCAGGATGTTCACTATGCGAAGAATCATGTGGAAACTCTCATCAAGATCCTCCGCCGTCACAAAATCGAGGTTGTCGGCAGAGGTATGATATTCAGGGAATTCGGCGTATTTGCTGCGCTCGAAGAGCCCAACGGGAATATTGACGCCGGGCGAGCAATACTGGCGTTCATCATAACCGTAAGGAGAGAAGTCAAGCAGACTGGCCCGCCGGCCACAATGCTTGAGCACGTGGCGGGCCGCCAGATCCACCTCGGCGTCGCCCTGGCGGCTGTACTTGTAGGTCGGTCCGCCGCTGTCGCCGACGCACGCGACCACCAGGCCCTGCTTGACATGCCGGATGCTTGCCTCATTTTGCGCCAGCCAGGTTATGGAACCTATGGTCCCCGGTATAAATAGAAAACGATAGGTGTATTTGCGCGGCAGATCGGCCAGGCGCCGGGCCAGAAAGGTCAGCATGGCGATACCGGACAAGTTATCGTTCGCCAGCGAAGGATGGCAGACATGGGTGGACAACAGCACCTCTTCCCCGGACTCACCCGGCAACACGTATTCGCCATAAGTCAGACTGCCCTTGCTCAAGGAGGCATCAATAAAAACCTCATACATGCCATCCTCAAGTTGTTCCAACAGGGTGTGCGGAATGCAGAACCCCCATGTCTCGTTATAGTAGGATGTGCGGTAGGGAATCCAGTCCGGATGTTCAGGCAGGGTATGCAGGTGTGTTTTCAGCTCCCGCAGGTCCACTTTCTTGTGCACGGGCATGCTGTAATTGACGACATGCAGATTGTTATTGTCGAAATCGACGATACGCCTGCCCTTGGGGTCTTTTATATAGGCCTCGCGGATATTCCACTCCTTGGGCACCTCCCAGTCGAAAACCCGGGTTCCGGTCGGGACCTCGTGAACTTCCAGGGGAATAAACTCATTGACGATGGACAAGGTCTCCCTGACGCCATTTCCGGTAATACTGCGGCAGATGGGGAACAATCTGACGATCAGATCGTACATGTCCCGCCCCAGATTACTTCCTATATCAACAGACATCATTCAATCCTTAGAAATACGGCAGCCTGCTGGCCCGCATTTTCTATATCGCCGCCCGTCCAATCCGAGAGACCTCCCGGCCTTCCTCGTAATAGACCGTCTCCCATTTCAGGAGCGGCCTGGTCACGCCCGGAAGATCGCCGACGTAATCGCCCCTTGCGGAATCACCTTCCAGGCTGTCTATGACGTGGAAGGCCAGTACGTCGGTCACATGATATTCCTGGTTGCGCACCGGCTCCTGCAGCCACAAGGTGGTGTTCAGGGTAAAGGCCCCCTCGGCAAGGAAATTCCCCGGTATCCAGCCGGTGCACACATACCGGCCCGGAGGACGCGCCCGCTTTCTCCAGGCCGGGTCCACATCGACCGCCACGCATACATTGATGCCCTCGCTGTTCCATACGGAAAAGGTCGGCAGGATAACATGGCCATCCTCCAACACCTCTATTTCTATCTCGACGCCAATGGGCCTGCGTATATCGAAGGCATCGGTGGTGCGCTGATCCTCGGTCTTCAATCTCAATGCCCTGAGCCGCACCACCTTGCCGCCAGGGGCCGCAGACAGGTCCTCCCAGCGCTTTTCCGCCGCGCTCTCGCGGCTGCCCCGGATATATTCACTCACCACTTGATGCGGCTCGCCATCCGCCGCCACCTGGCCACGATCCAGCAGGATGACGCGCTCGCACATGCGGGTAATCGCCGGCATGCTGTGAGACACAAAGAGCACCGTTCTGCCCTGGCTGCCCACTTCCTGCATCTTGTTCATGCACTTTCTCTGGAAGGCGACGTCGCCGACGGCCAGCACTTCATCGACGATGAGAATCTCCGGCTCCAGATGGGCCGCCACGGCAAAGGCCAGGCGGACACGCATGCCGCTGGAATAGCGCTTTACCGGCGTATCGAGAAAGGTCTCCACGCCGGAAAACTCGACGATCTCATCGAACTTTCTATCGATCTCCGCTTTGCGCATCCCCAGGATGGTGCCATTCAGATAAACGTTCTCCCGCCCCGTAAGCTCGGGGTGAAAGCCCGTCCCCACCTCCAGCAGGCTGCTGACCCGGCCGCGAATCATGATCTCCCCCCTGCTGGGCGGCGTGATCCTGGAAAGTATTTTCAGCAGGGTCGACTTGCCCGCGCCATTGGTCCCGATGATGCCGACGACCTCTCCCTGCCTGACCTCGAAGGAAACTCCACGCAACGCCCACAGAATATCATCGCGGTCCGCGCCACCCGATGAATCCATGTCGATATCGTCGAATTGATAGAGAGATTTGTATTTCTTCAGATTCTTAAGCGGCTTGCGCAGGAAGCTCATGACAGTCTTGCCAAAAGTGTCATGCATCTCGTCCTTGACGCCCAGGCGGTATACCTTCGCGATATCCTCGACCCTGATCGCTAAATCTCTTTTGCTCCCATTCATAGTCCGGCCTCAGATGACATCGACGATAACGCGCTCCATGCGCTTGAAATACAAGGCCCCGCCTACCATGCCAATGATGCAGACGACGAGCCCGGGCACGATATACTCCCAGGGCATGGGCAGACCCAGCAGGCTGGCCCGGAACCCCTCGATCACGCCTACGATAGGGTTCAGGGAATAAAAGAAGCGGTAGGTCTCCGGTATGGACGAGGCCGTATACACGATGGGCGCGCTGTACATCAGCATGCGAATGACGAACTGCATGGCGAACCTGACATCGCGGAACCGGATGGACAGTGATGACAACCAAAGTCCCGCCATCATGGGCACACACATCATCATCAAAATAAAGAGGGGCAGGTAGAGCAACTGCATGGTCGGCGCCACCTGGTAATAGACCATCACCGCGACGATGATCAGCAGTGATATGCCAAAATCCACCAGCTTGGTCAGCACGGGCGTCACGGGATAAATCAGACGGGGAAAGTACACCTTGCCCAGCATATTCTGCCCGGTGATCAGGCTGAGCCCGGACAGGCTCATGGACGTGGACATATATGTCCAGGGAATAATGGCCACCGTGGCAAAAAGAAAATAGGGAATGCCGTCCGTCGGTATTTTCGCGACCTTGCCGAAAATGATGGTGAATATGAGGATCTGTATGAGCGGCTGCAGTATTGCCCAACCAAACCCGAGAATGGTCTGGGCGTACATGGCCTTGATGTCTTTCCACACCAGAAAATAGAACAAATCCCGGTATTCAAGAAGCTCCCTGAGATTGATGAGTTCCCATCCCCTGGGAGGACGGATGATGCTGACCTGCTCTTTGCCTGCATTCATGGTATGGACTCGCATTCCTGTTTCAGCCCCGCCCCGTCCCTGACCAGATAGGACCAGGCCTGATCCGCCGCGGATATCACCCGTTTTTCCACCGCGGGCCATTCGATCCCGAGGACGGGATCGTCCCAGCGCACCCCGCTGCCGGATTCCGGAACGTAGAAAGCTGTGTGTTGATAACTGACTTCCGTATTATCGGCCAATGTCTGAAAACCATGGGCCATTCCTTTGGGAATGTACAGCATTTTATGATTTTCCCCTGTCAGCTCGATCGCAAACCACCGCAAATAAGTGGGGGAATCCGCGCGCAGATCCACGATCACGTCGTATATGGCGCCTCGCGTACATCTCACCAGTTTTTCCTCCTCGAAGGGCGGCTTCTGAAAGTGCATGCCCCGCAGCGTCCCCCTGGCAATATTGTATGAAATATTGGCCTGCACGAAATTGCTGTTCATGCCGTGGGATTGGAATTCCCGCTGACAGACCAGGCGGGAGAAAAACCCCCGCTCATCCGTAACTGGTTCGATTTCTATGACATAGGCGCCCGGCAGACGAGACTCTGTAATTTTCATCTAATGAACCTGGACCTCGGGTATGGGGGTAATGAACCGCCCGCCCCACGTTCTGATCTCCTCCATTTGCTTCATGATTTCATCCTTGATATTCCAGGGAAGAATCAGGACATAATCCGGCCTGGTTTCGAAGATCTTTTGCGGCGCATGCACGGGGATATGTGTGCCAGGCAGGTAGAGCCCCTGTTTATGCGGACTCGCATCCACGGTGTATTCAAGAAAGTCGGTACGGATTCCACAATAGTTCAACAAGGTGTTTCCCTTGGCGGGCGCGCCGTACCCGACGATAACTTTCCCCTTGTTTTTTTCGCCAATGAGAAACGACAGCAACTTCCGCTTCGTTTCCCTGACCTGCCCGGCAAACCGCGTATAGGCGCCGATTTCTCGCAGGCCGGCCTTCATCTCCTTCTCTCTCAGGCTCATGACTTTTGCGGAGACCTGCTTTTCCCGCTCCTGGTGGCAGGCGTATATTCTCAAGGATCCACCATGAGTCGGGAGTTCCCTGACATCGAAGATCATGAGGCCATGGCTGGAAAAGATTTCCTCGACCGTGGTAAGCGAGAGGTAGGAAAAATGCTCGTGGTAAATGGTATCGAATTGATTCTCATCCATAAGCTTCAGGAGGTGGGGAAACTCCATGGTGATCATCCCGTCCTCCTTGAGCAGGGTCTTCATTCCCAGGACGAAGTCATTGATATCGGGAACATGCGCCAATACATTATTACCAATAACAAGATCAGCGCGCCTGCCTTCCCCGGCCAGCGCTTTTGCGGTTTCCTCCCCGAAGAACTTCACCAGGGTGGGCACGCCCTTGGCAACGGCCACCTCGGCTACATTTGCGGCGGGCTCGATCCCCAATACCGGAATATCACGCTCCGCAAAATATTTCAGCAGATACCCGTCATTGCTGGCAAGTTCTACGACCAGGCTGGACCCGCCAATATCGAAATCACTGACGATATGCTCTGCATAGTTTCTGGCATGCGCCAGCCAGGCGTCGGAATAGGATGAAAAATAGGCATAGTCGGAGAAAATATCAGAAGGCGTCTGGAATTCCTCAAGCTGAACCAGATAACAAGCATCACAGACATAGGCATGCAGGGGAAAAAAAGGCTCCATGGTATGGAGCTGCTCCTCTTTCAAATAGGAATTGGACAAAGGGGACATGCCCAGGTCGGCAAAACTGTGTCTAAGCTCGGCGTTACAGAACCGGCATTTCCTTTTTTTCATATTCACCTGCCAAAAATTGTATTTTGTGAGCAACCACCGGCAACGCGCCTGATTGTGGTGGTTATCGTCCTACCAGACCTTCCAGGGAGGCGAGCCGGACTCCCACCACGCCTCCAATTGCCGCTTGTCTCGCAATGAATCCATGGAATACCAGAACCCCGTATGCCTGAAGGCGGAGATATTCTTCTCCTCTACCAGCCTTTTCATGGGCTCGGCCTCGAGCATGACGCCCTCATGGTCTATATAGTCCAGGACCCTGGCCGACATGATGAAAAAACCACCATTTATCCAGCCACCCTCCCGGGGCTTTTCCTCGAACTCCTCGATTCTGTGGTCCTCATCGACTCTCAGTGCGCCAAACCGGTGGGGAGGTTGCACCATGGTCAGGGTGGCCAGTGATTTCTGTGAACGATGAAACTCAATCAAACGGTTCATGTCCACATCCGAAACACCATCACCGTAGGTAAAACAGAAATCCCCGTCACCGATATAGTCCCTGATCGCCAGGAGACGGCCCCCTGTCCCCGCCTTCAAACCAGTATCCAACAGGGTCACACGCCACGGCTCGGTAGAATTCTGGTGCACTTCCATCTCGTTCCGCCGGAGATCAAAAGTCACGTCGGAAGCGTGCAACATGTAATTGGCAAAATACTCCTTGATTACATACCCCTTATAGCCACAGCATATGATGAAGTCTTGAATGCCGTAGGCAGAATAGATTTTCATGATATGCCACAACATGGGCCTGCCGCCTATTTCCACCATGGGTTTGGGACGGGTATCCGTTTCTTCCGCGAGCCGGGTACCGAATCCACCGGCAAGTATGACCGCCTTCATATGATTCCTCAGTTATTATTTCAGCTTTTGGTTTTTGATATCGGCATGGCGTCGCTAATCCTTCAGCGGCAGAAAGAAAACTGCCAGGGAAATCGGCTCCACCGCTATGACGCGCTCACTCTGAGGCCTTCTGGGTATTCTTTTTCACTTCATGAAAATCGAAAACCACTTCGTCCTGCGCCTCTGGTCCCGCGCTGACGGGAAGGATTCCGCCCACGCTCTTGTCTCTCACCACATCATGAATCAGGTCCGCGTCGATACACTCCCGTTGTTCCGCAAAGCCACAAACCAGGGCCGTATCGCACAGCACGTTAATCAGGCGGGGCGTCCCTTTGGTATAGTAATAAACAGCAACGCAGGCAGCCGCTTCGAAAAGATCCGGCGCGCCACCGGCGACCACCAGGCGGTGCCTGATATACTCGCAGGTTCCCTTGATATCCAGGGTATCCAGGTGGTAATCGATGGCGATCCTTTGGGCAAACTGCTCCAGTTCGGGCCGACGCAGCATGTCCCTCAGGCCAGGCTGGCCGACCAGCACCAGTTGCAGCACCTGATCCTTGTCGGCGTTGATATTGGCGAGCATTCTGAGCTCTTCCAGCGCCTCGGTGCTGAGGTTCTGCGCCTCGTCGATAATGAGGACGGTGCGCCGCCCCTTGCCATATTCCGCGGCGATAAACTCGGCCAGCCCCTGGTACAACTCGACCTTGCTCTTGCCACTATAGTTCAGGTCGAAAGCCAGCATGACCCATTGCATCAATTCACCAAATGACTGGTGCGTATTGGAAACCAGCCCTACCGTAATATCGAGATCCAGCTCCAACTGAGCGAGCAGCTTCCTGATCAGCGTTGTTTTACCAGCCCCTATCTCGCCCGTAATCACAGTAAACCCCGCCTGGTTCATCATGCCGTATTCAAGCATGGACAGGGCCTGGCGATGCTTGCTGCTCAGAAACAAAAAGCCGGGATCGGGTAGCAAGGAAAAGGGCTTTTCATGGAAACCATAGTATGTCTCGTACATCTTTATTTACCTCTGGTTTCTTTCCTGTTCATCAGTAATATCCCTCGCCCTGAAAGACATCCTCGGATTTGTTCAGCACAGTACCCAGAATCTCGACATCGACATCCCGCAACAATTCAACCGCCTTGGTAATCTCGTCTTCAGAACTCTTTCCTTCCTCTATGATGAACAGCATTGCATCGACATTCGGGGCAAACGCCATCACATCGTCCGTCTGCAACATGGGAGGCAGATCAAACAGGACAATCCTTGAGGAAAAATTGGCCGCGATCTCCTTGAGCAGGCGCTGCATCCTGGAGGATGAAATTATCTCCGAAGAGTTGCTGATGGCCATATTCCCGGGCAGCAGGGTGATTTCACATGGTTCGGGCGTCACAAGGACCTCGTTGAAATCCACCACCCCATGCAAATAGTCGCTGATTCCCGCTTCCTGCCAGATACCGAAATACTTGTGGAGACTCGGGCGGCGCATATCAAGATCCACCAATATGATGGATTGCGCCACCCCCATCTTCGACAGGCCGATTGCAAGATTGATCGCCGTCAGCGACTTTCCTTCGCCCGAGTTGGCGCTGGTAACGCCCAGGGTATTCCAGCCTCGCGTCCGCATCTGCTGCCACACCCGCGTACGGAGGACTTTATAGGCATGCGAGTGCGCATCGTTGACGCCATCGATAATAATCCTGTTCTCCCTGAGCACCTGGGGATCCACCGGTATGCGCTTTATCTCAAGCGTCCGGCCCCTGACAGCAGGCTCAACCCGGCTGTTGTGGGCTGGGCGCGCGGGGTTGGCTTGGCGCGCCTTCTTGATGGCCTTGGATATTCTGTCCATACGTACGATCTATAAGCTCAAAAATTTTCCATCAGTGTGGCCCATATGACATTCATCGGCATCCAGAAAACATGTATAAACGCCAGTATGACAATAAGCAGGAATATGGGCGATATAATAGCGAGCAGCCTCCTGACGCGCCTCCGCTTGAGATCCTGTTGATTCTCGATACGGGGGATGACCGACAGGGGGGGCATCTGAAGCAGGCGGGTGACGGATTTTGCGCCCCGCACTGTCCGGTCCATGAACTCCCTGAAGGCGGCGAATGTTACGCTCCCCGCAAACGAAAAAACAGTGCCCAGCAGGACAATCCCCAGGCGGTCAGGCTCTATGGGCAGGGAAGGAAGCTCCGGTGGATCAATCACTGAAAAGCGCTCCCCCATGCTGTCGCGCTCCAGCTTTTCACTCACTTCGGCCTGGAGCTGTTTCTGCTTGATTTCTTTATATTTTTTGATCGCGTTATCATAATCCCGCCTGAGAATCAGCCATTCCTGCTCCACCTTGGGCGTGGCGAGGATTCTCGCTTCGTATAAGGCCAGCTTCTCCCTGAGACGATCACGGCGTTCCTGTTCCGCCGTAATGTTGATCTTGATCCCTTCCAGCTGGGTCAGCAAGGAGATATATGTAGGGTTATCCGGGTTGATGTCTCCATGAAACGTATTGTCCGCGGGCAAGCGGGCCAATTCATCGTTTAATTTTTCCAGCCTGTTTTCCAGCTTGACGACATCAGGATGCTCCGCTGCGTATTTTTCCCGCGTACTGGCCAGCTTGGCCTGCACTTCAAGAACCTGTTTCTCCAGGACATCGCGCTCATTGACATCCCCGATCTGGGCCTTGAGAAATTCGATCTCACGTTGCATGCGCACGACATCGGGATGATCCGGCGAATAGAGTGATGAGGCCCGCAGATATTCCGCCTGCAGATCCTCCAGCCGCTGTTCCGGACTGTCCGCGGTATTGGGATCAACCTGGGACAACTGGCTTTCCAACACCATTTTTCGTTCTTTCAGGGAATATAGCTGGCGCTCGACCGTCTCTAGTTCTCTCCCTGTGCGATCCAGCAGTGTCATGTTCATCTGCATTTGTTCGGGCAGGCGCCCTATATTCCTTTCCTTGAATTGCGAGAGCACGGCCTCGAGCTTGGAAATCTCGGCGCCCAGGCGATTGGATTCATTGGCCAGGAAATCAGAGGTGATTTCCGCCTTCTGTGTGCGCATCCTGATATTTTCCTGCATAAACAGGTCGACCAGTTCACGCACTACGTCCCGGGTCTTTTCAGGCTTATCGGACTTGAAAGAAATTTCAAAAGCTATGGTTGCCTTACCCGGCCTCCCCCTACTGGGGTCATAGACATCCGCGCTGACCATGCTTACCCTGATGTTCTCACGCAGCCTCCGAATCAGCATACTGTTGTCCACCTGCTGCCGCTCCTCGGCATAGAGGTTCTTGTCTTCAATAATCCGCCAGAGATTGGACCGGGTCATGACCCGCTTGCTGATCACCTGGATGCGCTCGGCCGCATAGCTTGTCACGGTGGAAGGCACCAGATCCTGGGGAATCTCCTGCTGTTCGATCAATATGGTCGCGGTTGACTGATAGACGGGCGGCAAGCCGAAAGCCAATATCAAAGAAATGGACAGAATGAGAACGAAAGGGAGCATGATGCTCATCTTCCGCCGGCGGATGATGGCAAAATAGTCATCCATGCTGAACTGTTCACTCGACATGATTGCTTGTACCCCTTGCCGGCATCCCAGCCTCATCCATACTGTATTCCATCCATCCTGAAATCATCAACCAATCCACCATACCCGCTACCATGTATATGTCACATTAGCATACACCGAATTGCTGTCGGCGGAACGATTGTCGGTCTTGATCTTTTGACGGCGATAGCCATAGGCGCCGTCGATCTTCCATCTGGGCGTCAGGTTTTTGACCAGTCCGGCCCTGAGAAAATAATACCAGCGGTCCCTGCGCGTCGATGCGGCTGCATTGCCTACCTGCTCATTCCTGAAATATCTGCCCAGCAACACAAAGGACAGGGTGGGCTTGATCTTATGCCTGAAACGGAGATCGACCCTGTCAGTTTCCACCACGTTCCCGATTCCGCTGGGTAGCAGCCTGCGCTGGGCAATGAGTTGATAGCTGGTTACCTGATGTAATTGCTGGGTCAAAACGAACCGGTAAACCGGATTGTTCGTCTGATCCTTGACCGAGCCTGTCGTGACATCCGTATTGCGCATGCCCAGTTCAACGAGAGAGGTCAGGTTCTTGGAAAAATCATGCTCGTAGCGGCCCAAGATGGTCACATTTTTCGTGGTCGTGTTGTTGTCCGGCGCATTGTACTCAGCCACCCCCCCAACCAAGGAAAAGGACGATCGCTGGCTCAACAATCTCTTGAGCCCCAGGTTGCCACCCTGGGATCTGTTGTCGATCAATGGAGTGACGCCCGTATCCCCGATGTAAGTGGTGTCATACAAAGTGTAGCCCAAAGTCAGAAAGTTCCTGGACGTGAGACTGCGGGTCCACGACGGCGTGAGACGCAAGCGGTTCCGGCGCGCATCGTTATCGGCGCCTTCATCCGGGTCCGGAATGGCGCCAGGAAACCCGGGCGTTGCCGATACGGGTGTCAATACCGTATCGCGAAACAGGTTCCCCTTCAGATCCCACCTGATCCTGGGCGTCTGCTGATACCGGGATAAAATGGTAAACCTCTGAATATTCGTATTATTAACCTCGTTCTTGGTGTAATTGATATAGCGCAGTTCCGCATCCACTTTTGTCAGGCTCAAAGGACCCTTGGCCTCCACGGCCAGGCGGGGGACAACCACCCGTCCCCACACAGCATCGTGCTCGCGTGTCACTAGGCGAATATTGTCATTATAGATAATGCCCGCCTTGACTGAGGGTTCGAATGTCCACACAGACTCACCCGCCGCGGGTAGCACGACCAAAGCCCAGAGCGCCAGGGTGCCGGCCTTGAAGGCGGATATCCATGTCTTCCCCACCGTTCTCCCCTCTATCTTTGATCGTAACAAATAGGATTTTGCCATGCGGTTATGGCCTACTCTCATTCGGACAGGGCAGGCCGCCCTTCCTGCCAGAACAGTTAATAACAACAGTTTTCGGCAGAGGACTCTAAATGATGAGAAACAAGCTGAAATTTCAAGGCACCAGAACCACGTCCCCACTCTTCAGGAGGATGTTTTGTTCCAGTTTTTTGCCCTTCTTGAAGGCTCCATATTCGAAAGGGATGATAGTGGTCCTACCGTCCCGGCGGCGCAAAATCTTGATGTCATTCTCCGAGGCAAAGGAGGTCAGCCCCCCTGCCAGGGCCAGAGCCTGTATAACGTCCATCCGGCGGCCGACGGTGTACTCTCCCGCCTTCTTGATTTCACCGATGAGGTAGATCTTGAGCGCCGCCACCTTGGAAACGATCACTGTAACAACCGGATCGGGAATATATTTCCTGAGCCATTCGGTTATTTCACGGCGTATCTGGTCCGGCGTCTTGCCCCCGGCCTGGATATCGCCTATCAGGGGGAAAGTGATCTTGCCATCAGGGCGCACGAGGGCCGTGAGGCTCAGATCCTCTTCCTTCCACACCGAAATATCCAGTGTATCCTGGGGGCCGACCAGGTATCCCGCCGGTCCGACATCACCGCCCGCCATTTCCGCCACGGCCAATGGCGCCGCCGACAACATGAAAAATATCAACGAAACAAAAAGATGATTCCGCATTCTGACGCCTCTCTCCATTCTGGCTCGACCGCCCCTTTCCATCGGGCCATGCAATAATTTCCGCACGATTGTACCCGGTATATCCATACGACTCAAACTTGTATTACAACCTTATCTTGCAAGCACAAGACATTGAACCTGGGGAAAGGAGGGTGGTGTCACGCAGCTTATTTGTTTATGCTTATGCGCTTTAAATCCCCCTCCCAACTGAGCGCGGTTATACAAAATGAACATCACTGTCTTTGGATCCGGATACGTCGGCCTGGTCACTGGCGCCTGCCTGGCGGAAGTAGGCAACCACGTCCTCTGCATCGATATCGATGAACATAAAATAAACCTGCTCAAGCAGGGCCAGCTGCCTATTTTCGAACCGGGCCTGGGGGGGCTGCTGTCGGACAACCTCGAGTCAGGCCGCCTGGAGTTCACCACGGACTTTGCCCGGGGCGTGGAACATGGCCTGTTTCAATTTATTGCCGTTGGCACCCCCCCAGACGAGGATGGATCCGCGGATCTGCAACACGTCCTGGATGTTGCCGCGACGATTGGCCGGCACATGGACGAGTATCGCATCATCGTGGACAAATCCACGGTCCCCGTCGGCACCGCCGACAAGGTCAGGGAGGTCACGCAGGGAGAACTGGACAGGCGGGGCAAGGCCCTGGAATTCGATGTGGTTTCCAACCCGGAATTCCTCAAGGAAGGGGCGGCTGTAGATGATTTCATGAAACCCGACCGTATCATCATCGGCACGGACAATCCCCGCACCACTGAACTGCTGCGCGCCCTCTATACACCCTTCAATCGCAGCCGGGAGCGCGTCATTTCCATGGATATCCGCTCGGCTGAACTCACCAAATACGCGGCCAACGCCATGCTGGCCACCAAGATCAGCTTTATGAACGAACTGGCAAACATGGCCGAAAGGTTGGGCGCCGATATAGAGAAAGTACGTATCGGCATAGGGGCGGACCCGCGCATCGGCTACCACTTCATCTACCCCGGCTGCGGCTATGGAGGATCCTGTTTCCCCAAGGATGTCAAGGCGTTAGCCTATACGGCCAATGATATCGGCTATCATGCGGAACTGCTCCAGGCCGTCGAGAACGTCAACAACCGTCAGAAGGAAGTGCTCTATCACAAGATCCGCGCTCACTTCGATGATGACCTGGCCGGCAAGACCTTCGCCCTGTGGGGGCTGTCCTTCAAGCCCAACACCGATGATATGCGTGACGCCCCCAGCCGTACGCTCATGGAGGCCCTGTGGGCCGCCGGCGCCCGGGTCCAGGCCTACGACCCGGAGGCGATGACCGAGGCCAGGCGTCTGTATGGTGATCAGCCGGCGCTAACGTTATGCGACACGCCTGCCGATGCCCTTGCACAGGCAGATGCCTTGATCGTGGTCACCGAGTGGAATGAATTCCGCAGCCCGGATTTCGACCACATCAAATCGATGCTCAAGACCCCTGTCGTCTTCGATGGGCGCAATATCTATGACCCGGGGCAGATGCTGGAAAAAGGGTTTTACTATCATGCTATTGGCAGGCCAACCGGACATTCCCGGCGCGACTGAACATAACCGTTTCTCTAAAACCAGGGCAAGCAATCTTCAACCATGTTCGACATAAAAAAAACAACCATTGGCGTCATCGGCCTGGGCTACGTCGGTCTCCCTCTGGCCGTGGCATTCGGGAACCGCTTTCCCACGCTGGGTTTTGATATCAACCGCGCCCGCATTGAAGAGCTGGAGGCAGGGCGCGACAGTTCCCTTGAAGTCAGCAGCACGGAACTCGCCGCAGTCAAGGATCTCTCATATACCAGAAACCCAGAAGATCTGGCACACTGCAATGTCTATATCGTCACTGTTCCGACGCCTATCGACTCCCACAAGCGGCCGGATTTGAGCCCTCTGGTCAGCGCAAGCAAGACAGCAGGGACGATATTAAAACCCAATGACATTGTCATTTTCGAGTCCACCGTCTACCCCGGCTGCACCGAGGAAGTGTGCGTCCCGATCATGGAGGAGATATCGGGACTTGAATTCAACAAGGACTTCCATGTCGGATACAGTCCCGAACGCATCAATCCGGGCGACAAGGAAAACCGCCTTACCACCATCGTCAAGGTCACCTCTGGCTCCACGCCCGAATCGGCAGACTTTATCGATGCGCTGTACAGAGAGATCATAGAAGCGGGCACCCACAAGGCCAGCAGTATCCGTGTGGCCGAAGCCGCCAAGGTCATCGAAAACACCCAGCGCGATGTCAATATCGCCCTCATCAACGAGCTGGCGCTGATTTTCAACCGCCTGGACATCGATACCCTGGAGGTGCTGGAAGCCGCCGGCAGCAAGTGGAACTTCCTCCCCTTCCGCCCGGGCCTGGTGGGTGGCCACTGCATCGGCGTCGATCCCTACTACCTGACGCACAAGGCCGCGGAGATCGGCTACCACCCAGAGGTGATCCTGGCTGGCCGACGCATCAATGACGGCATGGGGGCCTACGTGGCCGAGCAGGTGATCAAACTCATGACCCGCGCCCGGATCCAGGTCGTCGACGCCCGTATTTTGATACTGGGACTGACCTTCAAAGAAAACTGCCCCGACCTGCGCAATACCCGCGTGGTGGATATCATTGAGGAGCTTAAGGGGTACCACGCCCATATCGACATCTATGATCCCTGGGTCAGCCCTGAAGAAGCTGCGCGTGAGTACCAGGTCGAGCCGATTTCGCAGCCGGCGCAGGGCGCCTATGACGCCGTCATTCTCGCTGTGGCCCATGAACAATTCTGCAACGTGGGTGCGGCTGGTATCCGCGCCCTGTGCAAACCCAATGCGATCCTCTACGATGTCAAATCCATTCTGCCGGCGGACGAGGTGGATGGGAGATTGTAATACCTGGATCCGTGGGTTCAGGGCGGATGCAGAGTGCAAGATATTGGTTTCACAGTGGATTCAAAAAATCTTAGCTTCATCCAAAGGTTAAGTGGGCATTTTTTGAACCGCTGTGGAAGCAAGAGCGTGGGCTATGCGCCATGTACCCACGGATTCAGGTAATAACCAACAAAAGCAGAACTACAGCATGAAAGTATTGATTACCGGAACGGCGGGCTTCATAGGCTCGACTCTCGCCCTGCGGCTCATGGCGCGTGGTGACGAAGTCATCGGCATCGACAACCTGAACGATTATTATGATGTCAGCCTGAAACAGGCGCGCCTGGAAAGACTCAAGGCGCACAATGGCTTTACTGACATCAGGGCCACGCTCGAAGACCGTGAGGCAATCAACCGGATCTTCGAAGAACACAAGCCTCACAGGGTCGTCAATCTTGCCGCGCAGGCCGGCGTGCGTTACTCATTGAAAAACCCTCACGCCTATGTAGACAGCAACCTGGTGGGGTTCATCAACATCCTGGAAGGGTGCCGCCACCATGGCGTTGAGCATCTCGTCTATGCATCGAGCAGTTCCGTCTACGGCGCCAATACCAAAATGCCCTTTTCGGTACACGATAACGTAGACCACCCCGTCAGCCTCTATGCCGCCAGCAAGAAAGCCAATGAGCTCATGGCCCATACCTACAGTCACCTATATGGTCTGCCCACCACGGGACTGCGCTTCTTCACGGTCTACGGCCCCTGGGGGCGGCCCGACATGGCATTGTTTATTTTCACCCGCAATATTCTCGAAGGAAAACCCATCGACGTCTACAACCACGGCAAATGCCGCCGGGACTTCACCTATATCGACGATATCGTGGAGGGCGTCATCAGAACACTGGACAAGCTCCCGGAGCCCAACCCTGACTGGTCAGGCGATCAACCGGATTCCGCCACCAGCAAGGCCCCCTACCGCCTCTACAACATCGGCAACAACCAGCCTGTGGAACTGATGCGTTTCATTGAGATACTGGAGGACTGCCTGGGCAGGAAGGCAAACAAAAACCTCCTGCCGCTGCAGCCCGGCGATGTGCCCGCCACCTACGCGGACGTGGATGACCTGATGCGGGATGTCGGATTCAAGCCAGCGACCGCCATCGAGGACGGCATCGCCCGCTTCGTGGAATGGTACAGAGATTACTACAATATCAAATAAAAACGAGCTGCGCCCCATTCGGGACGCAGCCCATCTTCTGACTTTCCTCTTTTATCTTTGCTCTTTCCCTTGAACTCAATTGATGCGGGGGTCCAATTCTCCGCTCTCATAACGCTTGTACATGTCTTCCAGGGAAACGGGTTTGATCTTGGAGGCCTGGCCCGCGCAACCAAAAGCTTCATAGCGCGCCTTGCAGATTTCCATCATGGCCTTGGTGGCTTCCTTGAGAAATTTGCGGGGATCGAAGTTGGCCGGATTCTCGGCGAGATGACGGCGCACTGCTCCCGTAGAGGCCATGCGCAGATCAGTATCGATATTGACCTTGCGCACACCGTGCTTGATGCCTTCCACGATTTCCTCCACGGGTACGCCATAGGTCTCACCCATGTCGCCGCCATAACTGTTGATGATCTTCAGCCAGTCCTGCGGAACCGAAGAGGAGCCATGCATGACCAGATGGGTGTCGGGGATGCGGGCATGAATTTCCTTGATGCGGTCGATGGCCAGGATGTCGCCGGTGGGCGGACGGGTGAACTTGTAGGCGCCATGGCTGGTGCCGATGGCGATGGCCAGGGCGTCCACCTTGGTCTTCTTGACGAAGTCAGCGGCCTCTTCGGGATCCGTCAGCAGTTGATCCATGGACAGCTTGCCTTCCGCGCCATGACCGTCCTCCTCACCCATTTCGCCGGTCTCCAGGGAACCCAGGCAGCCCAGTTCGCCTTCCACGCTGACGCCGCCGGCATGGGCCATTTTGACGACTTCGCTGGTCACCTCGACGTTATACTCGAAGGTCGAGGGGGTCTTCATGTCGGCCATCAGGGAGCCATCCATCATTACAGAGGTGAAACCACTCTGAATGGAGCGCAGACAGACCGCCGGCTCGGACCCATGATCCTGATGCATGGCAACGGGGATGTGCGGATACATTTCGGTCGCGGCGGTAATCAGGTGCCGCAGAAACGGCTCACCGGCATAGCTGCGCGCGCCGGCTGAACCCTGCATGATGACGGGGCTGTCCACCGCATCCGCGGCCTGCATGATGGCATGCACCTGTTCCATGTTGTTGACGTTGAACGCGGGCAGACCGTAGCCATATTCAGCGGCATGGTCCAGTAACTGGCGCATCGAAATCAGGGCCATAATTATTCTCCTTCCATTTTCATTTATGACAATATTAACCCGGCAACAATATATATCGTATTCAGCCATTGCGTGCCGGTTCGCTGCAAGGCGGCGAAAAGCCGCTGTAGTCATTCTACAGCAAGTTTCGCCAACGCAGTCAGCGGGACGGCACGCAATGGCCTGTCTTTTAATATCAATCTGTTAGGGACTTCAGGCCTGCGCCGGCACGGCGTTGCGGCGCTTGCCAATAGAATCACTATTGCCTGTGCACCGCGCCTTGTTCCAGCGCAGGCCTGAAGTCCTGAATACGATATATATTGTTGCCGGGTTAATAAAACACCTGGCGCTCTTCAGATAGAGGACAATGGGGGCCAGTCCCTCAAGTGCTCAGTAATCCCCTACCCTTACAATCTTCATGACATTTGTCGTCCCATGGATACCCATTAAATCACCTTTTGTGATGATCACCAAATCACCTTCCTCGACCGCGCCCTGTTCACGCAGCACATTCAATACGGCGCGGTTGATTTCGACATAATCGGTGCCATTGGGGAAATAAAATGCCTTGGGATAAACGCCGCGATAGAGCGTCACCTTTCTGCGCGTGGCTTCATGGCGCGTCATGGCATAGATGGGGATGCCGGAACTGATGCGGGACATCCACTGCACGGTGCTTCCCGATTCCGTCAGGGCCGCAATGGCCTTCACGTTCAGATGATTGGCCGTATACATGGTGGCCATGGCAATGGCCTCATCCACATGATGGAATTCCGTATTCATGCGGTGCCTGGAAATGATGGCCACTTTCTGTCTTTCCGCGCCGGAACAGATGCGCGCCATGGCCTCGATCACCTTGACGGGGTAGTGCCCCGTCGCCGTCTCGGCCGACAGCATCACGGCATCCGTACCGTCCAGCACGGCATTGGCCACGTCGAACACCTCGGCGCGGGTGGGAATCTGGTTGTCTATCATGGATTGCATCATCTGCGTGGCGGTGATGACGACGCGGTTCATGCTGCGCGACAACTGGATCAGGTGCTTCTGCACGCCCGGCAGCTCCGCATCACCGATCTCCACCCCCAGGTCACCGCGCGCCACCATGATGGCGTCACTGGCGGCGATGATCTCTTCGATGCCATGCAGGGACTCGGCGCGCTCGATCTTGGCCACCACGCCGCCCTGCCCGCCGGCCTCGTGCAACAACCGGCGCGCCTCGTTGATATCCGCGGCGTTGCGGGGAAACGAGACGGCGATGTAATCGGCGGAAATCTCCGCCGCGGTGCGGATGTCCGCGCGATCCTTGTCGGTAATGGCCGGCGCGGACAGTCCGCCGCCCTGGCGGTTGATGCCCTTGCTGTTGGATAATTCGCCACCCACCTTGACCCGGCAAGCGATGGTTTCGCCAGAAACATCCTCCACCGCCAGCACGATGGCGCCATCGTCGAGCAACAGGATGTCGCCCGGCTTGACGTCATTGGGAAGCTCCTTGTAGGTGATGCCGACCCGCTGTTCATCACCATCATTGGCGTCACAGGTGGCGTCAAGCACGAAGCGGTCGCCCTCCTTGAGGAGGACCTTGCCATTGCGAAATCGTTCGAGACGGATCTTGGGGCCTTGGAGATCGGCGAGCACCCCCACTTCCCTTCCTTCTTCACGGGCGCATTCACGCACCATGTTCACACGGCGAATATGATCCTCGGCCACGCCGTGAGAGAAGTTGACGCGCACCACGTCGAGTCCGGCGGCAATCATTTCCCTCAGCGTTTCAGGATCATCCGTTGATGGCCCCAGGGTCGCAACAATTTTCGTTCGTCTTATCATATAGTCCTTGTCTCGGCTGTCACCTGTCCGGCTCGCCATGCATGCGCACAAGGCGCCTGGCAGGGATGCAGCATGATTATATTATTGTGCCCGCTCTTCCAGTATGGCGACCGCGGGCAGTTTCTTGCCCTCCAGGAATTCCAGGAAGGCGCCGCCGCCCGTCGAAATATAGGAAACCTTGTCGGCAATGCCGTATTTGGCAACGGCGGCCAGCGTGTCACCGCCACCGGCAATGGAAAACGCGGGGCTGTCGGCAATGGCCTGGGCCAGACGCCGGGTTCCTTCCCCGAACTGGTCGAACTCGAAGACCCCCACCGGGCCATTCCATACGATGGTGCCGGCGTTCTTGATGATCTCGTCGAAAACGGCCGACGTATCGGGCCCGACATCGAAGATCATATCACCGTCATTCACTTCGGAGACCGGCTTGAGGGTCGCCTCCGCCGTTTCAGAGAACTCCTTTGCGCAAACCACATCGCTGGGCACGGGGATGTCACCGCCACGCGCCTGGGCGGTCTCCGTCAGCCTGCGGGCCTCGTCCATCAGGTCCTCTTCATACAAGGATTTGCCGACGTTGTAACCCGCCGCCGCAATAAAGGTATTGGCAATCCCGCCCCCCACGATCAACTGGTCTACGATGCCGGAAAGGGATTCCAGCACGGTCAGTTTGGTGGACACCTTGGAGCCCCCCACGATAGCCACCATGGGCCGCGCCGGGTTGTCCAGTGCCTTGCCCAGGGCCTCCAGCTCTCCCGCCAGCAGCGGGCCGGCGCAGGCCATGGGGGCGTATTTTGCCACGCCATGGGTCGATGCCTGGGCGCGATGGGCGGTGCCGAAGGCATCCATGACATAGACATGACACAGCCCGGCATAACGCCGCGACAGCTCTTCATCGTTCTTTTTCTCGCCCGGGTTGAAGCGTACGTTCTCCAGCATCACCACGTCGCCGTCTTCCAGCTCCGGCGCCGATTCCAGATAATCCTTGACGAGGGGGACACGCTTGCCCAGCAGCCCGGAGAGATGCTCGGCGACCGGCGCCAGCGAAAATGCCTCGTTGTACTCTCCCTCGGTGGGCCGGCCCAGATGGGACATGAGCATCACCTGCGCCCCGGCGTCCATGGCCTGCCTGATGGTGGGCAGAGAGGCGCGGATGCGCGTATCGTCGGCGACCTTGCCATCCTTGACGGGCACATTGAGATCCTGGCGAATCAGGACGCGCTTTCCCTCCAGATCCAGGTCGGTCATATTGATTACAGACATGGCTTACTCCAAAAATTAGTATTCAGCAAAGGAGAAACAAGGGTAAAGATACAAGGTACAAGAGGAAAAGAGAAAGGCACATGGGCAATAATACGAAGTTACTAGGGCATGTGGCGGTTATTTCAACCGCCACATGCCCGCCCATCTTGTGCCTTGTATCTTTCCCCTTGTATCTTTCCCCTTGTACCTTTCCCCTTGTATCTCTACCCAGCAATATGCCGCACGAAACGCATCATGTTGCAGGTGTAGCCATACTCGTTGTCATACCAGGACACGACCTTGACGAAAGTCCCGTCCAGGGCGATGCCGGCGCCGGCATCGAAGATGGACGACTGCCCCACGCCGCGGAAGTCAGTGGAAACCACCTTCTCGTCCGTATAGCCCAGGGTGCCCTTCATGGAGCCTTCGGAGGCCGCCCTCATGGCCGCGCAAATATCATCGTAGCTGGCCTCGTTCTCCAGTTCGGCAGTCAGGTCGACCACGGAGACGTCGGACGTGGGAATGCGAAAGGCCATGCCCGTCAGCTTGCCATTCAGTTCAGGCAGCACCACGCCCACCGCCTTGGCGGCGCCGGTGGAAGACGGGATGATGTTCTCGAGAATACCGCGGCCGCCGCGCCAGTCCTTCATGGAGGGCCCGTCCACTGTCTTCTGTGTCGCGGTCGCGGCATGAACCGTGGTCATCAGGCCGCGCTTGATGCCCCATTTGTCGTGCAGCACCTTGGCGACGGGCGCCAGGCAGTTGGTGGTGCAGGAGGCGGCGGAGACGATGGCCTGGCCGGCATAGGTCTCATGGTTCACGCCATAGACGAACATGGGCGTGCCATCCTTGGAAGGCGCGCTCTGCACGACTTTCCGGGCGCCCGCGGCGATGTGCGCCTGGCAGGTTTCCTCGGTCAGGAAGAAACCGGTGCATTCCACGACGATATCCGCGCCGACCTCGCCCCACTTCAGGTTGGCGGGATCGCGCTCGGCGGTGAGGCGGATGGATTTGCCGTTGACCACGAGGGTATTGCCCTCGACCCCCACATCGTAGCCGAAACGGCCGTGGACGGAATCATATTTGAGCATGTAGGCCAGATACTCGGCATCCAGCAAATCATTGATCGCTACGATTTCGATATCCTTGAAATCCTGCGCCACTGCGCGGAACACCATACGGCCGATGCGGCCGAACCCGTTAATACCTACTTTGATTGTCATAGATTTTCTCCATCATTTGATTGAAACCGTGTTTGCCCATCGTGGGCGGCGTTGCCGGGATTTCTAGCCCATGGCCTCGTTGACGGCCTTGACGACGTTTTCCACTGTCACGCCAAAATGCCTGTAGACCTCGGCGGCAGGCGCGGACTCGCCAAAGGTGTTCACGCCGATGATCCTGCCGTTCATGCCGACATACTTGTACCAGCCATCGGAGACGCCGGCTTCGACGGCAACCCGGGCTGTTATGCTGGCGGGAAGAACGGATTCCTTGTAGCTGTCGTCCTGGGCCTCGAAAACATCCGTTGACGGCATGGACACCACGCGCACATTCTTGCCGGATGCGGCCAACTGCTCTGCGGCCTCCAGGGCCATGGAGACTTCGGAGCCCGTGGCGACAATGAGCGCATCGGGCGCAGCGCCGCCATCACGCAACACATAGGCGCCGCGGGCGATATCGGCCATCTGCGCGTCGCTACGGTCAATATGAGGCAGCCCCTGGCGGGACAGGATCAGGCTGGTGGGTCCGTTCCTGCGCTCGATGGCGGCCTTCCAGGCCACCGCCGTCTCCACCGCGTCACAGGGACGCCATACGGACATATTGGGGATCATGCGCAGGGTGGCGGTCTGCTCGACGGGCTGGTGGGTCGGCCCGTCTTCACCCAGCCCGATGGAATCGTGAGTGAACACCAGGATGCTCTGCACCTTCATCAAGGCCGCCATGCGCAAGGCGTTGCGGGCGTATTCGGAGAACATCAGGAAGGTGCCGCCGAAGGGGATGAAACCGCCATGCAGGGCGATACCGTTCATCATGGCCGCCATGCCGAACTCGCGCACGCCGTAATGGATATAGTTGCCATCGGCAACCGTGTTGCTGATGGACCTGGAGCCGCTCCACATGGTCAGGTTGGAACCCGCCAGGTCGGCTGATCCGCCCAGGAATTCCGGCAGGGCCGCGGCATAGCCTTCGATGGCGTTTTGCGAGGCCTTGCGGGAGGCAATATTCTCCGCCTTCTCATTCACTGACTGAATGAAGGCATTGGCCTGCTCCAGCCAGTTGGCGGGCAGATCACCGGCCAGGCGCCGCTCGAGTTCAGCGGCAAGATCTGGATGCGCCTTCTTATAGGCCGCGAATTTGTCGTTCCATTCCTGCTCCTGCCTGGCGCCCTTTTCCTTGGCGTCCCAGGCCGCATAGTATTCATCCGGGATGACGAAAGGCTCGTAATCCCAGCCCAGGTTTTCCCGGGTGGCGCGAATCTCGTCCTCGCCCAGGGGCGCGCCATGACAATCGTGGCTGCCGCACAGGTTAGGCGCGCCGAAACCGATCACGGTCTTGCAGCAGATCATGGTGGGTTTGTCATTGACGGAACGGGCCTCGAGGATGGCGTTGCGGATGGCGTCGGCGTCATGGCCGTCCACATCGCGGATCACATGCCAGCCATAGGACTCGAAGCGCTTGGGCGTGTCATCGGTAAACCAGCCCTCCACGTGCCCGTCGATGGAAATGCCGTTGTCGTCCCAGAATGCGATCAGTTTGCCCAGCCCCAGGGTGCCGGCCAGGGAGCAGGCCTCATGGGAGATGCCTTCCATGAGGCAGCCGTCGCCCAGGAAGACATAGGTGTAGTGGTCGACGATGTGGTGGCCGTCACGGTTGAACTGCCCGGCAAGGATCTTCTCGGCAAGGGCCATGCCCACGCCATTGGTGATACCCTGTCCCAGAGGACCCGTGGTGGTTTCAACACCGGGCGCGTAGCCATACTCGGGATGCCCGGGAGTTTTAGAATGCAGCTGGCGAAACTGTTTGAGATCCTCGATGGAGAGGTCATAGCCACTCAGGTGCAGCAGGGAGTAGATCAGCATGGAGCCGTGCCCGTTGGACAGGATGAAACGGTCCCGGTCCGGCCACTCAGGGTTCGCGGGGTGATGCTTGAGGAAATCATTCCATAGGACCTCCGCAATGTCCGCCATGCCCATGGGCGCGCCCGGGTGGCCCGATTTGGCTTTTTGCACGGCATCCATGCTCAATGCACGAATTGCATTTGCTAGTTCTCTGCGCGATGGCATATCTCTCTCCTAAATATTATTGAAAAAATTCTGTTTCACTGTGCGGATTCACCCTTTCGGCGCACATCGCCCGGCAATGCACTGACTGCCGCCGGCGCCTCCTGTTCAATACTGCGTCAGGATGAAAACTGCACGTGATTTGCTGATCAGGCGCCTGCGGTTTTTCATCCGCATCCCACCCTGTATCAGAAACGTCCTCATACCCGCCAGCCTCCCCCGGCTACTGCGCTGCGGCAGTTCACGACAAGATGGGGCGTCCTCCCTCCGACTGGCCAGGCTGAATTTTCAAGCTGTTCTTCCGCCGGTGAGCCGAGCCCGGCATATAAACGTGCTATTTTCTCTTACCCGGCGCTGTTCAGCAATAGCCTGGGAGATAATATCCCGATAAAAAAACCCAAAACGTCAAATAACCGGCGGACAAGCCAAGCTCAATTCGCCTCGTCACGCCATTTGATAGAACAACCCATGCTCGGTATCTGATCCTGTGGCCCCATGCCGGTCCGGGCCACCTGCACCATGGCCTCAAACAGGTCGCGGCGCACATCGGCGGGGGCAGCTTCTTTTCTGCTGGCATCCAGCCTGCCCCGGTATTGAAGTTCCAGTTTGCCGTTGTAGCCAAAGAAATCCGGTGTACAGACCGCCCCGTAGGCCTTGGCGACTTCCTGGGTCTCATCCAGCAGATACGGGAAAGGAAAATCAAATTCCTCTGCAATTTTCTTCATATTCTCGAAAGAGTCCTCGGGATAATCGGCCGGGTCATTGGACATGATGGCCACGCTGTTGACGCCATACCCCTGCAGCTCCCTGGCATCCCTCACGATACGGTCCCGTATGGCCTTGACATAGGGGCAATGGTTGCAGATGAACATCACCAGCAGGCCTTTTTCACCGCGGCAATCGTCAAGCGTCCACACCTTGCCATCCACCCCTGGCAGGGAAAAATCAATTGCAGGGGCGCCAAAATCACATACGGGTGTTTCAAGACTGACCATAGATATTCCTCCATTCTCCAGCACGACGGGCAGCCTCAAACCGTGCCTGCCCGGGGGGCGGCTATTATAACGATGATTTTCCACGAGAAACAGGGCTTTTTTTGCCCGCCACTCAGAAAACACGATTTTCATGAAAACGGAAATCTTGCCGATACCGACTCTGGTAAACGGGAAACTGAAAGGTTAACATTGGGGATTGCGTTAAAAATGCATAAGAACCCGCGGCGACCGCCAAATCCCAATGCCAACCACATATTGATCCATAGTTTCACCAGAGAATTGGGCTGGCAGGCGAAAATCAAAACGAGGAAAACATGAGCAAATCCTATCTATTTACTTCCGAGTCCGTATCAGAAGGCCACCCAGACAAGGTGGCCGACCAGATCTCCGACGCCATCCTGGACGCCATCCTGGCCGACGATCCCAAATCCCGCGTCGCCTGTGAAACGATGGTCAACACGGGCATGGTCATCATCTCCGGGGAAATCACCACATCCGCCTGGGTGGATATGCAGGATATCGTGCGTCAGACCATCAAGCGCATCGGTTATAACAGCTCGGAGATGGGCTTTGACTGGGAATCCTGCGCGGTCCTGACGGCCATCGACAAGCAATCCGCCGATATCGCCATGGGTGTGGATGAAAGTAATGAACATGAGCAAGGCGCCGGTGATCAGGGCCTGATGTTCGGTTTCGCCTCCAACGAGACGGACGTGCTGATGCCTGCCCCCATTACCTATGCCCACCGTCTGGTCAAGCGCCAGGCCGAGATGCGCAAGAACGGCGTCCTTCCCTGGCTGCGCCCCGACGCCAAGAGCCAGGTGACCTTCCGCTATGAAGACCACAAGCCGGTCGGCATCGATGCCGTGGTATTGTCCAGCCAGCACGACCCCGATATCGACAACAAGGTGCTGACCGAGGCCATCATGGACGAAATCATCAAACCGGTGCTGCCCGCCGAATGGATCGATGGGGACACCAAGTTCTTCATCAACCCGACCGGTCGATTCGTCATCGGCGGGCCGGTGGGCGACTGCGGACTCACGGGACGCAAGATCATCGTGGACACCTATGGCGGCATGGCGCGCCATGGCGGCGGCGCCTTCTCGGGCAAGGACCCCTCCAAGGTGGACCGCTCCGCCGCCTATGCGGGCCGCTACGTGGCCAAGAACATCGTGGCGGCCGGCCTGGCCGACCGTTGCGAGGTCCAGGTCTCCTACGCCATCGGCGTGGCCGAACCCACCTCCGTCAGCGTGGAGACCTTCGGTACCGGCAGGGTGCCGGACGACAAGATCATTTCGATCATCCGCGATGTCTTCGACCTGCGCCCCAAGGGGCTGGTCACCATGCTGGACCTGCTGCGCCCCATTTATGGCAACACCGCCGCCTATGGCCATTTCGGCCGTGAAGAAGCCGACTTCACCTGGGAGAAAAGCGACAAGGCCGATATCATCAGGGACGCCGCGGGCCTCTGAAAACAGACAGTGATTGCAAACAGGAGAATTGAATGAGCACACAAGCAGCCGAAAACCTGAACTCCGATTTCAAAGTCGCGGACATCTCCCTGGCGGAATGGGGACGCAAGGAAATCGCCATTGCCGAAACCGAAATGCCCGGCCTGATCGCCACCCGGGAAAAATATCGTGAGGAGCAGCCCCTGAAAGGCGCGCGTATCGCCGGCAGCCTGCATATGACCATCCAGACCGCCGTACTGATAGAGACCCTGGTGGCCCTGGGCGCCGAGGTGCGCTGGGCCTCCTGCAACATCTTCTCGACCCAGGATCACGCCGCGGCGGCCATCGCAGACGAAGGCATCCCGGTTTTTGCCCACAAGGGTGAATCCCTGGAGGAATACTGGGAATACACCCACCGCATCATGGAATGGTCAGACGGCGGCACACCGAACATGATCCTTGATGATGGTGGCGACGCCACATTGCTGCTCATTCTCGGCTCCAAGGCCGAGCAGGACCCCAGTGTCATCGCCAATCCGGGCAGCGAGGAGGAAGAATATCTGTTTGCGGCCATCAAAAAGCGCCTTGCCGAACAACCGGGCTGGTACAGCAAGACCAAGGCCAATATCAAGGGCGTCACGGAAGAGACGACGACAGGCGTTCACCGCCTCTACCAGATGGAAAGCAAGGGTGAGCTGCCCTTCCCTGCCTTCAATGTCAACGATTCCGTCACCAAATCCAAATTCGACAACCTGTACGGATGCCGCGAGTCCCTGTTGGACGGCATCAAGCGCGCCACCGACGTCATGATCGCCGGCAAAATCTGTGTCGTGCTCGGCTACGGCGACGTGGGCAAGGGCTGCGCCCAGGCCTTCCGCGGCATGGGCGCCACCGTGTGGGTCACCGAGGTCGACCCCATCTGCGCCCTGCAGGCCGCGATGGAGGGCTACCGCATCGTGGACATGAACGAGGCCGCCAGCCAGGGGGACATCTTCGTCACCACCACGGGTAATTACCATGTCATCACCCATGATCACATGGCGGCCATGAAGGATCAGGCCATCGTGTGCAACATCGGGCACTTCGACAATGAAATCGATGTGGCGTCTCTGAGCCAATACCAGTGGGAGAACATCAAGCCCCAGGTGGACCACATCATTTTCCCCAATGGCAAGCGCATCATTCTGCTGGCGGAAGGGCGCCTGGTGAACCTGGGCTGCGCCACCGGCCACCCCAGCTTTGTCATGTCCAACTCCTTCACCAACCAGACTCTGGCCCAGATCGAGCTGTTCACCAATCCGGGCAAGTATGAGAACAAGGTCTATGTCCTGCCCAAGAAGCTCGACGAGGAAGTGGCAAGGCTGCATCTGGAAAAGGTCGGCGCGACACTGACGACGCTGACCCAGGAACAGGCGGACTATATCGGTGTGCCTGTGGAAGGACCCTACAAACCAGAGCATTACAGGTATTAATGTAAGAGCAAAGATAAAAGAGGAAAGAGAAAAGTGAATGCACTTCTTCTCTTTCCTCTTACCTGACCCGCTTTACCCTTTACTCTTTTATCTTTTCTCTTTACTCTGCTTTCTATGGACTCACAGAAAAAATATCCCAAGGCCTACAGCTTCGAGTTTTTTCCGCCCAAGACCGAAAAAGGTGAGGAAAAGCTGCGCGCCGTCAGCATGGAACTGGCCAGGCTGAACCCGTGCTTCTTCTCCGTCACCTTCGGCGCCGGTGGCTCGACCCGCGAGCGCACATTGTCCGCGGTTCAGGATCTCAAGCAACAGACCGGCATCGACGTGGCGCCCCACCTGTCCTGTATCGGCTCGACCCGCGACAGCATCCGGGAGATTCTCAATATCTACATGGAGAACGGCATACGCCATCTGGTCGCCTTGCGTGGCGACATGCCCTCGGGCATGCATACGCCCGGCGCCTTCCGCTATGCCAATGAGCTGGTCGAATTCATTCGCAAGGAGACAGGGGATCATTTCTTTATCGAGGTGGCCGCCTACCCTGAATTCCACCCCCAGGCCAAATCGGCGCAGGAAGACCTGCTGAATTTCAAGCGCAAGGTAGAGGCCGGCGCGGACGCGGCCTTGACACAATACTTCTATAATGCCGATGCCTATTTCAGCTTCGTTGACAGCTGCGAGGCGCTGGGCCTGGACCTGCCCATTGTTCCGGGCATCATGCCCATCACCAACCATACCCAACTGGCGCGTTTCTCCGACGCCTGTGGCGCTGAGATTCCGCGCTGGATACGCAAGCGCCTGGAAGGATTTGGAGACGACATCGAATCCATCAAGGCCTTTGGCCTCGATGTCACCACAGCCTTATGCCGCAGACTGCTGGAAGGAGGTGCGCCCGGCCTGCATTTCTATACCATGAACCAGACAGAGGCCACCCTCGCCATCTGGAATGCCCTCGACCTGCCAAGGGAAAAAAGCCAGCGCATGCCGGCGCCATCCTGATCAGTAAGGCACTTCCCGCCCATCGAAGGCGACAAAGGCGCCCGGCGCATACGCTTCGACCCTGGCGATCACGTCCGCCATGCCGCCCACCGCCTGCTCCACATCGATCAAGCCTGAATGCCCCGTCATATCCGTCCTCACCCAGCCGGGATGCAGGGTGATCACGCGCACGCCCTCCGGTGCGAGATCCATGGCCATGGATTTGGAAACGATGACCAAGGCAGCCTTGGCGGCCCGGTATGCGTAGCACCCGCCACTG
>Ga0256839_1001111_pt1 | contig 33424 bp, 30 predicted proteins | sample 354166metaG_FD_185968 | JGI IMG/M metagenome (GOLD analysis project Ga0256839, IMG submission 185968) | Hydrothermal vent microbial communities from Mid Atlantic Ridge, Atlantic Ocean - 354-166 | ecosystem: Environmental > Aquatic > Marine > Hydrothermal vents | place: Atlantic Ocean: Mid...
GTCTCTTTTCCGTCTCGAGTTCGATGTTGTGGCGTTCGCCGTAACCCTTTGCAACCTCGTTTTTCCCGCCGCCCCTGCCGAACCTGCCGGCGGCGTCGCTGAGTGTTTCCCCCAGCTTGGCGTGTCCCTCAACGGAATCATAACTTTCAATCAGAGTGATCCTGGAGCTCTCCATCGGTTCCTTTGTGATTTTGTACGCCCTGAAATGCCCCAGGTCGACTGCGATTATTATTTTCATCGGGTACCTCTTCTTCCTTTCTGAGATTTGATAGGCTCTACAGTTTAATTTTAACTCTTTATCTCATATATGACAAACATGGGATGATACCGGGACCGCCGCAGACGTGCCATATCCGGTAAAATATGGTAAAGTTACTGGAAAAGACCTTGAATAACGGAGATGCCGGCTTGAAAAGGAACACCCTTTCTATAGGCGCGTTTTTCGACGTTGACAAGACAATAACAGACAGCAACACCATGACCAGCTTTTATTGGTATTTCCACCGGAACCGGCGGCGGCCGGATTTGCCCGTCATAGCCTCTCTGGCCAAATCAATGTACATGAGCGCGGCGTTCGTCAAGTTCGCATGGTGCCTTGCACACAGCCTGAAAGACGATGACAGAATGGCGGTCAATAAAAAATACTATGCCTGCCTCAGGGGAATAAACACGGAAGAATATCATAAGTTGGCGGGGCAGTGGTTTTTCAGGGAAAAAATTTCTTCCACCTACAACACCAGGGTCATAGAGAGGCTGAAGGAGCACCAGTCGCAAAGACATACCGTTGTGCTTGTATCCGGCTCGCATACGCCCCTGATAAGGCCTCTCGGGAACGAGCTGGGCGTGGATTCCATAATAGCAACAGAGGTTGAAACATCAGGGGGGCGCTTTACCGGCAGGATACTGAATGACGAACCGCTTGTGGGAGCGGGCAAGGCCAATGCCGTCAGAGCATTTGCCGGGAGGCACGGCATTGACCTGTCGCGGAGCTATGCCTACTCAGACCATTTCTCGGATGTAAAGATGCTTGAAGCAGTAGGAAATCCCTCCGCGGTAATCGGTGACAGGAGGTTGCGGGAATATGCGCAGGCGCGCGGCTGGGATATGATTATCCTCTGATACCCGCTCCGGGGAAAAATATCGTCACACGACAACAACGGATATCTTGTAACCGAACCGGTTTCTTGCATACTTGTCGGCGTACCAGTCGTTCTCGCGGCGGGTGCCGTCGATCAGATAGCTGAACCTGTACTCCCTGTTGCTGTCCAGATCCAAGGTTATGATAAAATCCCCGTTGTCCATCCGCACCATGTGTGTTTCCGAAGGATCCCAGTTGTTGAAATCACCTATGAGACTGACGTTCCGCGCATCGCCGGCCGTCTCCTTCAGGAGCCTGAACGTAACCCTGCACCTGTATCCGTTGTTGTAATACTCCTTTATGAATCCCAGCTTGCTGGGCAGGCCGTCGGTATAGGGGATATGCACGAAGGAGAATATCTGTTCCAGCGCCTGTTTCTGCATGTCCCTGTCCTTCATCTTGAGCTCGATTCCCGCGAGGCATCTCCTGCCCGCCTGTCTCTTCCATACCACATCACCGAACACGGGCACGGATTTCTTCCCTCCCTGAAGCTCAACGATCAGTTCCAGGTTCTCATACACGATAAACCTGAAATCATGCGCCTCGACCCTGAACCCCCCGCTGCATAAATCCCGGGTCACACCTGTCGCATAGTCCGTGGCCCCGTAAGTAGGCCGGAACTTTACATTAATGGGGACTTCAAATCGCACGCATTTCCTTCTGTTGTTCAACATCTTCCTGTTTTTTTACCTTAGCAGCGGCATAAAAACACCGCCCGCGGGCAGGAGAGCCCGGAGGTTTTACGGCGGACTTCTCTGCCGGCTTATGCAACATTAAGGTTTATTTTTGCCCTGGAAACCGGGGCAGGCCTCAAACCCTTTGCAGCTTTTCCGTTTTCTCAGCTTGCAGTCCCTGTTTACACATATGTCCGCGCCCTGTTTTTCGGGGGAGGGCTTTTTCCGCCTGCCGGTATGTTTTTGCTCTGCCACGGTTTGTTATTGCAACAGCCCGGCTTATCCAGGGAGAAGTTGAGCGACCACAACGGATATGATTTAAATCATACCTGCTCTTCATATGCAGCAATATGATGTATTTATTGCAGATGAACATATATATACTACAAAAAAACCGTGTACAAAAACAATTGAAAAATTTTTGCGGAAGTTTTAGCATGTTGGAGAGCCGTGGAAGCCGGAAGATGCACCGCCGGGTTACACGCCTGAAGCAGGAGGTGATTATGGATGCCAAAGAACTGTTCCGGAATGCACAGCGTTTTTTCGTTGAAGGCAGGCACAGGGAAAGTATCGAGGCCTTCGGCAAGTCCATAGATGCTGGGGAGAGAACCGAAATCGCGTTTCTCAGCCGGGGGGTCGCCTACCTCAAAATAGAGGACACGGACAGGGCCATAGAAGACTTCAGCACAGTGATAGGCATGAACGACCGGAATTTCCGCGCGTATTTCTACCGCGGCACCGCGTATATGAGAAAGGAGGATTTCAGGAGCGCCATAGCCGATTTTGACAAAACCATAGAGCTGAAGCCGGACCACGGCGCTGCGTTTTTTGCAAGGGGCACGGCGTATGCGCAGACAGGCAATGAGTACGAGGCCTCGAGAAACCTGAAGACGGCCATGACTTTCTCCGAGATCTCGATGCAGAGCTTTGCGGACCATTACGGGATGTTCAGGACCCAGTTCGACAAGGCGCTGGCATTTATGACAGGCGCGGATATCCCGCCCTCCGTGTCGCTGACGGGTGACGAAATAAAGACCCTGAAAAAATGGCTTGACGAAGGGGACGAATACCATTAGGATATCCTTGACTTCAGATTAATATTGCATGAACCGGCGGTGGTTTTACCTTAATGTTGCACAAGCCGGCAGGGGAGTCCGGCGTAAAACCTCCGGGCTCTCCTGCCCGCGGGCGGCATTTTTATGCCGCTGTAAGGTTGATGCAACCGTAAGGAATGAAGGGAGGCGTGTGGATACCGAAAGAAAACTGGAAAAAATTGCAAGACTGATTCGTTACTATATTCTTGTATCAACCACAAACGCCGGTTCCGGCCATCCGACTTCTTCCCTGTCGGCAACCGACCTGATGACATGCCTCCTGTTCGGCGGGATATTCAGGTTCGACATAAACCGGCCCGGGCACCCCAACAATGACCGCCTGATCTTTTCCAAGGGCCATGCCGCCCCGCTTTTTTACGCACAGTGGGCCGCAGCCGGCGTGTTGACCGAGGAAGAGCTGATGAGCCTGAGGAAGTTCGGCAGCCGCCTTGAAGGCCATCCCACGAGGGCGTTCGACCTTGTTGAAGCGGCAACCGGCTCCCTCGGACAGGGGCTCTCCATAGGAGTCGGCATCGCCCTGAACGCCGCATATGTAGACAAACTTCCGTACAGGACATACGTGCTCCTGGGAGACAGTGAAATGGCCGAAGGCTCGCAGTGGGAGGCAATGCAGATAGCCTCCCATTACAGGCTCGGCAATCTTGTAGGCATCCTTGATGTAAACCGCCTGGGCCAGCGCGGAGAGACAATGTACGGGCATAACCTGGCGCTTTATGAAAAACGCATATCCTCTTTCGGCTGGGAGACCATTGTAATCGACGGGCATTCCACGGGGGAAATCCTCTCAGCCTATGAAAAGGCCTCGGCCGCCGGGGACAGGCCCGTCATGATCATCGCAAGGACCGTAAAGGGCAGGGGTGTCTCATTCATAGAGGATAAAAACGGCTGGCACGGCAAGACCATCAGCCGCGAGGACCTGCCGCGCGCCCTTGAAGAACTCGGCGAGGTTGATAAATCAGTGCGCGGGGAGATTCCGCTGCCGGAAGACATTGAGCCCGGTAAAAAGGCGCCGCAGGATATGGAGGATGTTGATTATGAGCCGGGCACGCCCGTTGCCACGAGGAAGGCATACGGAAACGCACTGAAGCGCATTTTTCCGGCCTTCCCCGGCATGGTGGTGCTGGATGCCGAGGTAAGCAATTCAACCTATTCGGAAATATTCCGGGAGGCGTATCCGGAGCGTTTTTTCGAGATGTATATCGCGGAGCAGAACATGGCCGGCGTGGCCCTCGGCCTAGCATCAAGGGGCAGGACACCATTTGTCTCCACCTTTGCCGCATTCATGACCCGCGCATGCGACCAGATAAGGATGAGCCGTTATTCCGGGGCCGACATCAAGTTCTGCGGCTCGCACGCCGGAGTATCAATAGGTGAAGACGGCGCATCGCAGATGGGCCTTGAGGACATCTCCATGTTCAGGGCGATCCTCGACAGCGTGGTCCTGTACCCCTCCGACGCCGTATCGACCGAAAGGCTCGTGGAAGAGATGGCGGGGCATAAAGGCATAGCATACCTAAGAACCACGCGCAAAGCAACGCCTGTCATCTACAGCAGGGACGAGAAATTCTCAATCGGCGGCAGCAAGGTGCTGAGACAGAGCGATAAAGACAGGGTGACTGTTATTGCCGCCGGCATCACCCTGCATGAGGCCCTTCAGGCATACGAGGAATTAATGAAAGAGGATATCTTCATACGTGTTATTGATCTTTACAGCATAAAACCCCTCGACCGCACCGCCCTTGAAACCGCCGCCAGGGAAACAGGCGCGTTTATTACCGTTGAAGACCATTTCAGCGAAGGGGGCATCGGAGAGGCCGTAAGGAGCTCGATCCCGGAAAACCCCGTGCCTGTATATTCACTTGCAGTGAGAAAGATGCCCAGGAGCGGCAAGCCGGCCGAACTGCTTGATTACGAGGAAATATCAAAGGGGGCGATTGTTTCTGCGGTTAAGAAGCTGTTATGAGTCTCTTGCAAAAGTCCTCCGTCCGTCACATCGAGCGGAGAGAGGTGTCTTATAACTCATCGATACCGAAAGATTTCTCCCTTGGTCGAAATGACAAGGCATTTTCATGCTTTTGCAAGAGTCTCGCATGACTTTAATATTGCAATACACCCTTTAAGTCCTGCAACAGGGACATATTTCCGGTGTCCCGACGCTTTATAAAGGTTTTACGCCGGACCCTCCTGCCGGCTTATGCAGCTGTAAGGTTAAGGTGGACTGGGTTGCTGCAGGGTTGACAATTATCATTATGCATGTTAGGCTTAGAGTGAAGTTCAGAAGTTTTTGTAAGAGGCCGGGCCGCAAAGACTTTAGCTTTGCGGTCCCTTTTTGTTTTAAAGGCAACGGGTCGTTCTGATACTTTAGTTTATATGTAAGGAGGCAGGCAAAAGATATGGTGAACGGTACAGTAAAGTGGTTCAACGAATCCAAAGGCTACGGCTTTATCTCGAAAGAAGACGGCGGCGATGTTTTCGTCCATTACTCTTCCATAGCCGGCAACGGTTTCAAATCTCTTTTGGAAGGCGATTCCGTCAGTTTTGAGATTGAAGAAGGCGCAAAGGGCCAGAAAGCAATCAACGTGATCAAGCTGTGATCAACTTCCGGGGCGCTTCCTGCAAAAGCAGGAAGCGCCTTTATTTTCCCACGCCCTCCATTTGACTAACGCTTCTGATTTCCTGTAATATTTCATAGTCCAAATAAACCCTGATGTTGCATAAGCGGGCGGGAGGGTCTCCGGCGTAAAACCTCCGGGCTCTCCCGCGCGCGGTATTTTTATGCCGGTGTAAGGCAAACCATGCCGCCGGCAATTTCCGGAGGAACATCATTGACAATAACGGAGCAAATCCTTGCAGTACATGCGGGCAGAGAACAGGTGTCGCCCGGCGAACTGATAAACGCAAAGGTCGACATCGTACTCGCAAACGATATAACCGCGCCCATAGCGATCAGGGAGTTTGAAAAGACCGGGGCCGCGGATGTTTTCGACAGGGACAGGATCGCCTTCATACCGGATCATTTTACACCGCAGAAGGACATCAGGGCCGCGGAGCAGTGCAGGATGCTCAGGGATTTTGCAAGGGATTACAACCTCGGGCTTTATTTCGAGGTCGGCAGGATGGGTGTTGAGCATGCACTTCTTCCGGAGCAGGGCATTGTCCTGCCCGGAGACCTCGTCATAGGCGCGGACAGCCATACATGCACATACGGCGCCCTCGGGGCATTCTCCACGGGCGTGGGCTCAACCGATGCGGCTGCTGCAATGGCAACCGGCGAATGCTGGTTCAGGGTGCCTGAGTCCATGAAACTCATCTATTACGGCAAACTGAACAGGTGGGTCGGAGGAAAGGACCTGATACTTCACACAATCGGCGCCATAGGGGTGGACGGGGCGCTTTACAGGGCAATGGAATTCGAGGGCGAGGCGATAAGCTCGCTTCCCATGGCCGGGAGACTGACCATGTGCAATATGGCGATTGAAGCCGGCGCCAAGAACGGCATCATTGTTCCGGACCGTGTTACCGAAGAATACGTAAAGCCGAGGGCGAAGAGGCGGTACGCGTTTTATTCATCCGGCGAAGACGCAACGTATGTTGATGTCAGGGAATACGACTGTTCAAAGATACCGCTTACCGTATCCTGCCCCCACCTGCCGTCCAATACCAGGCCTGCCGAGGAGCTTTCCTCGGTTGCGATCGACCAGGTCGTCGTGGGCTCATGCACAAACGGCAGGCTGGAGGATATAAGGGAGGCTGCGGAGATTATAAAGGGCCGGAAGGTTCATCCGGACACGAGGATGATAGTTATCCCCGCAACCCAGCAGATTTACCTGGATGCACTGAAAGAGGGACTGGCGGAGATTTTCATTGAGGCCGGCGCCGTGTTTTCAACCCCTACATGCGGGCCGTGCCTCGGCGGCCACATGGGTGTCCTTGCAAAGGGGGAGAGGGCGGTTGCAACCACGAACAGGAATTTTACGGGCAGGATGGGGCATCCCGAAAGCGAGGTTTATCTCGCCAACCCCGCCGTTGCCGCGGCATCCGCCGTCAAGGGCAGGATAGCCGTCCCGGAGGAGGTACTGTGATACTGAAGGGAAAGGTCTGGAAATTCGGGGACAATATTGACACGGACGCGATAATCCCGGCGCGCTACCTCAACACGTCCGACCCGCATGAGCTGGCAAAACATGTCATGGAAGATGCGGACAGGGAGTTTCCTTCAAAGGTCGGCGCAGGGGACATGATTGTTGCAGGGGCGAATTTCGGTTGCGGCTCCTCAAGGGAGCACGCGCCTATTGCTATCAGGGCCGCGGGCATCCAGGCCGTTGTTGCAAAGAGCTTTGCGCGGATCTTTTACAGGAACGCTTTCAACATCGGTCTTCCGATATTTGAATCCGAAGAGGCACCGGGCGGGATACGTGAAGGTGACGAGATAGAAATCGATGCGGACGGGGGCGCCATAAGGAATATAACAAAAGGCGAGGAGTACGCCGCAAAGCCCATCCCGCCGTTTATGCAGGAGCTGATAGCAGCAGGGGGACTGATCGAATGGACGAAAAAGCGCATAACGTCCCCTTAGATTCAGTTGATCACGCGTGCATTGTAAAACGAATCCCTTTCCACGGCGACCCTGCCGGCCTTTTCAATGAGATGGACCAGCGCCGCCTTTGACATGGCATTTCCGGATAATGCGCCTGCTGAATGGGTGATCTTTTCTTCAATGATTGTACCGTCCATGTCATCGGCCCCGAACAGGAGGGCGAGCTGCGCGATTTTCTCGCCAAGCATTACCCAGTAGGCCTTGATGTGAGGAAAGTTGTCGAGAAAGAGTCTCGAGACCGCTATGGTCATGAGGTCATCCGTGCCGGATGTATATTTTGCCCCCGGTACTTCCGTGTTCACGGGGTGAAAGGACAGGGGAATGAACGCCTGAAAGCCGCCGGTTTTATCCTGAAGCTCGCGGAGCTTCAGCATGTGCTCCACCCTGTGCTTATAAGTCTCAATGTGCCCGTAGAGCATAGTCGCATTGGACCTTATGCCCGCCCTGTGCGCGGTCTCCATTATCCTGAGCCAGCGTGCGCCGCTGATTTTTTCAGGGCATAGCTTGTTTCTGACCCTGCCGTTGAATATCTCCGCGCCGCCGCCGGGCATGGAACCGAGCCCCGCGTTTTTCAGGGCAAGGAGTGTGTCCCTGAGGGACAGGCCGCTGATCTTTGAGAAATAATCTATCTCGACAGCGGTGAATGCCTTTATGTGCAGCTCCGGGAACGTCCGGCGGATTTCGCTCAGCATCTGAAGGTAATAATCAAACGGCCGGTGCGGATGAAGGCCACCTACTATATGGACCTCGCAATGCACTTCATTGCCGTTTTTTCCGCGCCGCGGCTTCCCCTTGCCGTCTGTGTTTGAATACCATTTTCTGATCTTTGAGATTATCCCCCTGATGCTCAGCTCGTACGCGCCCCTGTCGCCTTCGGAGCGGCTGAAGGCGCAGAACCTGCACCTGTTGACGCAGATATTCGAGGGGTTTATGTGATGGTTCCGGATGAAATACGCCCTCTTGCCGTTTTTGTTGCGGGCGACATGCGCGGCCAACCTCCCGGCGGTGAAGATGTCGTTGCTCTCAAACAGCTCAAGGGCCTCTGAGGGGCTGAGGCGCTTCCCGGACAGTACCTTTTTTTCAATCCGTCTAAGGGACACGTCCCATGCCCTCAAGCCTCGCTATCCGCTCCTCCATCGGGGGGTGGGTGCTGAACAGTTTTGCAATACCGCCGCCTGAAAGGGGATTGACAATGAACATATGCGCCGTCGCAGGCTGTGCCTCAAGCGGTATCCTCTGGGCCGCGGCCTGGAGCTTCCTCAATGCGTTTGAGAGATAGCGGGGGTTTCCCGCTATCTTGGCCCCCCCTGAATCAGCGGCATACTCCCTTGAGCGGGATATGGCCATCTGTATCAGCAGGGCCGCAACAGGCGCAACGATCATCATGACGATTGCAACCACGGGGTTGCTGTCTTCATCGTCCCTGTTTCCGAAGATAAACGCCCATCTCGCCATAAAGGCCAGGTAACTGACGGCGCCCGCGATCGTCGCTGCCACAGTTCCTATGAGTATGTCCCTGTGTTTGATGTGGGCGAGCTCATGCCCTATGACACCCTCAAGTTCCTCCCGGCTCAGGAGATTCATTATTCCGGTTGTCACGGCGACCGCTGCATGCGAGGGGTTCCTGCCGGTAGCGAATGCATTGGGCTGTGCCTGATCCATGATATACACCCGCGGCATGGGAATTTCGGCCCTCTGCGCAAGCCTTCTTACTATTGAGTACAGTTCGGGCGCGTCTGCTTCGGAGACTTCCCTTGCCCTGTACATTTTCAGCACTATCTTGTCGCTGAACCAGTAGCTGAAGGCGTTCATCGCCAGGGCGAATATAAGGGCGATTGTCATGCCGGACCGTCCTCCGAGCGCAGCCCCCGCCCACAAAAGAACGATGGTGAGTCCTGTCATCAGAAGCGCTGTCTTGAATATGTTCATAAATTAATTACCTCCGTAACAAAATGATACACAAAAATAGTTTACTAAGGTTCCGTCTTAAAAGCAATACACCACATTCCGCCAAATTCCCCCCGGTTGGCCGGTTTTTGAGAGATTTTTACGTGTATTCACGGTATAATCGTATATATAGACATTAATGTTGCATAAGCCGGCAGGAGAGTCCGGCAAGCGGTATTTTTATGCAACCGGAAGGTAGACAGAGATGGAGAGATACGATATTATCATAATCGGCGCCGGGATCAGCGGATTGAGCCTGGCCCATTACTGTGCCGCTGGAGGGCTCGGGACCCTTGTCATCGAAAAGAGCGGCAGGCCCGGAGGAACACTTCACTCTCATCGCTTTCAGGAGGCTGGCGCCGGAGGATTCTGGATAGAGTTGGGCGCGCACACGTGTTACAATTCCTATTGCAACCTGCTGCAGATCATGGAAGGCTGCGGGATTCTCGACCGCCTTACCGCGCGGGAGAAGGTCGGCTTCAGGTTCCTGTCAGGGAACCGGTTGAAATCGATTCCCTCGCAGCTCAACTTTGCGGAGTTGCTGTTGTCACTGCCCCGCATCCTGACTGTGAAAAAGAGCGGAAAGAGCATAGAGGCATATTATTCGGCAATAGCCGGTCCCGGAAATTTCCGGAGGGTCCTCGCCCCGGCCTTCAATGCGGTGGTTTCCCAGAGGGCGGATGATTTTCCCGCCGACATGCTGTTCAAAAAGAGAAATCGGCGCAGGGATATAGTGAAAAAATTCACGCTCTCCGGGGGACTCGCGACCATCACGGATGCAATTGCATCTGAAAGGGGCATCGTGGTTGCAACAGGGAAAGAGGCGCAGGCTGTAGGCGCCTCCGGCGGCTCTTTTACGGTTGCAACCACGGACGGGGCCTGCTATGAATCCGCCTTTCTGGCTCTCGCCACCCCGGCCCCGGTTGCGGCGCGGCTCCTTCGATCCGGCTTCCCGGAGGTGTCGGGCCGCCTTTCCCGGATCGGTGCGGTGGAGGTCGAATCAATAGGAGTGGCTGTAAGAAAGGAAAACGTTTCCATTGAACGGGTGGCGGGAATCATCCCGGCTGCTGAGGACGGTTTTTATTCGGTTGTCTCCAGGGACACGGTGCCGCATGAAAGGTATCGCGGCTTCACCTTTCATTTCAGACCCGGCGCGGCGGACCGTGAAGCCCGGATCAGCCGCGTATGCGAGGTGCTCGGCGTGCAGAAAAGACAGCTTGATTATGTAATCCATAGTGAAAACCTCGTGCCGAGCCTCAGGGTCGGGCACGAGGGATTGATCAGTACGATCGACGATCTCATTGAAGGCACCAGGCTTTTGCTGACCGGCAACTATTTTTCGGGAATGGCGATTGAGGATTGTGTAATCAGGTCGCTGAAAGAGTTCAACAGGTTAAGTGCACTATGAACAACTCCCGGACTACGAACTTCTGAAATTTCATTACCCCGCCTCCGGCAGTTTCCTGAACACCCTCCATCCCTTCAGCAGGTCTATGGCCCGCTGGAGCTGGTTGTCCTTGTCTTCCGAGACCTCTGAGGGAACGACTTCTGTTTCCTTGTCGCTGTCTTTGCCGTCCTCATCTTCCTTGTCTTTGCCGCTATCACCGTCACTGTCTTTGCCGTTCCCGTTGTCTTCACCTGAGACATCGTTTATAAGATGTTTGCTCAGGTCCTTTTCCCGGATGACGGGATGTGTTTCCACCCCGTTTTTCGCCTCAAGCCTGACCACTATGTCCGGGGTTATGCCCGTTGTCTGTATGGATCTGCCCCTGGGCGTGTAATACCTCGCGGTTGTAAGCCTGAGGGCCGAGCCGTCGCTCAGGGGGATGACCGTCTGCACGGAGCCCTTGCCGAATGTCTGGGTTCCGAGGATCACCGCCTGTTCCCAGTCCTGCATTGCGCCTGCCACAATCTCCGAGGCGCTGGCGCTTCCCTCATTGACGAGAACGACCATCGGCAGGTTGAAATAGTGGTTGCCGTTTTTGGCGGTGAACTCCGTCTTGTCACCGCTTCTGCCCTTGATGTATACAATGAGTTTTCCTTCCGGCAGGAACCGGCTTGAGACCTCCACCGCGCTTTTCAGGAGTCCTCCGGGGTTGTTTCTGAGGTCGAGAATCAGGGCGTATATCTCTTTCTTGTAGAGGTCGGTCAGGGCCTTTTCAAGCTCCGACGCGGTCTTCTGCTGGAACTGCGTAAGTTTCACATAGCCTATCCCTTCGTCGAGTATCCGGGATTTTACGCTTTTGATCTTTATTATGTCCCTGACAATGGTGATGTCCTTGGGCTTGTCGAGCCCCTTCCTGATTATGGTTATCGTCACGGATGTGCCCGGCTTGCCCCGCAGTTTCGTGACAGCATCGAAAAGGCTGATGTCCTTCGTTGATTCGCCGTCTATCTTGATAATCCTGTCCCCGGCCTTGACGCCGGCCTTGTGGGCCGGTGTATCTTCAATGGGTGCGATTACGGTGAGTATCCCGTCTTTTATGCCGATCTGGATGCCGAGCCCTCCGAATTCCCCCTTGGTGTCGATTTTCATTTCCTTGAACAGCTCGGGGGTCATGAAGGAGGAGTGGGGGTCCAGGGAACTGAGCATGCCCTTTATGGCCCCGTAAACGAGGTCTTTCTCATCCACCTCTTCCACATAGTTTTTCTTGACCAGTGAAAGGGATTCCGCAAATGTTTTGAGACTCTCGTAATGGGTATCCTGCCCCGCATCGACATCTTCCAGCAGGCTCCAGTTGTTGTTGAGCAGTATGACGGTGAATACAACGGTAATAATCAGTATCCATACAAAAGCTGTTGTGCGCCTGAACATTCTTCCTCCCTTGTACCGGAGAAACACGGATATCTATCTCCAGCTTTATACTTTACCTTACAGTCACATGAAAATACCGCCCCCCGGCAGGGGAGCCCGAGGTTTTAGCCGGACCCCGCCGCCGACTTATGCAACATTAAGGTTTATATTAATATTTCCCCCTCTTCCGGCCTTTTTTCTTCAGCCACATCAGCGGGTTGACCGGCTTCCCTTTGTACCTGATCTCAAAATAAAGGCTGGGAACGTTCAGCAGTCTTGACTTGCCGACCGTCCCGACCGCCTCTCCTTTTCTAATTATATCACCTGTCCTGTGAAATATCTCCGAAAGGTTTCCATATAAGCTATGATAGCCGCTGCCGTGATTGATAATCAACAGCAGGCCGTATCCCTTGAACCAGTCGGCGTATACCACCCTGCCGCCCGAGACCGCCCTGGGCCTGTCACCGGGCCTTGCCTTGATTTCTATGCCGTTTTTGAAAACCGGGATATTGAATTTCGGGTCTCTGTATCTTCCGAAGGGAATAAGCACCCTGCCGTTGACAGGCCATGAGAGATGCCCCCTCTGTGACCTGAATCCCTTGCCGGTGACCGATGCGGGTATCTTCTTTTTTCCGAGCCGTCTGATCATCTCGCGGAGCCGTTTTGATGACTCTTCAAGCTCCCTGATGGTTTTTTCGTACGTGCTCCGCTTGCTCCGTATCATTGCAAGGAGCCTGTCCTTCTTGATGCGCTCGGCCTGTAATTCCTTTTTCTTCTGCAGGGCCTCGGCCTTGTTTGTCTCAAGCTTCCTGTGGAGGGTCTCCATCTCTCTTTTCCTGGAGTTGATCGCCCGTATCTTGGCGCCATAAGTCTTCATCTCCCTGCCGTCGTGGTAGGCAATCAGGCTTAAATACCTGCTTTTCCTGATCAGGTCCTGGTAGTCCCCGGCCGAAAGGAGCAGGAGGGCATTGCCGCCGTATTGCTGTTTGTAGAGCATTCTGAGACGCTTTTTCAGGTATTGCCTGCTCTTGCGGGACTTGGCCCTGAGGGCATTGATCTCCCCGGAAAGCCGTGCAATGTCTGAGCTTGTCCGGGCGATGCGTTTGTCATAATAGCGGAGTTCCTGCTGTTTTTTTTCGATGGTCCTGTTTATGGCTTCGATTCTCGAGAGTATGGATTTCTCTTTTTCCCTGGCTTCCCTTACCCGCCGCTTTTTTTCGATAAGCTGTTTCCGGATTTCAGAGAGTTTTTTTTTGGGGTTTGCGGCGTCCGGTTGCGGGAATGGAAAGGCGGCCAGGATAAAAAGCACAAGACATGACACGGCAAGCAAGACCCTGACCCTCCGTCCCCTGTCGCCGGTTTTATTTTCTTTGCTCATGTGTCAGTATCTTATTCTGCCGACCGCGATGAAACTGCCCGTCAAACTCATTGCGGCCCCTGCAATGACAATTGCCATATATGCCCGCATGGGAGGGGCCACCATCAGCGCCCTGATTGCAGGCAGGATATCGGCGCCTTTAAAAGATATCATGGAATGGATGCCGAACAGCGCAACGGCGCTGATCAGGCCGCCGGCGATTCCGATGAACAGCCCTTCTATAAGAAAGGGCAGGCGGATAAACGTCCTCGTGGCTCCCAGCAGTTTCAACGTCTCTATTTCGTCTTTTCTTCTGTAGAAAAAGATTTTTATCGTATTGTATGTAATGAATACGATGGCGACCAGGATCGCGCACCCGAGGAATACGGCGCCGGTTTTCAGGATCGTCGATAAGGTGTTCAGGGACGAGAGCCACTTTTCCCCGTATTGCACCTCTTCCACTCCCTTCAGGCGGCTTATCTGTTCGGCCTTTTTCTTTACAACGTCCGGTTTCAGCAGCTCCCTTTTGAGTTTGAGTTCAAAAGAGGAGGGCAGCGGATTTTCATCGAGTTCATCGAGAATAGAGGCGTTTTCACCGAGGGTCCGGCGGAGCTCCCTGACGGCCTGTTCCTTTGATATGTATTTGACCCCGATGATGTCGGGGTCCTGCAGGAAGAGTCTTTTGAGTTCGTTTTCCGCCTTTCCGGTTAAATCCCCGTCGAGATACACGACCATGCCGAAGCCCTTGGCCCACCGCTTGAGCGCGGAATCCACGTTCAACGTCACGGTGGCAAAGGAACTCAGTATCAGCAGGCCGATACCGACGGACAAGACCGTGAGAAGGTTTATCCACTTTTCATGCCAGATGCTTTTCATGGCGGTCTGAAGCGCGTATATCAGGGTTCTCAACCGACGGCCTCCTTCTCGATATGCGTGTTGCTCAGATAAAGCACCCTGCGGCCGGTCCCGTGAAAGAGGGCGTTGTTGTGGGTGGCTATGAGCACGGTTGTGCCCCTTGCATTGATCTCCCTGAAGAGGCTCATTATGTTCCTCGATGTATCCATGTCGAGATTGCCGGTGGGTTCGTCAGCAAGAAGCACGGTGGGCCTGGAGACCATGGCCCTCGCTATGACGATCCTCTGCTGCTCCCCGCCGGAGAGATGCTGCGGAAACACATGCTCCTTGTGTTTCAGTCTGATGTCTTTCAGTACGTTGTTTACGGTCTCCTTTATTTCCCTCGGCTGCATGTCGTGAATTCTCAAGGCAAGGGCGATGTTGTCGAATACGGTCTTGTTGAAGAGCAACCTGAAATCCTGGAAGACTATGCCGACGTTGCGCCTCAGAAAAGGGATGGTGCCCTGTTTCAGCTTTCCGACATCCCATCCCGCCACGATGATTTGTCCGCCGTCGGGGCGTTCCGCGCAATAGATGAGCTTGAGGAGGGTTGTTTTCCCGACGCCGCTGGGGCCGGTTATATAGGCAAGCTCGCCTTTTTCTATGGTGAAGCTTATATCTTTCAGTACAGCATCGCCGTCATAGTATTTTGATACCCCGGAAAACTGGATCATGTTTCAACCAGAGTTCTTCACTGTCTCGACAATGTCACCGGCCGTCATTCCGTAACGCTTGAGCAAATCGTCCGGCGTGCCTGAGCATCCGAAGGTGTCCCGCACCCCGATCCGCCTGACGGTCACCGGATGGTTCTCCGACAGGAATTCACACACGGACCCGCCGAGGCCGCCGATGACCGAGTGTTCCTCGGCCGTTACAATGAGAGCCGATGTCCTCGCAACCCGCAGGAGTGTCTCTTCATCAAGCGGCTTTATCGTGGACATGTTGACCACGCCCGTATCGATTCCCTCTCCCGAGAGTATCTCCGCGGCCTTTTTCGCGATGTCCACCATGATCCCGGCGGCTATGATTGTCGCATCCTTCCCGATATGAAACACAAAGGCCTTCCCGGGAGTGAACCTGTAGTCATCGGGCATGACATAGGGGACCTTCGCCCGTCCCAGCCTGACATAGACAGGTCCCTTGTGATCCGCCACCGCGCTGATGGCGGATGCGGTCTCGGATGCATCCGCCGGCACGATCACCATCATGTTCGGCAGGGCCCTCATCAGGGCGATATCCTCGAGCGCCTGGTGCGATGCCCCGTCTTCGCCGACCGTTACGCCGCCGTGGGTCGCGACGAGTTTCACATTTGTGTTCGAGTAGCACACGGCAAGCCGTATCTGATCCCACGCCCTGCCTGTTTCAAACACCGCAAACGTTGAAGCAAAGGGGACCTTCCCGGCCAGGGCGAGGCCGGCGGCGGTTCCTATCATGTCCTGTTCCGCCACCCCCATATTAAAAAACCTGTCGGGGAATTCCCTGGCGAACCTGGCCGTCTTCGTCGAACCCGACAGGTCGGCGTCAAGGGCCACTATGTCCGGGCGTCTTTTGCCGAGCTCGAGCAGTGTCTCGCCGTAGGCATCTCTCGTGGCCTTGGGCTTTCTCGGGGTAACATGCCCTGGATGATGCGGTACGGCGTCCTGCACATCCTGCCGCGTCTTATGAAGTTCGGTCATCAAGAATCTCCTTTACGGCCCTGTCGAACTCCTCCCGTGTAGGGGCCACTCCGTGATATTCTACTTTATTTTCAAAGAAAGATACACCCTTGCCCTTGGTTGTACGGGCGATTATTATGCTGGGCCTCCCCTTTACTGTTTCGGCCTCATCGAGGGCGTCGATGATCTCCTGCATGTTGTGTCCGTCTATATCCATAACGTGCCAGCCGAACGCGGCCCACTTGTCGCGCAGGGGTTCGATCCCCATGACTTTTTCCACCGGGCCGTCTATCTGCAGGCCGTTGTTGTCGACAACGGCGCAGATGTTGTCGATCTTATAATGGGCCGCGGTCATGGCGGCTTCCCAGACCTGCCCCTCCTGCACCTCTCCGTCGCCCATGATGCAGTATACCCGCGCGGGGTTGCCGTCAAGCCTCAGCCCCAGGGCCATGCCGTTGGCGACCGACAGCCCCTGGCCGAGAGAGCCGGTTGAGATTTCTATGCCGGGCAGCATTGCAGAACACGGATGACCCTGCAGGGGGGAGCCGGTCTTTCTGAGGGTTTTGATCGCGTCTTCCCGGAAATAGCCCGCCTCCGCCATGACGGCATAGATCAGGGGGGCTGCGTGGCCCTTTGACAGCACGAACCTGTCCCTTTCCTCCCACGAGGGGTCCGCCGGATTAAACTTCATCCTGGAAAAATATATCGCAACCGCCACATCCACGGCGGAGAGTGAACCGCCCGTATGTCCCGAACCTGCCAGTGTCAGCATGTGCAGGATATTTATACGCACGTTTTTTGCAATTTTTTTCAATTCATTGATATCCGTGATCTTCCCTTCAGTCATCACACCCATAACATTCTCCCAAAGAAAATAATATACCGGAACCTCGACAGCCCGTTGCTCAACCGGAATATTGACGAACGTTAAATTATAAAATTTCCGGACGTTCAGAAGCAAGGAGCGGCGTTCCGGCAAACATTTCCGCCGAGCTTGCCAAGCGGGCGGAGATTCATATAAACTTTACCTTGATGTTGCATGAATGACGGGAGGGCGCAATGAAACGGCGATGGAGACAACTCATATATCTGTTAACCGCGACCGCTGCGGCGCTGTTTATGTTCCTTCCGGCAGCGGCGGAGACGCCCGTGGAAAAGGGGCTCGCCATCGCCCGCGAGGCGGATGCACGCGACACGGGATTCAGGGATTCGACCGTTAACCTGCTTATGATTCTCAGAAACAGGCACGGACAGGAAAGCATCCGCAGGATGCGCATCAGGACGCTTGAAGTCGAGGGGGACGGGGACAAAATACTGAACATATTCGACAGCCCGCGGGATGTCAGGGGCACCGCCCTCCTGACATACACGCACAAGTTCGGTGACGACGATCAGTGGCTCTACCTGCCCGCCCTGAAAAGGGTGAAGCGGATAAGCTCCCGGAACAAATCAGGCTCGTTTATGGGCAGCGAGTTCGCCTATGAAGACATTGCAAGCCAGGAAGTGGAGAAATACACCTACAAATGGATCAGGGATGAAGTGTACGACGGCCTGGAGTGTTTCGTGATTGAACGCTATCCGCTGGACAGAAAAAACTCGGGCTACAGACGCCAGATGATATGGATTGACAAGAAGGAGTACCGCACGTTAAAAGTGGATTACTATGACCGCAAGGACTCCCTGCTGAAGACCCTCACCCTCACCGGCTACAGAAAGTACAACAACAGGTTCTGGCGCGCCTCCGGGATGAACATGGTCAATCACCAGAACGGCAAGAGCACGCGCCTGGAATTTTCGGATTACAGATTCGGCGTGGGCCTCAGGGACAGCGACTTCAGCAGGAACAGCCTGAAAAGGGTGAGGTAGGGGACGGATTTGGGCAGGCCTGCATACGCATCCGCCGCTGTGCCGCTGGCGCTTGTTCTCCTGCTTGTGTTTTTTGTGTCCCGGTCGCAGGCCTGCGACCTCTCCGGACATGCATCGGTGGAAGGCAGGTTTTTCTTCAGGGATGCGCTCTTCCCCGGACAGGAAGGGAACAGCGCTTCCGTCGCCCTCCAGCCGGAGTTTTACCACGGGCGGCGGGACGGCTCGGGCCTTACATTTACACCCTTTGCAAGATTCGACAGCGCTGACCCGGAGAGGAGCCGTTTCGATATCCGTGAACTGAACTACCTGATGCTCGGCGATCACTGGGAACTGACCGTGGGCATCAGCAGGGTCTTCTGGGGGGTGACGGAGTTCGTCCACCTGGCGGATATCATAAACCAGACCGACTATGTGGAGGACATGGACGGCGAGGACAAGCTCGGCCAGCCCATGATTCATCTTTCCATGCCCCGTGACTGGGGCGTCGTGGACATGTTTGTGCTGCCCTATTTCAGGGAACGCACATTCCCCGGCGAAAAGGGGCGCCTGCGCACACAGCCCGTGGTGGATACGGACAGGGCCGTGTATGAAAGCGCGGCAAAGGAATACCACGTGGACCTCGCCCTCAGGTACAGCCATACGGCGGGGATATGGGATTTCGGTATTTATTATTTCAGGGGCACGGGCCGGGAACCGGATTTCCTGTTGAGCGCGGACAGCTCCGGCAAGCCCGTGCTGGTACCTTTTTACGTGCAGATAGGCCAGACCGGCCTTGACGTGCAGGCCGTCCTGGGCAACTGGCTCTTCAAACTCGAATCGATTTACAGGACGAGCCGGGACAGGAATTTCTTTGCAGGCGCCGGCGGATTTGAATACTCCATGGTGAATGCGGCCTCCAGCGGCGTTGATGCAGGCCTGATAGCCGAATGGGCCTATGATGAACGGGGGGAGGACGCCTCAACCCCCTTTGACAACGACGTAGTGCTCGGCATCCGGCTGGCGCTTAATGACGCGGCGGGCACGGAGGCCCTCATCGGGATAAGCCGGGACCTTGACGGCGGCGACAGCATGCTGTCTCTTGAATCCGGCAGGAGGATCGGCGAAGCCTGGAAGATCGCCCTTGACGCCTTTTTCGTAATCGGTTCCTCGGAAGGGGATGCCCTCCATGCCCTGCGTGCGGATGACAACGTGCAGGTAAGGCTGTCGTATTATTTCTGAATCCGGGGACTGATGCAACCTCAGGGTTTTCCCCTGTCCACTTTCATGAGCAATACCGGCAGGAACAGGAAATCAAGGATCAGGGCAAGCGTTATGGTTATGGCAGTCATGAGACCCATCTCCGAATTGAGCTTGAATCCTGAAAAAGAGAGCACCATGAACCCCGCCACAAGGGCCGCGGTCGTGACCCACATGGCTGTTCCCACCGTGTCAAAGGAGTGCCGGATTGCCCCGGCTGGGTCTGCGCCGCTTTCCCGCCTGGCGCGGAGATACTTGCTCATAAAGTGAATGGTGTCGTCCACCACTATGCCGAGTGTCATCGCCACTATGACCGACAGGCTCAGTCCCGCCTGTCCCGCGATTGCGCCCCATATGCCGAATGCCATGAATGCCGGCGACAGGTTCGGGACCAGGCTCAGCAGGCCCAGCCTGACGCTCTTCAGGGCAAGCGTGAGTATGCCCGAGATCAGGACAAGCGCGCCGACGGAGGCGCCCAGCATGCTGTTGATATTGCGTTCGGATATATGCGCCCAGATAATGGACAGGCCCGAGCCGTACGTGAACATTGTTTCAGGCGCGTTCTCTCTGAGCCACTGCCGCGCCCTCTCGTCCATTTCACGCAGCTCCCGCGTGGTCGAATCCCTCATGGTCACTATCATCCGGGTTGCGGACTTGTCCACGTTGATCTGGTTATTGAGGTCAAGGCCGAACGGAAGCGACATCTCGTACAGGAGCAGGTACTGGGCCGCCAGTTCGCGGCTGCCGGGTATCCTGTAGTACGAGTCGTCGTCCCCGTGCATGTTCCTGTTCAGGCGCTTGAATGTATCGGTGATCGTGTTGACATTGACGACCTTCGGCTGCGTCCGGTACCATTCCGCAAACTCTTCCACAACGGACAGGTATGCGGGGTCATTGATGCCCCCCGTCTCGCCGGAGTCCAGGGAGTATTCTATTATATTGAAGCCGCTCAGGTTTTCCTGTGTGAAATCGGACGCCTTCCGGATGTCGTAACGCCCGTCGAAATACTTGATCCAGTCGTCGTTCAGTTCAAGACGCACAATCCCCGATGTCAGGACGGCGACTACTGTCAGCGAGGCCCGGAAAATGAATTTCCGGCGCCTCACCACGAGGTCCGCAAGGCGCATGCAGAGACCGCGGCTCTCCTTTTCAGCGGCGGCATGTCTTGCCCTGAGGGGAAGCACGGCCATAAGCGCGGGCAGGAATGTAACCGAATATACGAAGGCCGCGGTGACACCCGTCGCCACTATGTTGCCCAGGTCGTGAAAGGGAGGGGCGTCAGAGAAGTTCATGCTGAGAAACCCGATGGCCGTGGTGACGCTGGTAAGAAAGACCGGCTGAAGGTTGATTCTCAGGGATTCCGCAATTGCCTCCTCTTTTTTCATGCCCTCGCGCATCCGGTGGAGCATTGTCACCAGCATATGTACACTGTCCGCCACCGCCAGCACCAGGATGATGGTGGGGGCATTGGCTGAGGCGGGGTTCAGGGACATGCCGAGCCAGCCGGCCAGCCCCATTCCGGTGACCATGGAAAAGAGTATAACGAGGAGCGTGGCAAAGGTGGCGGCAAATGAGCGCACCGACAGGCCTATTATCAGGAGGATGGTGAAAAACATCACGGGCACGAGTGTGGATATATCATCCATAGTGGCCTCGGCGAAGGCATTGTCGAACATGATCGCCCCAGTAAGATACAGGTCTATGCCGGGATGCGCGGCCCTGAATTCATTCACCATCCTGCGGGCGAATGCAGCCACCTCGGGGACCTCGTCCCTGGATTTGCGGGGCAGGAGAATATTGACGCTCACACCGGCCGCATGCCCCGAGGGTGAAACCAGGCGGTTGACGAGGAGGGGTTCGGAGAGCGCGACGGCACGTATTCTTCCGATATCCGCGGCTGTGAGATCTCCGGCGTTCTGCACGAGGTCTTCAACGATAAGATCGTCCCCTTCTGCGCGGGTATACTGGAAATTCGTGATGGAGTCCACCCGGTTGGAATAAGGTATCTGCCAGGATGCCTCGGTGAGATCCTCTATTGCTGCAAGCGTTTCCGCGGTAAAGACATCGCCGTCCTTCGGCGCAATGACGAAGAGCACATTGTCGATTCTGTTGTAGGTATTCTCCAGGGCCTCCAGGGCCTGCAACCGGGGGTCTTCCCTGCTGAAGAACACCCTCAGGTCATTGTTGAACGTCAGAAACCGCGTGCCGGCTGCGGCGCCCAGGACAACCATAATCGTGGCTGTGATTATCCACCACCTGTGCCTGAGCACCCACTTTCCCCACACCGCCTCAATTCGCGTCATCTCATAATCGCCACAGCCGTTTATGCAACATTAACCTTACAGTGGCATAAAAATGCCGCCCGCGGGCAGGGGAGTCAGGCGGAAAAGCTTTATCCGCGATACCTTGGAGAGTATTCCGCACGGCTTATCGACATCCCTTGGAATTTCACTCTCCGTTACCTCCTGCAATAAAGACATATTTCCGATATCCCATCGCTTTATAAAGGTTTTACGCCGGACTCCCCTGCCGGCTTGTGCAACATTTAAGGTTAATACACTCCCTCCCCGTTGATCACAACCCTTATGGTCCTGAAAAGGATAACGATATCCAGCCACAGGTTCCAGTTTCTTACATACCAGGAGTCAAGCACTATCCTGTAATCATACCCGGTGTTGTTCCTGCCGCTGACCTGCCACAGGCCGGTGATGCCCGGCAGCACCCCGAAGCAGAGCTTCGCCTGCTCCCTGTAGTACTTGTCTATCTCCCTTTTTGTAACGGGCCTCGGCCCCACAAGACTCATCTCCCCCTTCAGGACATTGAATATCTGCGGCAGCTCGTCAAGGGACGTCCGCCTCAGAAACCTGCCGATTTTCGTAATCCTCGGATCATTCCTGAGTTTCCAGTTGTGCTTCCATTCATTCCTTGTCTCCTCATTGCTCTGCAGGAGGCTGTCGAGCCTCTCTTCAGCGTCGTTGAACATCGTCCTGAACTTATGGCACTTGAACGGCCGGTCGTTTCTCCCCCTCCGCTCCTGTGAATATATGACGGGACCCGGGGAATTAAGCTTTATCAGTACGGCGATTATCATCATGGGAACGGCAAGAATGAGAAGCAGGATCGCGCTGACGAGCAGGTCGAAGACCCTCTTGATGAAGATATTGGCCGGGTGCGCAAGGTTGTTCTTTACCTCAAGGCCGATCGCCTGTTCCTGGAAAAAGTGCTGCAGGTTCGTCCCGAGCACGGTTATTCCGAACAGGTCCGGGATAAGTATGATATTCCGCGCCTTGTGCTGCAGCCTGTTGACAAGGGAGATGAATTTGTTCTTTTCACACCCGGGCATCGCTATGACAATATCCTCGATCCCGCACCTGCCGATGTATTTATGCGCCTTGTCCACCCCTGCGTGTATCTTTACACCCCCGATCCTGCCGCCTATCTTTGCGGGGTCGTCGTCAAGAAAGCCGACGACATTCAGGCCGAGGTTTCTGTCTCTCTTCAGGGCATTAAAGATAAGCTCCCCGGTCTTTCCCGCCCCGAGTATGAGGACCTTGCTCTTAAGCAGGCCGATGAATATCAGAAGCTTCTTGGCGTTGATCCTGATGATCGGAAAGACCGGGATGGATATAATCCCCATCAGCACCAGCACGGTTCTCGATACCCGCTCTCCGACCTTGCCGAGATACAGTATGGAGAATGTGGCAAGGGTGGCGAAGAAGACGACCTTCCACAGCATCTTCACCTCGTCCCAGAACGAAAACCTTTTTGTATACATCCCCTCGTAGGCAAGAAAAAAGAGCCAGACGGGAAAGACCCACCAGAAAAAGGTGAAACTCTCGTGGGGATATGGCGGAAATGCATGGAACCGCGGCAGAACGTCCTTTCTGAGGAATATCGCGCCCTGAAGTACAATGAAAATCGTGACAGCATCCGCTACAAAGAGTGCAAATATTCCCAGACTTCTCTTGGTCATACTTGTGAAGCTCTGTTCAGAACAGCTTTTAACCGTCCCCAGGGCCGTTGTGTCTTACATTCCAAAGAATAGAGGGTCGCCGGCATCAGAAAGATTATAGTGCCTGTAGTGAAATACGTCAACCGTACCGCCGGCGGTTCACGCGCCGCTTCCCGGTCTGAAGCGCGTGGCGTGCAACCGTGCTTGAATTATAAGTTCAAAGCATGTCATAATTTTGCTTGTTCAGACCTTGACCCGAACGCCATGGCGAGAAAGATCTCTTATACAATTATCGCAGTGTTTGCAATCCTGGCACTCCAGGCATCCGGCCTTCATACGGCTTGCGGGGCCGTGCTGCTCGACAGGGTTGTTGCGACCGTCAACAACGAGGTCATAACGTGGAGTGAACTGGTGAACACGATCAAGCTGGAGGGCAAGGCATACCTGCAGGATGTCTCCGCGGAAGAAAGGCGGAAGAGGATACGGGAGCTTGAGAAGCCTTTCCTGAACAAACTTATCCGGATGAAGCTGGAGCTTCAGGAGGCCCGTGAAATGGGGCTTTCGGTGAGTGAAGCGGAGATTGACGGCGCGGTCGAGGATATCAGGAGAAAGTTCGATCTCACGGAAGATGCCCTTATGGCCTCTCTCCGGGCGGAAGGGATGTCCATGGAGGATTACAGGGAGAGGCTGAAAGAGCAGATTCTCATATCAAAGGCCGTGAATTACGCCGTCAGGTCCAGGATTGTCATCACAGACAGGGAAATCCGGGAATATTACGAGGCTAACAGGGACAAGTTCACCGGGAAGGAAAAGGTGAGGATAAGGCAGATATTCTTTGCGGCTCCGGCGGATGCCTCTGAAAAGGCGGATGTCGAGGCCAGGGCCGGGGATGTGATGCAACGGCTCAAAAAGGGGGAGGATTTCGCCAGGCTCGCGATAGAGTACTCCGAGGGACCCAGCAGGCAGTTCGGGGGTGATCTCGGGTACATAAGCCGCGGCAGCGCGCTCAGGGAAGTCGAGGGTGTGGCCTTCAGGCTTAAGATCGGCGAGGTCAGCAGCCCGTTCTGGAGTCCGGCGGGGCTTCACATCATAAAGGTCGAGGACAGGATAGAGGCCGGGGGAATGGAAAAGGCCAGGGAAAAGATAAAAGATATCCTTTTCAAAAAGGCATTTGAGTCAAAGTACCGTGAATGGAGCGCAGCCCTGAGGGAAAAGGCCTACGTGGAAGTGAAGCTTTAATTTGAGAGCAAATCTGAATCCATATATTTTAAGGAGTAATGTATGTTGCAAGATGACGTGAAAATCGGTCTTACCTTTGACGATGTCCTTCTGATGCCTGCAAAATCGGATATCCTTCCGGCCGAGGTGAATATAAGCACGCAGCTTACACAGAACATCAGGATAAACGCCCCTGTTGTAAGCGCCGCCATGGACACGGTAACGGACGCCAAGCTTGCCATAGCCATAGCAAGGGAGGGCGGCATAGGGATAATCCACCGTGCCATGTCCATAGCCGAGCAGGCGATGGAGGTGGACAAGGTCAAGAAATCGGAAAGCGGCATGATCGTGGATCCGATCACATTGCAGCCTGATGAAAAGATATCAAAGGCGCTTGCAATTATGGAAAAATACAGGATATCGGGGGTGCCTATTACAAAGGGCAAAAAACTTGTGGGAATTCTGACCAACAGGGACCTGAAATTCGAGACCAACCTGCAGAAAAAGGCATCGGAAGTCATGACCAGCAAGGGGCTCATAACCGCCCATGAGGGGATCACCCTCGAGGAGGCCAAGGAAATCCTCCACAAGCACAAAATAGAAAAGCTGCCCATCGTCGGCAAAAACCTGATCCTCAAGGGACTGATAACCATCAAGGACATAGAGAAGAGGGAGAAATATCCGAACTCCTGCAAGGACGAACTCGGCCGTCTCAGGGTCGGCGCAGCTCTCGGGGTGGGAAAGGACACCCTTCCCCGCGCGGCGGCCCTGATTAAAGCGGGTGTGGACGTGCTGGTTGTGGACACCGCCCACGGGCATTCCAGGAGGGTCATCTCCACGGTCAGGGAATTGAGAAAGAGATACCCCGGCCTTGAACTGATAGCAGGCAATGTGGCGACTGCCGAGGCGACAAAGGACCTTATAGACGCAGGCGCCAATGCCGTGAAGGTAGGCGTGGGTCCGGGTTCAATCTGCACCACGAGGATTGTTGCAGGCGCGGGGGTCCCCCAGATTACGGCGATCAAGGAGTGCTCGGAAGTCGCCGACGCAGCCAATGTGCCGGTTATCGCGGACGGGGGTATCAAGTACTCCGGTGATGTGACAAAGGCGATTGCAGCGGGCGCAAGCTCTGTCATGATAGGCGGGCTCTTTGCCGGCACTGACGAAAGCCCCGGCGAACTGATGCTTTACCAGGGGAGGACATACAAGGTTTACAGGGGCATGGGCTCTCTCGGCGCCATGGAAGCCGGCGGCAGGGACAGATACGGGCAGGACAGGGTGGAAAGCAAAAAGCTCGTCCCCGAAGGGGTGGAGGGCCGGGTGCCGTACAAGGGGCCCCTCTCCGCGAGCATGCATCAGCTTCTGGGAGGGCTGAGATCGGGGATGGGTTATTGCGGGTGCAGGAATATAGAAGAGCTGCGCAAGAAGGCCCGGTTTGTAAGGATAACGCCCGCGGGCCTGAGGGAAAGCCATGTCCACGATGTCACCGTCACAAAGGAATCCCCGAATTACAGCATGGATTGAATGAACTTTAGTGTCGCATAAGCAGGCAGGGGAGTCCGCCGGAAAACCTTTATAAAGCGATGGGATATCGGAAATATGTCTCTGTTGCGGGATTCAACGGAGAGTGAAATTGCAAAAGACGGCGATATGCCGTGCGGGATATTTCCTGAAGGTATCGCAGATAAAGCTTTTCCGCCGGGCTCCCCTGCCCGCAGGCGATGTTTTATGCAATCGCAAGGTTGGAGCGGATTATGAAATTCAAAGAGAAAATCCTGGTTCTTGACTTCGGTTCCCAGTACACGCAGCTTATAGCCAGACGAGTGAGGGAAAACAGGGTGTACTCCGAAATCCTGCCTTTTAATGTTTCCATTGACCGTATCAGGGAATTCGGGCCGAAAGGCATAATCCTTTCAGGCGGACCCTCAAGGGTGGGGGCCGGCGATGCGCCCTTTCCGGATGAAGGAATATTCGGCCTCGGCATTCCGGTACTGGGCATATGTTACGGAATGCAGCTCATGGCCCACTGTCTCGGCGGAAAGGTGGGAAGGGCGGCGAAAAGGGAATACGGACGGGCCGAACTGGTGATCGATGACTTTACCGACCTGTTTAAGGGCCTCGCCCGCAGGCGCCACAATGTGGTCTGGATGAGCCACGGCGACAGGATACGGAAGCATCCGCCGGGATTCATCCCCATCGCCCATACGGACAATTCCCCCATAGCGGCGATGGCGGACAGGAAGCGCAGGTTCTATGCGCTTCAGTTCCATCCCGAGGTGGCGCACACCGAGCACGGGCAGAAGATAATGAGGAACTTCATATTCAACATCTGCAGGTGCAGGCCCGCGTGGACGATGAAGTCATTTATCGAGACAACGACAGGGGAGATAAGGGCAAGAGTCGGCAAAGACCGGGTGGTCTGCGCAATCAGCGGCGGTGTTGACTCCGCCGTCACGGCGGTGCTCATGCACAAGGCCGTAAACAGACAGCTCACCTGCATCTTTGTGGACAACGGCGTGCTGAGAAAGGGAGAGGCGGAGAAGGTTGAACACACACTCAGGAAACACTTCCATATGAAGATAGTGTGCGTTGACGCGCGGGAGAGATTCCTCGGAAAATTAAAAGCCGTTACAGACCCTGAGAAGAAGAGGAAGATTATAGGCAACGAGTTCATCCGCGTCTTTGAAGAAGAGGCGGGAAAAATAAAAGGTGTGAAATACCTTGCGCAGGGCACGCTGTATCCCGATGTGATAGAAAGCACCTCGTTCAGGGGCCCCTCGGCGACCATAAAAAGCCATCATAATGTGGGAGGACTTCTGAAGCACATGAAGCTCCAGCTCATTGAGCCGCTGAGGGAGCTTTTCAAGGATGAGGTCAGGATTCTCGGCAGGGAATTGGGAATCCCCGGGGAAATACTCAACCGCCATCCGTTCCCCGGGCCCGGGCTGGCGATAAGGATCATCGGCAGGGTCACCCCCCAGCGGGTGGATATACTCCGGAAGGCCGATGCCGTAGTCCTTGAGGAAATCAGAAATGCGGGCATTTATAATGAGATATGGCAGGCATTTGCGGTTCTGCTGCCCATAAAGACCGTGGGCGTGATGGGGGATGAAAGGACATATGAAAACGTCATCGCGGTAAGGGCCGTAACCAGCGTTGACGGAATGACCGCGGACTGGGCAAAGCTGCCCTGCGAAGTGCTCGGGCGCATCTCCAACAGGGTCATTAACGAGGTCAAGGGCGTAAACAGGGTTGTATACGACATAAGCTCAAAGCCGCCGGGCACCATTGAGTGGGAGTGAGCTTCAATCTTGAAGTTGCATAAACAGGCAGGTGATTTCCGTGAACAGAAATGTTAATCTCTCTTTTTTTCTTCTGCTTTTGTTATCTTTAACCATTACCTGTTATGCCTATGCAGGTGGAAGGGAGGATGGAAAAATGACGGAATACATACACTGGCTGGGACATGATACATTCAGGATAGAGGGCGAACGGATTATCTTCACGGATCCTTTCAGGATACGCAAAAGCGCCTCTGCCGACATAATCCTTATAACCCATGACCACTATGACCACTGTTCCCCCGAAGATGTAGAGAAACTCCTGGGTCCCGACACCGTCATAGTGGCGACCCCGGACTGCGCCGGCAAGCTGCCGGGAAAGGTCAAGACCGTAAAACCCGGGGACAGGCTCACGGTAAAGGGAATCGATATAGAGGCAGTGCCCGCCTACAACACCGACAAGCAGTTTCATACCAGGGACAGGAACTGGGTCGGCTACATCTTTACAGTAAAGGGACAGAGGATATATCTCGCCGGAGACACCGACCATATACCGGAGATGAAGACTTTCAGGGCTGATATTGCGCTGTTACCCGTCTCCGGCACATATGTAATGACCGCTGATGAGGCGGTCGGGGCGGCGCTTGACATAAAGCCCGCGGTTGCGATCCCCATGCACTACAACTCCATAGTGGGAACGGAAAAAGACGCTGAAAAATTTGCAGCGGGGCTGAAGGGGAAGATAGAAGTAAAGATACCCGGGAAAGAATAGTGTAAGTCCGGAAGCCGAACAAGTGTCGGTTTCCGACAACCGATTCCATACTGACGCTTAATGTTGCATAAGCCCGCAGGCGGTGTTTTTATGCAACCGCAAGTTTAAACTGTAAACCCATGGCCGATGCCGGAAAGATATCGAAACTTTTACTGAAAAAATACCCGAACCCGCGGATTGCGCTTAATTTCTCCAGTCCCCTGGAGCTTCTCGTCGCCGCCATCCTGTCCGCCCGCTGTACGGATGTGAAGGTCAATGAAGTCACCGCCGGTCTTTTCGGAAAATACAGGACCGCGCGGGATTACGCCTCTGCCGATCTCAGGACACTTGAATCAGAGATAAAACCCACGGGTTTCTATAAAAACAAGGCAAAGATGATCATCGAATGCTGCAGGAAGATCGCCGGCGAGTTTAACGGAAGGGTCCCGGATACCATGGAACAACTGACCGCACTGCCGGGGGTGGGCAGAAAAACGGCCAATGTTGTCCTGGGCAGCGCCTTCGGCAGGCCGGCCATGGCCGTTGACACGCATGTGCTCAGGGTCTCGAACAGGCTCGGCATAGCCCGCTCCCGCGATCCCGGGCAGGTGGAGGAAGAGCTCAGAAGGCGGATTCCCGGAAAAATTCTGACGCCGTTCAACCTCGCCCTGATCCTCCACGGGCGGGAAACCTGCACCGCGGCAAGGCCGAAATGCAGGCAGTGCGTGCTCAACAAAGAATGTGAATGGCCGGAGAAGACCTCCTGAGCACAGGCCGGGCATCATGAACAGGAAATCCCGCAACCCGCAGCCCGCAACCCGCGGCGTCGCCCCTGCATTCAGGGGAGACATCATCGGCAGGGAGATAATATTTCTTGAAACAACCACCTCGACAAACGACGCGGCATTTCAGGCGGCGGGGCTGAGGCATGACCCTGAAGGGATCGTGGTCGTCGCGGATTCGCAGACAGCGGGCAGGGGCAGGTTCGGCAGGCGGTGGGAATCGCCCCCGGGCGTCAACCTGTACTTCACGGTGCTGCTGTGCCCCCCGCTTCAACCACGGGAAGTCCCGCTTCTCACACTGGCGGCCGGCACGGCCGCCGCCTCTGCAATAAGGGAATTCACGGGTTTGAAGGCTGAAATAAAATGGCCCAATGATATTATTGTAAACGGCAGAAAGACCGGCGGGATACTCGTGGAAATGAAGACCGGCGCACGCAGGATAAACCTTCTTGCCGCCGGTATCGGGATAAACGCAAACATGCCCCCCGGCTCCCTCCCGGAACATATAAGGCCGTTTACAACGTCGTTAAAGGCGGAGGCGGGCAGGGCCGTTGACAGGGCCGGGCTTTTCACCCTCATACTGGAGAAACTGGAACATGCCTATAAAATTCTCTTAAATGGTGATAAGAGGGCTTTAATTAATGAATGGCTTCGTTTAAACTTCACTATAGGAAAAAACATACAGGTCAGCACCCCCCACGGGATAATATCCGGCGTTGCAGAGGCAATCAACGACAGCGGAGAACTCTTGATAAGGCTTTCATCCGGAGAGCTGGAGACAGTAAGGGCGGGGGATGTGACGGTGTTGAAAAACTGATGCCGAAAGACACATGCTTTTACTTATCGACATAGGAAACTCGGATATCACGACAGGCCTCTGTGAAAACGGCTCTGTTGAACATACATTGAGGCTCGGGACACTCATCGTGGCCGGGGATGCCGGGATGTTTTCAAGGGTCCTCGGGGATTTTATCAGGGAGTGCGGCATGCGGCGGCCCGGAGGCGCCGCAATATGTTCGGTCGTTCCCCGGATTACGCCTTTGATTACAGATGTCCTCCGGCGGACCTTCGACATTGAGCCCCTGATCGTAAGTCACCGGCTGAAGACGGGGTTGAGGTTCTCAATAAAGGACATCAAAGGGCTGGGCGCGGACAGGATCGCCGGCGCCGCGGCGGCCCGCCGGCTTTACAGGGGCAACCTCGTGGTGGTGGATTTCGGCACAGCGACCACCTTCAACGTTGTCACGGAGGACGGCGAATACAAGGGCGGCGCTATCATGCCGGGGCCGGGTTTGTCGGCCGGTTCCCTTGCCGGGAAAACGGCAAAGCTGCCTCAGGTGGACCTGGACGGACCTGTCAGGGTTCCCGGCAGGGACACCGCCGGAAACATCCGTGCCGGCGTGATTCTCGGACATGCCGGCGCTGTTGAGAGAATCATCGGCGAAATGGAAAACGAACTTAAAACGGACCTGTCCCTCATTGTCACAGGCGGTTTCAGCGGGCTGATAACACCGCATATGAAGATCGAACCCGTCGACATCAACCCCTTGCTCATCCTTGATGGATTGAGATTTATCCATGAGATGAATTCAGGTGTTCTTTCAAAAAACGCCTCCGTACGGGAGGCGGTAAATTCAGGAGGTTAATATATGAAAGTCGAACGCATACTATTTCCAACGGATTTCTCGGAAGGCTCCACTCATGCGATGCATTATGCCGTGGATCTTGCAAAACATTACAATTCAAAGCTCTATATCCTTCATGTTATTTACGACATTACAAAGGCAACGGAGATATACATACCCCATGTCTCCGCCGACCTGCTTTATAAAGAGCTGAACGACTGGGCACTGAAAGAGATAGACAGGTACTGCGTGGAGGAGATAAAGGACATCTCCAACGTGGAGAAAAAAGTCGTGACGGGCATCCCCTATGAAGAGATAATCAAATTCGCCGAGAAGGAAAAGATCGACATGATCGTCATGGGTTCATACGGAAGGGTCGGCATAGAGAGGTTCTTCTTCGGCAGCACAGCGGAAAAGGTGGTCAGGAGGGCGCCGTGCCCGGTGATGGCGGTAAGAGCGCTGGATCACGGGAGAAAATAAAAAAGCCGAGGCGCATGAAGGTATATCTCTCGGAGAATGCCTTTATGGGCCTCCTGCTGAGCAGCGCCGAGGTCTTCAAGAGGGAGTGCCTGGGATACCTCCTCGGTTACCGTCTCGACGACCGCTTCATAGTGGAATACGCCTTTGGCCTGCAGACAGCAAGGAGAAAGCGGCGTGGGGTCATATTTCACCACAGGGACCAGAAAAAGATAGAGCCCATACTCTCGAACTTCGTGAAGCTCCAGATAGTGGGGGATTTCCATTCCCACACCCCGTACGGCAACACAAAAGGCATCCCTGTGCCCAGCCCCCAGGACATCAGGGAGATGGAGAAAGACAATCTCTACATTATAATAGCCATAAACGAGCTGGAGAAGACCAAGCCGTGGAAAGAAAACAAGGACGGCAGCATCTCCGGGAGCATGGGGGACTTGTTCTTTAAAATATCGGCATATTTTTACATAGACAGCATACACCAGAGGGCCCCCATCTACTGTCCGTTCCCACCGGGCCTGAAAGTAGGATGACACTGCGGACAAATTGAATTGAGTCTCAGGCGCTGCATAGCCATATCCGTGTTGTTTCACATCATGTTGCTGTGGGGTATATGGACCGTGCCTTCCATGACGCGCAGCAGGGTGCAGGTGTTTAATGTCGACCTTGTGGAACCTCGCGAAGCCCGGAAGCCTCCGGCCCCGGCGAAGAGAAAACCGGTGCTCGAAAAAAAGACCCGCCGGCCCCCCGTCATCGTAAAACCCCGCAGTCCCGCAGGCGGGAAAAAACCGTTGCCGGGGGCCGCGCACGGCAGGGGCACGGAGCCGCCTCAAAAGGACACGGAAGAGACGGAAACCGCCCCCCCGCCCCCGCAGAGGGCGCCCCTGTCTTCACTGTTCGACAGGAAAACCATAGAAAAATTCGCCCGGAAAGGCCTGCCGCCCGGCAACGGGCTTTCATTCGATACATCCGTATTCAGGTACCGCAGGTACATGAGAACGCTGAAGGAACGGATTGAAGGCATCTGGAAATATCCTGAAGAGGCCGGCCGGCGGGGAATATCCGGCGATCTTTACATGGATTTCACGATAAAAAAAGACGGGACACTCGGTGAAATCGAGATTGTAAGGACATCCGGCTACAGGGAGCTTGACGAAGCGGCGATAAAGGCCCTGAGAGACGCCGCACCGTTCTGGCCGCTGCCTGACGACTGGGACAAGGACAGCCTGAAGATAAGGGGGCACTTCATATACATTCTCGGCAGGACCTATATCATGTAGACAGGGGAAACCCTCCGGGCTTTCCTGTTTAATGACATCTCGACAGAGGAAGATAATTGCTGACTTTTTCCTTCATTCACCAAAGACAAAATCATGCTATTTAGACAATAAACTACTCTGTCGCCGAGACAGGCAGGGGAGTGTATTCGGCAATATTATCTGGAAGACAGGATTCCCTCAAGAAAAGTCCCCTTTATATCCTTTAATTCCTCCTGTGTATAACCGATAGCTTCTATAGGTTCAAAGACTTTCCCAGCCGCAAGACCTAAAGTTTCGAGCCTTTCCCGGAGATTCATTTGAGCGAAATCATTTGAGATAACAATCAAGTCAATATCGCTGTCATCACGTGGATTCCCGCCTGCATATGAACCATAAAGAATGATATCCTGAGGCACTATGCCGAGAGCTTTCAGGGCATCTTTATAGCGCCTGATTATGTCTTCAACTTCTCGTTTTGTTTTAGCCATTCTAACGCTCTCTCAGTATATTCGAGATATTCCTTAACAACTTTTTCAGGATAACTTTCAATAAGTTTACCTTACAGTGGCATAAAAATGCCGCCCGTGGGCAGGGGAGTCCGGCGGAAAAGCTTTATCCGCGATACCTTGGAGAGTATTCCGCACGGCATATCGACATCCCTTGGAATTTCACTCTCCGTTACGTCCTGCAACAGGGACATATCCCATCGCCTGAGCCTCTTGCAAAAGTGTGAAAATGCCCGTATATGTCATTTCGACCGGAGGGAGAAATCTTTCGGTATCGATGCAGGTATAAGACCTCTCTCTCCG
>Ga0256839_1001112_pt1 | contig 33405 bp, 30 predicted proteins | sample 354166metaG_FD_185968 | JGI IMG/M metagenome (GOLD analysis project Ga0256839, IMG submission 185968) | Hydrothermal vent microbial communities from Mid Atlantic Ridge, Atlantic Ocean - 354-166 | ecosystem: Environmental > Aquatic > Marine > Hydrothermal vents | place: Atlantic Ocean: Mid...
TATGCCCGATCAAACCCGCCACCCCGTGCCCCATCTCCAGGCAGATCTTGGGCAACTGAGTAGTCTTGCCGGAGCCGGTCTCTCCGGCAATGATTACCACCTGATGCTCGTCAATCGCCCTGACAATTTCCGCACGATGCTCAACCACCGGCAATTCGGCGGGATAGCGCGGTAGCGGCAGTGCCGCCCGGCGACACCGAACCCGCTCAGAGGAGCGGTTAATATCTCTACCAAAGGCCGTCACCACCTCGGCAGAAAGCGGTCGGTTATCACGCAGCCGCTTGCGCAGCCCACGCAGCCGGCGGGACAGGCGGTGGCGATCAGCCAGCAGGCAGTGGGAAAGCTCGGCCTCCAGCGCAGCCAGTTGAGTTTCAATTGTCAAAATGCACCTGATAAAAATCTATCGCAGTTAGGCTATCTCTACTATCATATACGCAATGGGGGAGAAATTTTACGATGTATGGCACATCGAGTTTATTCCATGATCCCCCTGTGGTTTATTATCGATTGTCCTGGTAATTAAAGAAATTCACCTTCAGACCGATAACAGAGTATTTAAGGGATTAATGGGAGTCTACAGGGTGAAAATGAGTGCACCTCTTCCGGTAACCATGGTGATTGGACTTGTCCTGTTACTGGCGGCATCAGGGGCTACCGCGAGCACCCTGGAACAGAAGCGGGAGCAGTTTCTGCAGGCCGAACATGCACTGCAGAAAAACCAGTATGCGCAGTACAATGCCCTGTTGCCCAAACTGCGGGACTACCCTCTCTACCCTTATCTTGTCTACAAGGATCTCCGCCAACGCCTCGCCACAGCGAAAAACGACGAACTCTCCCTGTTTTTCTACAAGTACGGCAATACGCCTCTTGCTCCAATGCTGCGAAACGCGCTGCTGAAGTATCTGGCCAAAAAAAAGAGATGGAAGGATTATCTGGCCCACTACCTGCCCAACGACGACATCTCGCAACAGTGCTACTACCGCACCGCACTACTTGAAACCGGACAACAGGACAAGGCTCTCGAGGAGATCGATGAGTTATGGTTGTCCGGTCGCAAGCGCCCCTCAAACTGCGAGCCGGTTTTTCAGGCCGGACGGGAAACGGGGAAAATCAACCGAAAACTGATTCGTCAGCGCGCATATCTTGCTCTGGAGCAGGGACAGATCTCTCTGGCCACTTATCTTGCACGAAGCCTGCCCGGCTTTGAAAAAAACAGGATAAAGCATTTGGCAAAACTCCAACAGCACCCTGAACAGGTAGTAAAAGCAAAAACCCTCGGCAATGACAATAAAGCCACGCGCCGCATTCTGATCAGAGCCATAAAACGGCTGGCCAGGAATGAGTTTGAACAGGCAACATCAAGCTGGAATATCCTGCAAGGGCGCTTCAACTTCACCCCGGCGGAAAAAGCTGAAGTAACACGCAGTCTTGGACTGAGGCTTGCGTGGCGACACAACCCGGAAGGACTGAAATGGCTCTCCAGGGTTGGTTCTCTTCACAGCACAAAAGCGGTACGTGAATGGCGAGTCCGCCTTGCCCTGCGCCAGGGAAACTGGAAAGAAACACTCAAATGGCTGGACAAACTGAGCGACAAGGAAAAAGCAGTTCAGGAGTGGCGCTACTGGCGCGCCCGTGCTCTGGAATCACTGGGGAAGCAAAAGCAAGCCACTGCCATTTACCAGGAACTGGCAAAAAACCGCAGCTATCATGGCTTTCTGGCCGCAGATCAACTGCGACAACCCTACCGGTTTGAACAACGCTCCCTAAACTTTTCAACCGTAGAGCTGCAAACAGTAGCCCAAATCCCGGCTATCCAGCGTGCCAGCGAACTCTATCAATTGGGACGCATTGTTCCGGCAAGGCGCGAATGGCACCTGGCACTGCAACACCTCAAGGGGAATGATCTGCTTAAGGCAGCCAAACTCGCGGACTCATGGGGCTGGCATGATCGTGTCATCATCACACTGGGCCGTTCCCATCACATGGACGACCTCGACATGCGCTTCCCCCTGCTCTACCGGGATCAGATTTTCAAGGAAGCCCACAATAGTGGAATCGACCCTGCCTGGGTCTATGGACTGATTCGTCAGGAAAGCGCCTTTATGGTTGATGTCCGCTCTCATGCCGGCGCTCTCGGGCTAATGCAACTAATGCCGGCTACAGCCCGTCAGGTAGCCAGACAAATGAAATCACGCATTCGCATACCGGGAGATGTACTGAAACCGGATACCAATATACGCCTTGGCATCAGCTATCTCAGCGGAAGATATCAGCAATTCAACCAGAATCCCGTGCTGGCCACCGCCGCATACAATGCCGGGGCCCACCGAGTCAACCGCTGGCTACCGGAACAGAACCCCGTTACTGCCGATCGCTGGATTGGAAGCATCCCCTTCAACGAAACCCGCAAATACGTCAAACGGGTGCTGACCTATACCGCCATTTATGAACAACGCCTCGGCCAGACACCAACTCGCCTGCATGAACGCATGCCACTGATAACCATCGCCCAGAAGAAGGGGTGAGGTTGATGTCAAATGGTCCCCTGTGACCCAGTTCCAGTTTATCGGCTCGGTCGAGCACATCTCCGAACGCTTCCTCCTGCCGGTTCTCGAAGCCCTCCTCCAGGCGTTTCCCTTCGTCATCCTCGGCTTCCATTCCGACAATGGCTCGGAGTACGTCAACCCGCGTGTGGCACGCCTGCTGGAGAAACTCCGTATCGAGGAATTCACCAAATCCCGTGCCCGCAGAAGCAACGACAATGCCCTGGTCGAGTCCAGGAACAGCTCCGTGGTGCGAAAGCATCTCGGCTACGCTCACATCCCAGGCCAATTCGCCCAGCAGGTCAACGCATTCACCCAGGGCATCCTCTCCCCCTACCTCAACTTCCACCGCCCCTGCTTCTTCCCCACCGAGGAAATTGATGCCAGGGGACGCCTCAAAAAACGCTACCGCTATGAGGATATGATGACACCTTACGACAAGCTCAAGTCTCTGCCCAACGCCGAGCAATACCTCAGACCCGGCATCAGCTTCGAACAATTGGATGCCATCGCGTATGCCATGAGCGATAATGAGGCCGCCCAGCGCCTCAATCACGCCCGGGCTGAATTGTTCCGTTCCATCAACAAAGCCCAGAACCCGGCCGCCTGATGGGGCTCAGGAATCACCGGCCCTTCAGGCTCATTTCTGGATTGGAAAGGACTGTATGGATGTTATGGATAACTTGCGGCTGAAGCTCCCTTGCTACTCGAAAAAAAGAGCACCCAAAACAGAAAAAGGCGGCCTGTTGGCCGCCTCCCCTGTTTGTTCACTATGGTTTTAACTGATTTTTGGATCCAGCTTGCCACTCTCATACTGTTTATACATATCCTCCAGAGAGACAGCCTTGATCTTCGAAGCATGTCCGGCACAACCAAATGCTTCGTAGCGAGCCTTGCAGATCTCCATCATTGCACTGGTTGCTTCCTTGAGGAATTTGCGCGGATCAAAGTTGGATGGATTCTCGGCCAGATGACGGCGCACTGCACCGGTAGAAGCCATGCGCAGATCGGTGTCGATATTTACCTTGCGTACGCCATGCTTGATTCCTTCCACAATCTCTTCCACGGGAACACCGTAGGTCTGACCCATGTCACCACCATAATTGTTGATAATCTCCAGCCACTCCTGCGGAACAGAGGATGATCCGTGCATAACCAGGTGGGTATCCGGAATGCGCGCATGAATCTCTTTGACGCGATCAATACGCAACACGTCACCGGTCGGTTTGCTGGTGAATTTATAGGCACCATGACTGGTACCAATGGCAATAGCCAGCGCATCCACACCGGTTTTCTTGACGAAGTCCGCTGCCTCATCAGGATCGGTCAGCAGCTGATCCATATCCAGTTTGCCTTCAGCACCATGCCCGTCCTCTTCACCCATTTCACCCGTTTCCAGTGACCCCAGGCAACCCAGCTCTCCTTCCACCGATACTCCACCGGCGTGGGCCATCTCCACCACAGTACGGGTTACATCGACGTTGTACTCAAAACTGGATGGGGTTTTCATATCTGCCATCAGGGAGCCATCCATCATGACTGAACTGAAACCGGACTGGATCGAACGCAGACAGACGCCAGGCTCGGAGCCATGATCCTGATGCATGACAATGGGAATGTGGGGATACATCTCAATGGCGGCAGAGATCAGATGACGCAGGAATGGTTCGCCCGCATAGTTACGAGCACCAGCGGAGCCCTGCATGATGACAGGGCTGTCGGTGGCATCCGCTGCCTGCATAATTGCATGTACCTGTTCCATGTTGTTGACATTGAAGGCTGGCAGGCCAAAGTTGTTTTCAGCAGCATAGTCCAGAAGCTGACGTAAGGATATCAGGGCCATTTCACACTCCTAAATTGTGTTAAAGAAAAAAGAAAACCAAACCCCGCGCCGATCCGGCGCAGATCAAACAGTCGTAATCGCGTGTTCACCCACACGCAAAATCTTCATGACGTTAGTGCCGCCATGAACTCCCATCAAATCACCTTTGGTGACAATTACCAGATCACCCTCCCGTACCACCCCCCGGCGCAGCAGTTCATCCACCGCTTCTTTGTTGACCTGCGGTGCATCACTGCTGGTGGGCTGAAAACTGACCGGATAAACACCGCGATACAGGGTCACTCTCCTGCGGGTTTCCACATGAGGAGTCAGTGCATAAATGGGAATACCGGAGCTGATACGTGACATCCACAAAGGAGTGGAGCCGGATTCGGTCAGGGCTGCAATAGCCGCGACCGGAAGATGGTTCGCAGTATACATGGTAGCCATGGCGATTGCCTCATCGATACGGTTGAACTCCTTGTCGATGCGATGTTCCGAGCGTGTTACCACAGGCTGTTTTTCAGCGACCTGACAGATTCGGTCCATGGCGGTAACCGCTTTTTCCGGGTGCATGCCTGCGGCTGTTTCCGCCGATAACATGACGGCATCGGTTCCATCCAGTACGGCATTGGCTACGTCAAAAACCTCGGCACGGGTCGGAATATGGTTCTCAATCATGGATTCCATCATCTGCGTTGCCGTGATCACCACCTTGTTTCTCTCCCGTGCAGTATAAATAAGTTTTTTCTGCACCGGAGGCAGAGCGGCATCACCAATCTCAACTCCCAGATCTCCCCTGGCAACCATAATGGCATCCGAAGCATCAATGATCTCTTCAATGCAGTCCAGCGCCTCGGCACGCTCAATCTTGGCAATTATCTCACCATGACCACCCGCAGCACGCAACAAGCCCCGTGCTTCATTGATATCTGCGGCGGTACGGGGAAAAGATACAGCCAGATAGTCCGCCCGAAGCTCGGCCGCCACCTTGATATCGTTCCGGTCCTTGTCGGTCAAAGCCGGAGCCGACAGACCGCCCCCCTTGCGATTGATGCCCTTGCGATCAGAGAGTACACCTCCAACCACCACCTTGCAGATGATACGATGGCCCTCGACCTCCTCGACCCACAGCACTATCCGGCCATCATCGAGCAACAGTGTATCACCGCGGGAAACCTCTTCCGGCAACTGCTTGTAGGAGATACCAACACAATGCTTGGTCCCTTCCCGTGGATTGCACCCCGCATCCAGGGTAAATTGCTTGCCTTCCTGCAATTCAATCTTCCCTTTCTTGAAGCACTCGATACGAATCTTCGGACCTTGCAAATCTGCCAGAATACCCACTTGCCGACCGTGCGCACGCGCTCGATTGCGAACCCGCTCGGCCCGCTCCTTATGCTCCTCCGGCTTGCCGTGAGAAAAATTGACACGCACTACATCAACTCCGGCATCGATAAGCTTATCGAGCACCTTGGGATCATCGGTTGCAGGCCCAAGCGTGGCGACAATTTTGGTTCGTCTAGTCATGTTTTTCTATTGACCTGTCTACCAATGCATATACATCGGCATAATTAATAATCACTGCGCAGCACGCCGTTCCAGAATCTCGACGGCTGGCAGTTTCTTGCCCTCCAGAAATTCCAGAAAAGCTCCGCCACCTGTTGATATATAGGATACCTTGTCAGCAATATTATATTTGGATACTGCTGCCAGGGTATCACCACCACCGGCAATGGAAAATGCCGGGCTCTCCGCTATCGCCATGGCAATGGCCTTGGTGCCTTCACCAAATTGATCAAACTCGAATACACCGACAGGTCCATTCCAGACAATGGTACCAGCCGTCTTCAGAATTTCTGCCAGTTGTTGCGCAGTCTCCGGACCGATGTCAAAAATCATGTCATCATCAGCTACCTCATCCACTCTTTTCAATGTGGCAGCAGCGTCCTCTGCAAACTCTTTGGCGCAGACCACATCTACCGGTACAGGAATATCGCCCCCCCGGGCCTTCGCCTGCTCGGAAAGTTTTTTCGCTTCGTCAATCAGATCAGGTTCATAAAGTGATTTACCCACGTTGTATCCGGCTGCGGCGATAAAAGTATTGGCAATACCTCCACCAACAATAAGCCCATCCACAACCTTGGACAGGGATTCCAGAACGGTCAGTTTGGTGGACACCTTGGAGCCACCGACAATCGCTACCATCGGCCGTGCCGGGTTGTCCAGCGCCTTGCCAAGCGCCTCCAGCTCCCCGGCCAGCAGCGGACCTGCACAGGCAACAGGGGCATATTTGGCTACACCATGGGTTGATGCCTGCGCCCGGTGAGCAGTACCAAAAGCATCCATCACATAGACATCGCAAAGCGCGGCATATTTTTTCGCCAGTTCGTCATCATTTTTCTTTTCGCCCTTGTTGAAACGGACATTTTCCAGCACAGCCACCTCACCCTCGGCAACCTCCGGGGCCTTCTCCAGATAATCCTTGATCAACCGTACCTCCTGACCAAGCAGACCGGAAAGATGATCAACAACGGGAGCAAGAGAAAACTCGTCATCATATTCCCCTTCAACCGGTCGGCCCAGATGAGACATCAGCATTACCCTGGCACCCGCCTTGATACAGTGTTCTATTGTGGGGAGTGAAGCACGAATGCGGGTATCATCAGCCACCTTGCCGTTTTTGATGGGTACGTTGAGATCCTGGCGGATCAGCGCTCGCTTGCCCGCCAAATCCAGATCGGTCATCTTGGTTACAGACATGTTTTACTCCTTCACAAGGTTTTATTATCTAAAAATGATTAGCAAAACCCGATCGGCTTGGCTAATTATTCTCGAACTTCCGGCAAGCGATAAAAGCAGGATATCTGCCAGTCGGCCCTGTGACCGACCGGCAAATTCCGGAAAAAAACGTCACTCCGCCGCAATAACGGTGGCGGGTAACTGCCGGGAGTTATCCGGCGACATGTTTAACCAGGCGCATCATGTTACTGGTATAGCCATACTCATTGTCATACCAGGAAACCACTTTGACAAAGGTATCGTCCAGCTGAATACCGGCACCGGCATCAAAAATAGAAGGCTGGGTAATGCCGCGGAAATCGGTGGAAACCACCTTGTCTTCCGTATAACCCAGCACACCTGCCAGCGGTCCGGACTCGGAGGCCTGCTTCATTGCAGCACAGATATCGTCATAGCTGGCACCGCTGTTCAGCTCGACGGTAAGATCCACAACCGAAACATCGGAGGTGGGAACACGGAAGGCCATACCGGTCAGCTTGCCGTTGAGTTCGGGCAGCACCACGCCCACTGCCTTGGCTGCACCAGTAGATGAAGGGATGATGTTCTCCAGGATACCACGGCCACCGCGCCAGTCTTTTGCGGAAGGACCATCAACAGTTTTCTGGGTGGCGGTAGCCGCATGCACAGTAGACATCAAACCGCGTTTGATGCCGTACTTGTCGTTCAGCACCTTGGCTACGGGGGCAAGACAGTTGGTAGTACAGGAGGCAGCGGAAATAATCGCCTGTCCTGCATAGGTGTCATGGTTTACACCATAGACGAACATGGGGGTACCATCCTTTGACGGAGCACTCTGTACAACTTTCCTGGCACCGGCTTCAATATGCTTCTGGCAAGTCTCTTCAGTAAGAAAGAAACCGGTTGATTCGATCACCAGATCGGCCCCTACTTCATCCCACTTCAGATTGGCGGGATCGCGCTCGGCGGTAAGGCGGATCTTGCGTCCATCAATGACCAGGTTATTACCATCAACACCCACCTCGCTCTGGAATCGACCATGTACCGAATCGTAGCTCAGCATATAGGCCAGATAATCCGGATCCAGCAAGTCGTTGATACCAACAACCTCGATCTCCTTGAAATCCTTTGCCACAGCACGGAACACCATACGGCCGATACGGCCAAAACCATTGATGCCAATCTTGATAGTCATAGTTATAACTCCCTTGATTTAATTTAAAATGTGCCGAAGCCACAAACTCCGGCGTGAACTCCGGATACGACTAAAGAAGTTCTTTGACAGCAGCCGCCACGTTCTCGGCAGTAAAGCCAAACTCTTTAAACAGCTGATCCGCAGGAGCGGACTCCCCAAAACGATTGATACCGATCACCTTGCCGGTCAGACCGACATATTTATGCCAGTAGTCGGTAACACCCGCCTCCACTGCAACCCGAGCAGTTACGGCTGCAGGCAGTACAGATTCACGATAGGCAGCATCCTGTGCATCAAAAACTTCAGCACACGGAATGGAAACCACACGCACTTTCGCACCTGCCAATTGATCAACTGCGGCCATTGCCAACCCCACCTCCGAGCCGGTAGCGATGATGATAGCTTCAGGAGTACCGTCACAATCGTGCAATACATAACCACCGCGGGCGATATTGGCAATCTGCTCCTCGGTGCGGGTCTGGTGAGGCAGCCCCTGGCGGCTGAAGATCAGTGTTGTGGGGCCGGTACGCTTTTCAACCGCCTGCTTCCAGGCCACCGCAGTTTCCACCGCATCACAGGGGCGCCAGGTTGACATGTTCGGAATCAACCGCAGTGTAGCGATCTGCTCGACAGGTTGATGGGTCGGACCATCCTCACCCAAGCCAATGGAATCATGGGTATATACAAAGATACTCTGAATCTTCATTAATGCCGCCATGCGCAAGGCATTGCGGGCATACTCCGAAAACATCAGGAAGGTGGCGCCGAAAGGAATAAACCCGCCGTGCAGGGTAATACCGTTCATGATGGCAGACATGCCGAACTCGCGCACACCGTAGTGAAGATAATTTCCATCGGAAACAGTATTGCTGATCGCCTTGTAGCCATTCCAGGTGGTCAGGTTGGAAGGAGCCAGGTCGGCGGAACCGCCCAGGATCTCCGGCAGTACATCGGCGCAGGCCTGAATGGAGTTCTGTGACGCCTTGCGTGTAGCCGGGCTTTCGGCTTTTGCATCAACATCACGGATAAATGCCGCCATATGCTCTTCCCAGTTGGCAGGCAGTTCACCCTTGATAACGCGGCGCTCAAATTCAGCGGCCAGCTCGGGATGGGCCTGTTTATAGGCGGAAAATTTCTTTTCCCAGGCAGATTCATTTTCCGCTCCCTTGGCCCGGGCATCCCACCCCTGCGCAATTTCATCAGGAATAACGAAAGGAGGATGACTCCAGCCAAGATTCTCGCGCGTAGCAGCAATCTCTTCATCACCCAGCGGCGCACCGTGACAATCATGGCTGCCACACAGGTTGGGAGCACCATAACCAATCACCGTCTTGCAGCAGATCAGGGTGGGCTTGTCATTAACCGAACGAGCCTCATGCACCGCCTTGCTGATCGCATCTGCATCATGCCCGTCCACATCACGAACCACATGCCAGCCGTAGGCCTCGAAACGCTTGGCAGTATCGTCGGTAAACCACCCTTCCACATGACCGTCGATGGAGATCCCGTTGTCATCCCAGAAGGCGATCAGCTTGCCCAACCCAAGAGTTCCGGCCAGAGAGCAGGCCTCATGGGAGATCCCCTCCATCATGCAACCATCACCCATAAACACATAGGTGTAGTGGTCGACGATATGATGACCTTCCCGGTTGAACTGGCCCGCCAGCGCTTTTTCAGCAATCGCCATACCCACCGCATTGGTAATACCCTGTCCCAGCGGACCGGTAGTGGTCTCCACGCCTGGAGTGTAACCATACTCAGGGTGACCTGGCGTCTTGGAGTGAAGCTGACGGAAACTCTTCAGATCTTCTATCGAGAGATCGTAACCGGTAAGGTGAAGCAGGGAGTAGATAAGCATGGAGCCGTGGCCATTGGAGAGGACGAAACGGTCGCGATCAGGCCACTCCGGGTTGGTCGGATTATGCTTGAGGAAATCATTCCACAGCACTTCGGCAATATCGGCCATCCCCATGGGGGCGCCGGGATGACCGGACTTTGCCTTCTGAATAGCATCCATACTCAATACACGGATGGCGTTGGCTAGATCTTTGCGGGTCGGCATATGCTTCTCCTAACTCTTTAATTTTAAAAGATTAATGATAATAAAAAACCGGTCTCGGAACAGCGTATGTAAAGCCATAAAATCTGATACTGACAACTGCCACTCCACCTGAAAGAGGAAAACCCGGCACCCCCCCACAGTTCAGCTGCAACCGGGCAAAAAGTCCCGGATCCGGACGATACCAGAAGGCGTATTCAACATGACACAATTCCGAATAAGCCGCTGATTCTCGCTCATCAACCGGGATTAGGCAATAGCGGGCTGGAACAGAGAATCATGGAAAACCAAAAAACAACCACTTACAGCCCATACTATATCTTATTTGTTATATTCATGGCTTCGCGTCAAACATATTCCGATTTCATGTAAGAAAAAACTGGTATAGAATTATCTCCTTTAACCCAATCAAGCCCGCTTGGCGATACTAGGGGCACATTAGGAATAACAATATATGAGCAACAGTTATTTATTCACATCGGAGTCCGTCAGCGAGGGGCATCCTGACAAGATGGCGGACCAGATTTCCGATGCCATTCTCGACGCATTGCTGGAACAGGATAAAACAGCCCGTGTAGCCTGCGAAACGCTGGTCAAGACCGGCATGGTACTGCTGGCAGGTGAAATTACCAGCAGCGCAACTATCGATTACGAAGAGGTAACGCGCCAGACCATCAAGGAGATTGGCTATGACAGCTCCGAAATAGGCTTTGACTGGGAGACCTGCGCCATCCTCAATGCCATCGGCAAACAGTCTCCGGATATTGCCATGGGGGTGGATGAGAGCAGCGATCATGAACAGGGCGCGGGGGATCAGGGCCTGATGTTCGGCTACGCCAGCAATGAAACCGATGTCCTGATGCCTGCCCCCATCACCTTTTCACACCGGCTGGTAGAGCGCCAGGCAGAGCGGCGCAAGAGCGGCGCCCTGCCCTGGCTGCGTCCCGACGCCAAGAGTCAGATCACCTTCCGTTACGAAGATGGCAAGCCGGTGGGAATCGACGCGGTGGTACTCTCCACCCAGCACAGCCCGGAGATCGAACAGAAGGTGCTGCGCGAAGCGGTCATGGACGAGATCATCCTGCCGGTACTGCCCCCGGAGTGGATCGACAAAGATACCCGCTTCTACATCAACCCCACCGGCCAGTTCATCATCGGTGGTCCCGTGGGTGACTGCGGCCTGACCGGGCGCAAGATCATCGTGGACACCTACGGCGGCATGGCGCGCCACGGCGGCGGCGCTTTCTCCGGAAAGGATCCCACCAAGGTGGATCGCTCTGCAGCCTACGCAGGCCGTTACGTGGCCAAGAATATCGTCGCCGCCGGCTTGGCCGAGCGCTGCGAGATCCAGGTCTCCTATGCCATCGGCGTGGCCGAGCCAACCTCCATCAGCATCGACACCTTCGGCACCGGCAAGCTCGGCGAGCAGCGCATGGTGGAGCTGGTGCGGGAACTGTTCGATCTGCGCGCCAAGGGGCTGGTGGACATGCTCGATCTGCGACGCCCCATCTACAGACAGACAGCAGCTTATGGTCACTTCGGTCGTACTGGCGCCCAGTTTACCTGGGAACAGACCGACAAGGCTGATACCCTGCGCAATGCCGCCGGGATCTAAACACATTGTATTTTAACCGTAACAGTTTCTCCGAGGAGCGTTGCAACAGGACCTCCTGCCAGGCTCGGAGAGATGTTTTTTCCTTGCAACCGCGCTCATTTCATTTTGGAGTATTAAGTGATGAACGCAGTAGTAGAACAAGTTGAAGATTTCAAGGTAGCCGATATCTCCCTCGCCGACTGGGGACGCAAGGAGATCAGCATTGCCGAGACCGAGATGCCCGGCCTGATGGCCCTGCGGGAAGAGTACAAAGGAAAGGAACCGCTGAAAGGAGCACGCATTGCCGGCTGTCTGCACATGACCATCCAGACCGCCGTGCTCATCGAGACACTGATCGATCTGGGCGCCGAGGTACGCTGGTCCTCTTGCAACATCTTTTCCACCCAGGACCAGGCCGCTGCCGCTATTGCCGCTGCCGGCATCCCCGTTTTTGCCTGGAAGGGCGAGAGTGAAGAGGAGTTCTGGTGGTGCATCGAGCAGACCATCTTCGGCCCGGACAACTGGCGTCCCAACATGATTCTGGACGATGGCGGTGACCTGACCCAGATCATGCACGAAAAATATCCCGAACTGCTCAAGGATGTCAAAGGACTGTCAGAGGAGACCACCACCGGCGTACATCGCCTCTACGAGATGATGAAAGAGGGCAGCCTCAAAGTTCCTGCCATCAACGTCAATGACTCGGTGACCAAATCCAAATTCGACAATCTCTATGGCTGCCGCGAATCCCTGCTGGATGGTATCAAGCGCGCCACCGACGTTATGATTGCAGGTAAGACCTGTGTAGTACTTGGCTATGGTGATGTCGGCAAAGGATGTGCCCAGGCGTTCCGCGGCATGGGCGCTACGGTTTGGGTAACAGAGATCGATCCCATCTGTGCCCTGCAGGCCGCAATGGAGGGCTACCGTGTGGTCACCATGGACGAAGCTGCCAGCCAGGCCGATATTTTTGTCACCGCCACCGGCAATCTGAATGTCATTACCCATGACCATATGGCCGCAATGAAAAACGAGGCCATCGTGTGCAATATCGGTCACTTTGACAACGAAATCGACGTCGCCGGTATCCGCCAGTACACTTGGGAGAACATCAAGCCCCAGGTGGATCACATCATCTTCCCCAATGGCAAGCGGATCATCCTGCTGGCCGAAGGGCGTCTGGTGAATCTGGGCTGTGCTACCGGCCACCCGAGCTTCGTCATGTCCGCCTCATTCACCAATCAGGTAATTGCCCAGATTGAACTCTGGCACAACAGCGACCAGTACAACAATGAGGTCTACGTACTGCCCAAGCATCTGGACGAGAAGGTGGCACGGCTGCATCTGCAGCGGATTGGCGTGCAGCTTACCGAACTGACCAGCAAACAGGCCGAGTACCTCGGCATCAGCGTCGATGGCCCCTATAAACCCGAGCACTACCGCTATTGATGCCATGAAAACCCAGACAAGGCACGAAAAAAGTTTCAGTTTCGAGTTCTTTCCACCCAAAACCGAGGAGGGCGCAGCCAAGCTGCGCCTGGTCCGTGATCAACTGGGTGCACTGAAACCACGCTATTTCTCTGTTACCTTTGGCGCCGGCGGAAGCACACAGCAGGGAACCACCGATACGGTTGTCGAGATCCAGCAAGCCGGTTTTGAGGCTGCTCCGCATCTCTCCTGCATCGGCTCCATGCGGGAAAAAATCCGGGCCATTCTGAAAAACTACCGCACACATGGTATCCGGCACATCGTCGCCCTGCGCGGCGACATGCCTTCCGGCACGCGAGAACCGGGAGAGTTCATGTACGCCAACGAACTGGTGACATTCATTCGGCAGGAAACCGGGAACCATTTCCGCATTGAAGTGGCCGCCTACCCGGAATTCCACCCCCAGGCCGCCAACGCCCGCGCCGATCTGCTCAACTTCAAACGCAAGGTGGAAGCCGGAGCTGATTCAGCCATTACCCAGTACTTTTACAACGCGGATGCCTATTTCCGTTTTGTGGATGACTGCGAAAAACTGGGGCTGGATCTGCCAATCGTTCCCGGAATCATGCCGATAACCAACTACACTCAGCTGGCCCGTTTCTCGGACGCCTGTGGCGCCGAGATCCCGCGCTGGATACGCAAACGGCTGGAGAGTTACGGCAATGACAAGGAAGCTATTTCAGCTTTCGGTGAAGATGTGGTCACCTCTCTTTGCCAACAACTGCTGGAGGCTGGTGCACCCGGACTGCACTTTTATACCATGAACCGCGCCGAACCAACCCTTTCCATATGGAAAAACCTTGAACTTTAATATAGGCTCTGCTCCATGAGCAACAAGGCACTGATGCAGCGGGATCTCAAAATTCTGTGGCACCCCTGCACCCAGATGAAGGATCACGAAACCCTTCCCCTGATTCCAATCCGGCGGGGGAAAGGGGTCTGGCTGGAAGATTTTGACGGCAACCGCTACATCGATGCCATCAGCTCATGGTGGGTCAACCTGTTCGGCCACGCCAATCCGCGCATCAACACTGCGGTCAAGGCGCAACTGGACACACTGGAACATGTACTGCTGGCCGGATTCAGTCACGAACCAGCTATCCGGCTGGCAGAACAGCTGGTCCAGATCACACCACCCGGGCTGGAACGCTGCTTCTTTGCCGACAACGGATCGACAGCCGTGGAGGTCGCCCTGAAAATGAGCTTTCACTACTGGCGCAACACCGGCCATAGTGAAAAAACCCGCTTTATTACCCTGACAAACAGCTACCATGGCGAAACACTGGCTACCTTGGCGGTAGGAGATGTAGCCCTTTACAAGGAGACCTACGAACCACTGCTGATGAAGGCCATCACCGTACCCTCCCCCGACTGCTTCACACGAGACGAAGGGGAGTCATGGGCCGAGCACAGCAAGAAGATGTTCACTCGAATGGAACAGGCACTGGCGCAGTATGCCGACCAAACATGTGCGGTAATCGTCGAGCCACTGGTTCAGTGCGCCGGAAACATGCGCATGTATCATCCGGCGTATCTGCAACTGCTGCGGGACGCCTGCAACCGCTACAACGTTCATCTGATCGCTGATGAGATCGCGGTCGGATTTGGCCGCACCGGCACCCTGTTCGCCTGTGAACAGGCAGGCATTTCACCTGATTTCATGTGCCTTTCCAAGGGACTTACAGGCGGCTACCTGCCACTCTCTCTGACCCTGACCAGCGAACAGATATATCAGGCCTTCTACGATGATTACGAGAAGCTTACCGCCTTCCTGCACTCCCACAGCTATACCGGTAATCCGCTGGGATGTGCCGCCGCGCTGGCAACGCTGGATATCTTTGCCAATGACAATGTCATCGAGCACAACCAGCAGACAGCTAGAATAATGGGGAAATCGGTGGCACACCTTGAGGATCACCCTCATGTTGGAGAAATACGGCAGACCGGAATGGTTCTGGCCATCGAGATGGTCAAGGACAAGGCATCCCGTACCCCCTATCCCTGGCAGGAGCGGCGCGGCCTGCAGGTCTATCGCCATGCCCTGGAAAGAGGTGCTCTGCTTCGACCACTGGGCAATGTCATCTACTTCATGCCACCCTATGTGATCAACGAGGAACAGATCCGTCAACTGGCACAAATTGCAACAGAGGGGATCGAACTCGCGACCGGTGATGATTGAGCAATGCGGATCCCGCGTGTCCATATTCCGGCACCCCTGAGTACTGGCAAGCGGCTGGAACTCGACAAACAAGCTGCCCGGCATATTCTCACCGTTCTGCGTCTCAAACAGGGAGCCCCCCTTGTCATCTTCGATGGCCAGGGCGGCGCCTTCAAAGCGACGCTGGAGCACTCGATGCAGGTCATCATCGGCCAGCAGCTCGACGACAACGCCGAATCTCCCTTACAGATCCATCTTCTCCAGGCCGTATCCCGGGGCGAGCGGATGGATCACGTCATTCAGAAAGCGGTAGAGCTGGGAGTTGATAAAATCACCCCCGTATTAACCCAACGTTGCATGGTCAAACTGAAGGGAGAGCGAGCTGCCAGGCGATTGCAACACTGGCGTGCTATCGCAATCAGCGCCTGCGAACAGTGCGGCCGTAACCGGCTTCCTGTTTTAAGCGAAATCACTACTCTTGACAAAGCACTGTCCGAACCTTCCAACGACCTGAGGCTGGTTCTGAGTCCCGCAGCACAAAACTCTCTTTCCGGCCTATCCCCCCCAGGCAGTGGTGTTACATTGCTGATCGGCCCGGAGGGTGGGTTAACAGACAGAGAACTCCGTCAGGCACAGCGCTCAAAGTTTATCAGTTTGCGGATGGGACCCCGCATTCTGCGCACCGAAAGCGCCGCTGTCGCAGCACTTTCCGCCCTGCAAACATTATGGGGAGATCTTGGCTAGTAGAAAAACATAAAAACCAGCGTAACTACTCACTGAAGAGTTACAAACCAGCTACCATTTTTTCGCGCAGATATATCAAAATATTACCTTGTCATTTCATTCATTATCAGGATAGAATCAAAGGGCATCTCCTGCTGTGTTCGCCAGAATCCGGGTACACCCTTGAGCCTTAAATTAACTACCCGGGGTACTAACATAGTAATGCTGTGTGCAGATCCGCCAATATGCAGCGGAAAGCCTGACGCATTATTGCAGTTCCCCCCTTGAGCCTAATGGTTCAAGGACGATGGATTCAGCGGCATGCGCGGGAGATGCCTCTATCCATAAACAGTCCATGAACTCCCGAAACAGAATTCGTCAACAGCTACGCCGGCGAAGGCGACTATTGAGTCCGGAAGAGCGCAAGCTCGCTGCCGAAAGCCTTTGCAAACAGTTGGCTGCCTCCCCACTATTCCTCCACAGCCGCCGGATTGCCTGTTATTTCGCCAGTGACGGCGAGATAGAGTTACAACCGGTAATAAACCGCATCTGGCGAATGAGAAAAGAGTGCTACCTGCCTGTAGTCAGCCAGCTTACCCATAACCGGCTTGGCTTTGTCCATTTCCGGAAAAATGACATGCTGGTGGCCAATCGCTATAACATACCGGAGCCGAAAGTCCGGCATCAACCTGTTCCGCCATGGGCGCTTGATCTGCTTCTATTACCTCTGGTGGCTTTCGACAGGAATGGAAACCGGGTTGGAATGGGAGGAGGATATTACGACCGGACACTGGCTTACCTGCGGCGACGAAATCAGTGGCATACTCCTTGTTTGATAGGAGTCGGCTATGATTTTCAAAGAGTCAAGAGCCTCGCCCCCGAGCCATGGGATATCCCTCTGGATGGAGTAATAACTGAATCAAGAATTACAATTTTCAGCCGCTAACCGGTTACGCCAAAGCTTATGGGCATCTTAAAATTAGTAATTTTTTCGCGAAAGCAAGGAAGCTCCGCGCACAGAACCGCACTCTATAAGGGAATGCATGGAGATTCGAGCACGGGGCTGACGCTGCTATCGCGGATAAAGTGCATTTTTAAAGCCACCCTTTGCCGCCCTTTGGTCATAGGCAAACATACAGTCAGATATTTCTGCTGATTTACCGGAACAATACAACCAAAGGTTTCGCCCTCAAGAAACAATGCCATCAATTATTCACACGATGACTTTTGTCAATTTTGGTTGCCAACTCGCCATGTGAAGAGTTATCAAACTTCCGGGTTTTATCGCTGGCTGGCTGGCTGGTTTCCAAGGATGAATCATGATGAAAAAAGTTTTGCGCATAACCCGTCACTAGAACACCTAACCCGACGGAAAACGCCAATATCAACAGAATATCAGGCTTACGACGCTTCATTTTTATCAACCACGTGGCATTGTTATCCTAATAAATAATCATCGTTTTTTAAAGGCGGTCTAAATATCGCACAGATGGCAGGCGAAATAAAGAAAATCCTGCAATAAATTCAGGGTATTTCAAAATTAGTGATATTATCGCGGGTACAAGGAAGCCCGTGCGCAGAACCGCTGCGTGTTAGAGAAAACACATGAGGATTCGAGCACGGGGGACTGACACCGCTATCGCGGAAAAAGTGCATTTTTTGAGATACCCTTTACTCATTCATCGCATTGGCTGGTTTTCGGTTCTCTAATACCCCTGTCGGCACTCATGCCTGATTTCTTGAATCCGGGGTATAATCAACAAAACCACCCAGAAACAGTTAGAGAATCTATCGCCATGCAATACTGGTTAATGAAATCCGAACCGGATGTGTTCAGTATCGACCACCTGAAACAGATGCCGGAGCAAACCGACCACTGGGATGGTGTGCGCAACTATCAGGCACGCAACATGATGCGTGATCAAATGAAAGTCGGGGATCAGGTGTTTTTCTATCACTCCAACACCAAGGAGCCCGGCATCGTGGGCATCATGGAGATAGTAAGAGAGGGTTACCCGGATCATACCGCTCTGGATCCGGAATCAAGGTATTTTGACCCCAAAAGCAGCCAGGAAAATCCACGCTGGTATATGGTAGATGTTCGGTACAAGCGTCACCTGCAGAAAAACATCACCCTTACGGAATTAAAGCAACATCAGGCACTGCAGGAGATGCCGCTGGTACGCCGCGGCAATCGTCTCTCCATCATGCCGGTAACGACCGAACAGTGGAGGTATATTCTGGATCTGGAATCTATTTGAGGAACAGCTCATAGGCAGGGTTTCTGGTCTCGTCCCGGTAGCTGTATCCCAACTCATCCAGAAAACGCAGAAACGCTCCCCGTTCTGGCGGAGGTACCTGTATTCCCACCAGGATACGTCCGAAATCCGCACCGTGATTGCGATAGTGAAACAGGCTGATATTCCAGTTTTGTCCCATCCGGGTAAGGAAGCGCAACAAAGCTCCGGGGCGCTCGGGAAATTCAAAGCGATACAACAGCTCATGATCCGCCTGTCCGGCATGCCCCCCGACCATATAGCGCACATGCATCTTGGCCATTTCGTTATCGGTCATATCCACAACGGGGTAGTCCGCAGACTGCAACCGGGCAATCAGGTCATCTTTTTCCGAATCACCTGACTGCATCTGCACACCCACAAACACATGTGCAGCATCCGGATCGGAGTAGCGATAATTAAACTCTGTTATCGCCCGCAGCCCGACAATGCCGCAAAACCGGCGGAAACTGCCAGGCCGTTCCGGAATGGTGACCCCGATAAGCGCCTCCCGCCGCTCACCCAGCTCGGCCCGCTCGGCCACATGGCGCAGGCGATCAAAGTTCATATTGGCGCCACTGAGCACTGCGGCAATATTCCTGCCCTTGATCCCCTCCCGCTGCACATACTTTTTGACTCCGGCAACGGCCAATGCCCCGGCAGGCTCGGCGATGGAGCGTGTGTCATCAAAGATATCCTTTATGGCTGCACAGATCTCGTCCGTACTGACCAGAATCATCTCATCCACACACTGGCGTGCGATGCGGAACGGCTCCTCCCCCACCTGACGCACAGCCACACCATCAGCGAAAATACCCACATGCTCAAGACAGACGCGCTCTCCGTGAGCCAGAGCCTGATGCATTGAGGGGGCATCATCCGGCTCAACACCAATCACCTTTATATCAGGACGCAAGTTCTTTACATAGGCGGCCATACCGGCAATCAGTCCGCCTCCACCTACAGGAACAAATAGCGCATGCAGCTCCCCGGAGTGTTGCCGCAGAATTTCCATCGCGACCGTACCCTGTCCGGCAATCACCTCCCTGTCGTCGTAGGGATGGATAAAAGTCATACCCTGTTCACCAGCCAGCTTGATGGCGTGGCTGTATGCATCATCATAACTGCTGCCGTGCAGCACCACTTCCCCGCCCAGACTGCGTACCGAACTTACCTTGATATCCGGCGTGGTCTTGGGCATGACGATCAAACTGCGAATTCCCAGTTTGCGCGCCGATAGTGCAACCCCCTGGGCATGGTTCCCCGCAGAGGCGGCAATAACCCCCTTTGCCCTTTCACTCTCGGACAAGGCGGATATCTTGTTGTAGGCACCACGAAGCTTGAAGGAAAAAACCTGCTGCAGATCTTCCCGCTTGAGCAAGATGCGATTTTCGAGCCGGCTGGAAAGAGCAGGAGCATGCTCAAGGGGGGTCTCCCTTGCTACGTCGTAGACCCGGGAAGTAAGAATGTCTTTGGTGTACTGTTCCATTATCAGGTTAAGTTAACAGTTCATGGCACGAATGTCAGCGTCCATCTGGTGATATCCTGTGAACAAGCTTATACTTTGCGAATATTCCCGAAATAACACAGCTGGAGTTTCCGATGAACCAGAACGAAATGAAAAAAGCAGTTGCGGAAGCAGCACTGGAATATGTCGAAGCCGGAACCATAATCGGTGTTGGAACCGGCTCCACCGCCAACTGTTTTATTGATGCCCTTGCCGACATCAAGAACAAAATCGACGGAACTGTTGCCAGTTCAGTCGCTTCCGCAGAACGGCTCAAAAGCCACGGGATTGAGGTTCTCGAACTCAACATGGTAGATGAAATCTCGGTTTATGTTGATGGGGCAGATGAAAGCACCAAATATCTGCAGCTCATAAAAGGGGGCGGTGGCGCGCTGACGCGGGAAAAAATAGTTGCCGCAGCAAGCCGGAAGTTTGTCTGCATCGCAGATGAAAGCAAGCTGGTGGATATTCTGGGCGCCTTCCCTCTCCCGATTGAGGTCATTCCCATGGCGCGCAGCTATGTCGCACGGGAACTGGTGAAGCTGGGCGGCGAACCGGTATTGCGCGAAGATTTCACCACCGATAACGGCAATGTTATTCTCGATATTCACGGACTGCAGATTATGGAACCCGCCAAACTTGAGGCTCAGCTCAATAATATCGCGGGCGTTGTAACCAATGGCTTGTTTGCTATTCGTCCTGCAGATATTTTACTGCTTGGAACCAGTGAGGGGGTGAAGACGCTAACCTGATCCTCGTTCCAGGACAATGTTCCATTGCCCCTTCAAGAGAGTGTTGTCAGATTCGCTTCGCTCTAAACAATGGCGAACCGAATCTGACAACACTCTCTTGAAGGAACTCGATGATTGAATTATGTAATCCAGCCGTGGTTCCTCTTCTGAAACAAGCATATACAAGCATCCGCTTTTCCCGCTCCTTTGGGGTGCACCATCCCGCTTTCAAACACATGTTTTCTGGCTGAGCAAAAGGCTGAATATCAAATCAGTTCAAGATTTTTCGCAATAACTCAAGATATTCACTGCGTACAAGCTTACCTACAAATAAATAATAGAAAATAAATCTTCCATTTTCAGGATATCAGGCTAAATGGCATCATTCAAAGTGGAGTACTATTCAGAACGGATATTTGGCGGTTGCACACTGCGCAAGCGTCAATTTTTCATCACCAAAACATAACCCGCCTCCCTGCAAATCCAAACCAGAACAGGCAAAAAAACTCAAGTGAAAAAAATATATTTTTTTCATTTTGTGACGAACTTTCTTGCGCAAGGTATAACACCCTGTTTTTGCTAAAATTTAAAATAACGATGCCGACTGCTGGCGGTTATCCATAACCTTGATCCGGGTAGGTTTATAAGCCATCATTACAACCAAATCAGCTATCCAAAATCAGAGGAATACATGGCTTTATCCAGGCGCGCTTTCCTGACGGGTGTTGCTACACTGCCTTTTCTTTCACTACCAACCCATGCAAACTCTGACAAGTCACTTCACTTTCTGAATTGCTGCCATAGTGTTGATCGAACAGCACTACAGGATTTCGGAAAAGCGGAGAATATCGATGTTTCAATGGACACCTACAATGATGAAGCGCAGTTTATCGCAGAGTTTTTAAATGGTGACCCCCGTTACGATGTGGTTCTTGCATCAGATGACAACATTGCTCACTTGGTTCAAACAGGGTTACTTGACTCTTTAAACCGCTCGTTAATTCCAAATGTGCGCCAAATTGACCCACATTTTCTGACAACGGAGTTTGACCCAAACCGCGAATTCAGCTTACCTTACATGTGGGGAACTCTGGGCATCTGTTATCGAAAATCAGCCGTGAAACAGATCCCCGACAGCTGGGAATTTTTGCTGGATTCAGACAAATACTCCAAACGCATCGCCCTGTTATCAGAAAAACTTGCCATTTTTCAAATAGCACAAAAATATCTTGGCTACTCTGTCAACTCCAGCAAAAAAAAAGCAATAGAAAAAGCAGAGCGGCTTCTTCTGAAACAAAAACCTCATATCAAGTTTTTTTCTAGCAACACCTGTAAATTGCTCATCTCTGGGGAAATAGATCTGGCCATGACATGGAGCAGTGATTTTTTGCAAAACATGAATCAATCTCCTGATATTGGTTATGTTGTGCCAAAAGAGGGAACATTAATCTGGCAGAAATCTTTATGCATTCCAAAACATGCCGCCGACCCCGTAGCTGCTCACAAGTTTATCGATTTTCTTCTGGATAAAGAGATAGCAGCCAGACTGGCCAAAAAGCTGCTCTTTGCCACCCCCAACAGGGATGCGTTAGAGTTGATGGATAACAAATACCTGAACAACCCTGCTCTTTTTCTCCCCCCGGCGGTACTAAAAAAGTCTGAGAGTAGAGGGTTCCCGGGCGGAAGCCAGAACCAGATATATACGAGGGCATGGAAGCATATTATGAGCATATAACCCCGCCATCATAAAACAGGGATGTATAAACAAAACTCGAAGCTGTTTGCACAAACCTCTTTTTCCATGATTATCGGATAAACTGCTATATTTTCATGACGGCACTTGTTGTTTTCGCGCTGTTAATCCAGCTGCTGACGACGTTGAGCTCAGGAACCTCCTTGACGCGATGCTCCCGCTCATTGACATCTTTCAGCTTTTCCAGCAGCTGACCTGGCTCCCGACCCGCCAAGTCCTGAACTGACTCCACACCGGAAAATTCCAGCAGCTCTGCAAACTGTCCCATTATTCCGGGAATACGCATCAAGTCCGCCATACTTGCCCATTTTCTGACAACATAGCGCTCTTTTAGACCAATTTTATCCGCAACCCCTTCCCAGCCATCCCTGGTGCTGCAGCGTTGCAGCAAATCTTCGGTAGTTTCAATCCCCAAAGCCCGCAGTTTTTTACCAAAACCCTTGCCAATACCCTCAACCTCTTCAACAGGATAGGGGTAATCATCACTATCCAGTCCTTCCTGATACTCATGCGTAGTAACCTGACTTGCGCCTTTGGCTACCAGTAACGTTTCGTACTTTGTCTTCCAGTCATCATTTTCACCCCGCAGCTGTGTATAATCACGCTTCAAGCGCGCATATCGGTCAGCCCAGTCCGTATCATCAGCAGATTCGGCACGCCTGGAACGGCAAAACAGGCAACCGATAATAAATCCAAGTACAAACGCAATTAGCAAACACAGCACTATTTGTCCGATTAAATAAACCATTGTTAACTCCCCTGAATATTGACATTGAATTCGATTCGGCGATTTTTTGTGCGCCCGGCTTCAGTTTCATTGTCAGCAACGGGCCTCGATTCTCCATAACCAACAGCAAACAGTCGATTTTTTGAAATACCTTTATGTACCAGATAATCAACCACGGATTCCGCGCGTGCCTGGCTCAGCTTCATGTTCACCTGTTCACTTCCACGCGCATCGGTATGTCCTTCGATCTCAATTTTCGCACTGGAGCACTCTGAAGCAACACGCGCAAGCTCATCCAGCAATGGATAACTTTCCGGTGTAATTTGCGCGCTGGCTGTCTCGAAATGAATCTTCCGTTCTACCAGCAACTTGTCAAACTGCTGTTGACAGCCGCTTGCAGCGGCGAGAGGCGCTGGAACCATAATTTCATATTTGGGCTTATACCCCCCTGAAGATAGAGAACCACTAATGGCCTGTTCTATATCCATCCGCACATCAGCAGAATCCACAACCCCGGCCAGCCGGAGTTCATTATCAACCAAGGCCGCATTCATGCGCAGAAACCGGTCAAGTTCAACTGCAATTCCCTCCGCGGCAGAACGCCAGCCCACAGGAGCACCGGAAACTATCTGCAGTCGATCCTGAACCTTGTCTGCGCCAACATGCTGCCGGGCTATTTCAACCACAGATACCCGAGTCTCTTCATCAGGCACCATGCCGCTGATTACCACTCCACCGCTGTCTTTGCTGAAATTTATTTCGTAGGGTACAGACAAGGCAACGGGAGATGGAGCAGCGACAGAGGAGTTACTAACCGTAATACGATTGTCAACGGTACGTACGCCATAAACACCTCGAGCAATTTCCCCTGCCCTGTCCCGAAGGTCCGCAGCAGCCGCCTTACCCGTTAATATGACATCACGCCCATCAATGCCGACACTGGACCAATCAATACCCGCCGTTTTCAAGGCATCATCGGTGCGGGTAACAAGATCCTGTTCTATCGCTGGCGCATGCCGACCCAGACACAGCCAGGCAAGCAGTATCAGCGCAATAGCCCCAAACAGAAGAATGAGTATTTTATTCATATCAACTCTCCGGTATATCCGGTTTGTTCTCACTAAATAACAATCAGTCAGGCAAACCACAGTGTTTTGAACTGAAAATCAATCGATAAACAGCTATGCACCAAGAAGCCCTGGACCCCAGAAAAACATCGACTTAAAGCAAATCATAACCAACAAAAACAGACAGAACCCGTGCAACCGGCACCGGTTGACCTTGCAACACGGAGACAAAACGTCAACAACGTTCAAACACGGGGACTCATTGGTTCGTAATGGATATAGCGGGAAAGGCAGGAAAAAACAGTAAAGCGAAGCTGGTACACAAAGGCCGTAAGCCATCCTGCGAGGCCATCTTTCCATCGGTCTGTTTACCGTACTGGAAAAACCGGGTGTTGGGCTTTTTTCAAACCAAAACAGCTGATTCATTCCCTAATCCAACAATCTCCGAGGGCACTTTATAACACAAATCAGCCACATAAGCCAAAAGGATAGATGGCAATTTTTGATCCAAACGCCCCTGATAATTGGTAAACTTGCTGTCAGGACATCCGTTCCAACCCATCCGGGCTGAATTGAGGAGCCGCAGGAAGCATTCTCGATTAGTGTGATACCGAGGCTTTTTTGTACGGACATGGCACAGCGAAGCGCAATAGTATTCTATTGCGACGAGCCGCAACGCCACTGGCATAAAAACCGGAACCCCGTCATGAACGGTGATTGAGAACGCCCCCGGCACTGACATGTAATATGGTTTACAGGAGTCTGATTCAAATGCTTGAAGAGTATGCACCGATAATATTGTTCATCTGCCTGATAGCGGTTCTCTGGCTTGTCGGAACATATAACAACTTCATCAAGCGCCGCAATATGATCGAGGAGCAATGGAGTGGCATTGATGTAGCCCTGAGACGGCGTTATAACCTGATTCCCAACCTGATTAAGGCCGTAAAGGGATATGGGAAACATGAATCAGAACTGCTGCAGAAAACCACAGAGCAGCGAACCAACGGGGATAATATTACGCAACGCGCAGCCAGCGAAAGTGAGATTTCCCGATCGCTGAATAATCTGCTGGCTGTTGCGGAACAGTATCCCGATCTAAAAGCCAGCAATAACTTTCTTGCCCTGCAGAGCAGTCTTAATGAGATAGAAAAAGAGGTTCAGCAAGCCCGTCAAGGTTATAATGCGGCGGTGCGGAAATTCAACACACTGGTTGAATCTTTTCCCAGCAATATCATGGCAAAAATATTCAACTTCAAAACATTTAGTTATTTTACACTCGAACTGGCAACACAACGCGAGTTCCCTGACGTCGATTTTTAACCAACCCTTGTTATAAAGGAGCTTAGATAGATGGCAAACCAAAGTAAATTCCCCACATCGCTGATTGTAGGTGCAGCCGTAGTACTGGCTGCAACAGCTTACCTGGTGCTACCCACGCTGGGAGGGGGACCGGATGTAGATATGAGTGAAGCTGCTGTACAGGAGAGAATCAAGCCTATCGGCACTGTTGCAACAACAGCCCAACCGGCAAACACGACACCGGCCAAACCGGAACCCGGTAAAGTGGCTGAGCCTGCCGCACTCGCAGCGTCTGCAGCACCTGGAGCAACAGCGGCTTCCACCGCCCGCTCTGGAGAGGATATATTCAACTCTTTCTGTACAGCCTGCCACTCCACTGGCGCAGCGGGAGCGCCCAAAGTGGGTGACAAGGAAGCATGGGCACCCTTTATTGCTACAGGCATGGATACGATGCTGGAAATTGCCATTAAAGGAAAAAATGCAATGCCGCCCCGGGGTACCTGCGCAGACTGTTCCGACGACGAGCTGAAGAGTGCCATTGAGTATATGGTGTCCAAGAGCCAGTGATTTTTTCATTCACCTGGTCTTCCAAAACCGATTGCTCCCTCTTCAGCAGAGGGAGCAACTGTTAGGGCGCCTCTAAAAATAGTGATTTTTTCCTAGGGCCAGCCCGCTCCGGGTATGGAGCCGTACTCCGGCAAAAACCCGTAAATTTCAGAAGGGTGTGGTTAGACGTTCAGCAAACATGCCACAGGGAGAAGAAAAGAATGGGGTGGACGATGGGACTCGAACCCACGACGACCGGAATCACAATCCGGGGCTCTACCAACTGAGCTACGCCCACCATAGTGGAAAAATGCGCCCTGTTATCCGACAGCAATATGGCACGCCCGGCAGGACTCGAACCTGCTACCCTCGGCTTAGAAGGCCGATGCTCTATCCAGATGAGCTACGGGCGCATAATTCTCAGGCCGCGGGATTCTATCACAAGCCTTTCCTTGACGTACCTGATACTCACACAAGCAAGTATACCAGTGTTTGGTCGGGGTAGAGAGATTCGAACTCCCGACATCCTGCTCCCAAAGCAGGCGCGCTACCAGACTGCGCTATACCCCGAATTGTGCTCTACTTCGCACGATTGCACGCAAGGCGACAAATAATACGCGGCGCAATGAATTACGTCAACCTACACCTTGTCCAATGCACATGAGCCGAACGGGGCGGATTATTTTCCTGCAGCAAGAACTATCGCAGTGGATAACATACGGCTCCTTTGTCATCAACCATTCCCAAAAAACCCCTTCCTTTGTCGGCTTATTAGTAATTTCTAAAGTTTTATAAGACGAGGCCGTTACAATTCAGACACAATTCACTTCAAGACCGAAGCGGGGTGATAACAAGTGAGTTCTGCACACTTAAAAAGCATACAAAGGAAATATCACTATGAATGTTTTATTGACGCCAGCTATCCATCTGATGAACCGAATTCAGTTCCGAACCAAGTTTTTTCTGCTGTTTGTAGTCAGTGCGGCACCATTACTGATTTTTGGTTACGAACTCTTCAGCGCAAGCAACGCAGAAACAAGCAAGACAGTGGAGTATCTGAATATTGCTCTTCTGGTTGGCAGTCTGCTGTTGCTGTCTTATCTCTATCTCGCCATCTATGCAGCAATCTGCTCGACCATCAGGCAGCTTCGTGACGTCAGTAAAAACATGGCCGAAGGTGACATGAGCAGGCGCCTGGCACTGGAGAGCCATGACGAGATGTCGGAGATCGCCTCATCTATTAATCATATTTCCGATGGTGTCGGACAAGCGATCACCTCAGTACTCACCACCGTTGGTGTATTGGCTGACACATCTGACAAGCTGGCGGCTCTCAACAAGAAATCGGGCGAGAATGTCTCCATCCAGGCCGACAGCATTGAACAGGCTGCTGCGGCAATGACTGAAATGACTGCTACGGTACAAGAGGTCGCACGCAACTCATCTCACGCAGCCGATGCGGCAAGGCAGGCGGATAACTCAATTCTTAACGGACAAAAGGTTGTAGAAGAGGCCGTCGGTTCCATCAACGCTCTGGCCGGGGATGTACAACAGGCAGTCGACGCAATCGGGCGGCTGGAAAGCCACAGCAGCAACATCAATGGCATTCTGGACATTATTCGCGATATTGCCGAACAGACCAATCTGCTAGCGCTGAATGCGGCTATTGAGGCGGCACGAGCCGGGGAGCAGGGACGCGGTTTTGCGGTGGTGGCAGATGAGGTGCGCTCCCTGGCCAGGCGTACCCAGGAGTCGACCCTTGAGATCCAGAATATGATTGAGGATTTGCAAAGGGATACCCGCGAAACCGCCCAGGTTATGCTTTCCAGTGGAGAGCGGGCCAAACAGAGCGTGGAACAGGCCAACGGAACCTGTTCGGTACTTGACGAAATTGCCGGAGCCATCACCTCCATTACAGAAATGAATGAGTTGATCGCAACGGCAGTTGAACAACAAAGTGTCGTGGCCGAGGATATAAATAGCAATATCAACCGCATCTCTCAGGCAGTGGACGAGATAAACCATGATGCCCAGCATGCTGGCTCCGAAAGCGGTCGGGTTGCCGCCATGGCCGCAGAGGTACGTATGCTGCTGGATCGCTTCCAGATTAATCATAAAGCCATACAGGACAGAAAATCCGCACAGGACAGTAACCTGCTGTTTCGTTGGGATGAATCATTCATGGTCGGTATTGCCGAAATCGATCGTCAGCACAAACTGCTGGTCGATATCGTGAACGAACTCTACTATGAAGCAGGCAATAACTGCAGTCACGAGATGCTGGGGCGAATCCTGAACGGACTGGTGGAATACACCAAAACCCACTTTGCCTATGAAGAGGGCCTGCTGGCAATGCACGGCTATCCCGATCTGGGCCCACACCAGCTCAAACACAAAAAACTGGTCGCCCGCGTAATGGAGTTCCAGGGCCGGGTTACCGCCAATGACGAGAGTGTACTTGAAGAGCTGTTACAGTTTCTGAAGAACTGGCTGGCCAACCATATCCAGGGTACCGACAAGAAATATGTCCCCTTCCTGAAAGAAAAAGGGGTCAGATAAACAGCACACCCAAAACGGTTGTTCTATACTGAAAAGAGCCGCTTTGCAGTTATTTGATTTGGTAGCGACAGCTCTGTTTTGAGTAGTCGGGGAATAACATATTATGGAACCTGACAGTAACAATAACCAACCGTTCTCTCCCGCCATCTGGCGGCGCGGGCTCTTCATGCTAGTATGCGGCTTCCTATACAAAATTGCCGAAGTAGTGGTCGTAGCGGTGGCCATACTGCAGTTTCTGTTTAAACTGACTACCGGAGACGAAAACAAGCAACTGAAGATTCTCGGTCAGGGCCTGAGTCTGTTTTTTTACCAGACCATGCAATTCCTCACCTTCAACAGCGAGGAAAAACCTTTTCCATTCAATCCATGGCCCAACAACATCAACTCCGGGACAAAAACGGTTAAACCAAATGGAGATCAGCCGGATACAAACAAATGAACAACAGTGGATAATCTTTTTCGTCTTCTCAATATCATGGCGAACCTGCGTGACCCTGCAAAAGGCTGCCCCTGGGATCTGAAACAGACCTCTGTTTCCATTGCCCCCTACACCCTTGAAGAAGCTTATGAGGTCGTTGAAGCCATTGAGCAGAATGATGCAGCTGCTCTGCGGAACGAACTGGGAGACCTCCTGTTTCAGGTGGTCTTTCATGCCCGGATAGCCGAAGAGAAAAATCTGTTCGATTTTTATGACGTCGCAGCTGCGGCAGCAAACAAGATGGAACGCCGTCATCCCCACGTATTTGCTGATGTAAAGATTGGCAGCGCCGAAGAACAGGCGCAGGCATGGACCGAGATAAAAATCAAGGAGCGCCACACCCTTCCCCCGAAAACAGAACAGATACAACCCAGCCAGATCGATAATATATGTAACACCCTGCCCGCCTTGCTCCGCGCAAAAAAGCTGCAGCAACGCGCCGCAGAAGTCGGATTTGACTGGCCTGATCTCGAGCCAGTGCTGGAGAAGGTTGCCGAAGAGCTGGAAGAGGTACGCACCACCATCAAGAACAGAGAAGGCTCTGAACGGCTGGCGGAAGAGATCGGTGATCTGTTATTTGCCTGCAGCAATGTGGCACGTCTTGCGGGTTTTGACGCCGAAGCCTTGCTGAGAGCCGCTAACCGGAAATTTGAAAAACGCTTCCGGGCACTGGAGGCCCAGTTTCGCTCCCGGCATCACTCCTTGCAATCAGCCTCACTGACAGAAATGGAAGCAGCCTGGCAACAGGTTAAACTGGCGGAAAAACCGGAAAACTGACCTTTTTCACGGTGCAATATACCCTCCCTTGAATTAGCCGGCAAAAGAGCTAAAATTCACATCTCAAACGGAAAAAATCAACTGTGGAGCCGGAGATCATGCCCGCGCAAGATGAGCCTGAAGTTGGAAACTGGTACTCAACCCTGGAGGGTGAACAGTTCAGGGTAGTCGCAATAAACGATGATGATGAAACCATCGATATCCAGTATTTTAACGGTGATATCGATGAAATGAGTCTGGATACCTGGTATGAAACAGAGCTGGAACAGACAGCCGCGCCCGAGGACTGGTCCGGCCCCTTTGACGATCTGGTTGCGGATGATTTCGGTGATACCGAGCAGCCGTTTCATTTCAAGGATGGAATCAATCCTCTGGATACCATTGAACCCGAAGAGATATAAGGAAAGTAACTACTCAGAATATGTTGTGTAACCGCCCGGATTGCTTCTGAAACGGGCGGGATCAAGGCGAAAAAATGGCCATTTTTCAACGCAGAGATGGCGCGCTTCAGGAGCAAACCGAGTAGTTAGCAAGGGAAACAGCATTCTGCCTCTCCTTCCGGCCACCGGGCCTCACAGGACAAGACAAAAAAACCGGCTATCTTCTGGCGCGCAAACGCCGCTGACTATAGTATTGCATCCACATAGCCACTGTACTCCAGAACGATTCCAGCAAACGCTGATACCAGGGCCGGCTGCGCCATTGTGCATATTGAATTTCACGACTGTTGGCAAAATCGTTCTGAAGAAGTGCAGTTATTTGCTCTGAAAAAAAGCTGTTATTTACCTCCTGGTTGGCCTCCAGGTTCCAGTGCTGCGTCCAGCGATCAAGGTTGGTGGAACCGACACTGACCCAGTCATCACACAGCCAGATCTTGGCATGCATAAAACGCGGTTGATACTCGAAAATACGTACGCCGTTGCGCAGCAGGCGCTGATAATAGCGTTGACCAACACGGCGAATTGCCGGGTGATCTGTTTTCTCTCCAGGCACCAGAACTCTTACATCGACACCACGCTTTGCTGCCCGCTGAAGAAGGCGGCATATTTTTCTGGTCGGGATAAAATAGGCTGTAACAATCCAGATACGCCGATGGCTGCCGCGTATCCGGTTCGTCAGAGAGCCTTTAACTTCTTGAAAAGGGGGGTGAATAAGCGTCAGTCTGGCCAACAGTCCGCCTTCCCGATCTGCGCCCGGAACAGGAAGTTGCAGAGCCGTTCCGGCACACAGCTTCCAGACAGATGAAAAGGCATGCTGCCAATCCGCTACCACGGGCCCACGGCATTCGACCATAACATCGTGCCAATAATCGACAGAGGACTCCACTGAAGAAAATTCGTCTGTAATACCGGCTCCTCCAGTAAAAACAATCTTCCCGTCAATCAACAAGAGTTTGCGGTGGTCCCGATAAAGATTGGTGCGCCACTTGTCATATTGCAAGGGGTTGAAAAACGCGAGATGCACACCGGCATCGATTAACCGCTGTCTCTCCTGCTGACCCAGGGCACGCGCCCCGAAGTCATCCAGCAACAGATATACCGCTATGCCACGATGCACTGCACGAGTGAAGGCAGCAATAAACTGGTCGGCAATCTCTCCGGACTCGACCAGGTACATCTCCAGCAACACATAATGTTGCGCATTTTCAATGCACTCCAGCATCCGGGGGAAAAAACAGGGACCATCCACCAGCAGAGATATCCGGTTTCCACTGCGCCAGGGGTATACAGACTGGAGAGAACCATTGCCAACAGGGTTTGTAGCAAAGGGCTGAGGCAAGCTCATGTTATATCTGACACACCTGTTGCTACCAACCGCCCCTGTTCCATATGCAGAGAAATCCGGCCTTCAAGAAATGCTCGCAACTTGTTACCACACAGCTCTGCCCGCCAGCCCTGCATAACTGGTGTATTCGACTCGCCGACGACAAGACGCTCCAGCTCCTTGCGGGTAGTCAAGCTAGCCGGGCTGATACGGTTATTCTTCGCAACAAGCCGTACCAGCCCCATCATCACATCAACCATACTCTCCTGCCCGGCTGACAAACGCACCCGTGTTCCGGCACTGGGCCACTGCTCTGACGGCAACTCCCGTGCCTTTCGTATCAAAGCAAGAATCTCGCTGCCATAGCGGCGCCGGGTGCCCGTTTCCAGTCCCCGAATCTTGCCCAGGGCCTGGTGCTCCCTGGGCTGGTGCCGGGCCAGCTCCAGAAGCACTTCATCCCGCAACAGCCATTTACGGGGTTTGTCCAGCTGGCGGGCCAGCTCCTCACGCCATGCGGCTACTGCTTGCAAAACAACCAGCTGCGCGCCTCCAAGGCGCTGGTGTCCACGCACCCTCCTCCAGGCCTCAATGGCACTATTCCGGTAAGTATGGGGATCGACCAGAACAGCAAAATCATTTGCCAGCCACTCCAGTCGTCCGAGTTTGGCCAGTGCCTGTTGCTGTTTTTGATACAGCTCCCGCAGATATCGCACATCATCAGCCGCATAGTGAACCTGCTCCGGTTCCAACGGACGTAATGACCAGTCAGTCCGGCTATGAGCCTTGGCCAGATCCACTCCCAGCATCTTCTTCACCAAAGCACCATACCCGATTTGATCCCCGTACCCCAGCAGGGCCGCCGCAATCTGGGTATCAAACACCGGTCGCGGAAGCTCTTTTCCGAGATAGTAGAAAATTTCCAGATCCTGGCGACCCGCATGAAATACCTTGAGAACCGCCGGATCGTGGATAATATCAAACAGCTCATCCAGATTCTGCAATACAAGCGGATCAACACAGGCAACCAGTTCATCACTGGCTATCTGTAGCAGACACAAGCGTGGATAGTAGGTTTTTTCACGGATAAATTCTGTATCCAGCGCCAGCCACGAACTGCCTCGCAACCGGTGACACAGATCAGTCAGCTCACGGGGGGTATCAATATAGAGTTCCTGCACTGCATTTTCCTGTTCTGTCGGGACTCAGGAAGGATACATCAGTGCATCAAATGATGTAACTACTCGGCGAATAGTACGAATATTGTGTAATTTTTTAACAAGAGCAAGGCGGCATCGCGCGCACGACTGCCGGAGGTAAAGCGATATCTGGAGCAATTACCGGAAACCGCAGTGTATGTAAGCAAATACATAAGGGTTTGAGCACAAAACTGGCACCGCAATCGCTGACCGCCATGGAGAGCGAAGCGAAGGCGGTTAGTCCCCGATAGGCAACGCCGTCTGCATATTCGCAGTTAGGAGCGTTAGCGAGTGACGGAGAAGATGCAGCAGTGGCTTTCTGTTGCCGTAGAGTCATTGAGGGAGTCATGGCGTAGTGTGGCGAGGAACGAGGTCATACG
>Ga0256839_1001113_pt1 | contig 33401 bp, 30 predicted proteins | sample 354166metaG_FD_185968 | JGI IMG/M metagenome (GOLD analysis project Ga0256839, IMG submission 185968) | Hydrothermal vent microbial communities from Mid Atlantic Ridge, Atlantic Ocean - 354-166 | ecosystem: Environmental > Aquatic > Marine > Hydrothermal vents | place: Atlantic Ocean: Mid...
TCACCTCTTCCCGGGATGGCACGTGGACTTGCACGCCATCCTGGAGAGGGGCTGCCTGGTTGACGGCCTCCGGGACCGCCTCGTCCGTCATCCCGCCGGCGGCGGCCACAGCATCGACCACGCGGCTTCCGGCAGGCAGTTGGTAGACGCCGGGCTGCTTGACGGCGCCGCTCACGTACACGGTGAGGGGAACCGGCGTCGGCGTGGGCGCCGGCGTGGGCTCCACCAGCACGAGGGGTTCGGCCGGCACACGCCACGCCCACCAGACCAGCGCGCCATTGACGCCCACCGAGACGACGAGGACGAAGAGCGCCCAACGAACCATCTGGAAACGGTCGGCCATGCGTCACTCCTGCCGCCGGTTTCTGCGCCGGGTAGCGTCCTCTGGCCGAAGTGTAGCCCGTTTCGTCCCTTTGCGCAACCCCCCAGCCCCCTCCCCTTGCGTTGCCCCACCGGCGTGCCACCTCTCCGAAGCGGGGCAGTTCACGCGGGAAGCAGTCTAGGTGAGGGCTCGTTCGAGCAAGGCGTTCACCGCGTCCATGTCGAGCTCGAAGACCACGTGGGCGTTGGGCGGCTCCGCGCCCACGCCGTGGTAGTCCACGACGGTCTGGCCACGGCAGTGGTGACCGCAGAGCTCGACCTGAACGGCGTGCCTCTCGGCCCGCCGCACGGCCTCGGGGGCCAGGGCGACGGCCGCGGCCAGGGGATCGGGAACGGTGAAGCCGGGCAACTGGAAGGTGTGACGCAGGACGCCCTCGATGTGGCCGGTGATGGCCCGCACGAAGCGCGCCTTGGGCGTGGGCAGGCGGACCAGCTCTTCCCAGCGGTCCCAGGGGATCAGGTGGTCGAGGGTTGTCTCCCAGGAGATGAGCCAGAGGTTGGCCCCGCTGTTGAGGACGATGTGGGCGGCCTCCGGGTCGGCCCAGAAGTTGTACTCGGCCGCTGGCGTCACGTTGCCCTGTCCGCGGATCGTGCCCCCCATGACCACAAGCCGCTCCAGGCGGGCGGGGAGTTCAGGGTCCAGGCGAAAGGCCAGGGCCACGTTGGTCAGCGGCCCCAGGGCCAAGAGCGTGAGATCAGCACACGTGCGGCCGGCCTCGACGATGGCCAGGGCCGCGTGCACGTCGGCCACGGGGCGGGAAGAGGGCGGAAAGGCCGTGTTGCCCAGGCCGTCGGCCCCGTGGACGCCGCCGGCGTCCCGGTGCTCGCCGATGAGGGGGGTCGCACATCCCCGGTAGACGGGCACAGGCGGGGCGCCCACGGCGTCCAGGACCACCCCGATGTTGCGCATCACCTGGTCCAGGCCCACGTTGCCGGCCACACCGCAGATGCCCACGACCTCCACGTCCGGCGAGGCCAGCACCATCATCAGGGCCAGGGCATCGTCCACGCCCACGTCGGTGTCCACCATCACCCTCATGGCCCGTCGCCTCCGCCATCGGCCTCCACGGCCGTCAGCCGCCCCGTGGAAGTAAAACGGCGGTGGAGCTCATCGAAGGGCACCTGGCTGTAATACTGGGCGGGGTCCAAGCGCTCGTCCGGCGGCTCGGGCACCACGGGCCGGCGCGCGGCCTCTTGGATGGCGGCCAGGGCTGGCTTGGGCGTGCCGTCGGCCCGCACGAGGCCCATCGTCCGCTCGGCCGGCGCCACGTCCAGGGGCGGGCGCTGCCACAGGTCTCGGGCGTAGTCGCTCCACATCCACCAGTAGAGCTCGGGAACGCCCAGCCGGCGCGCCACCAGCACCACCTCCGTGGCCCAAGCGGCCTGTTCGTCCTCGCTGAGGCCGGGCGCCCCGGGAGCGTGGGCGGTAGGCGCGCCCACAGCGTGAAGCAGGGGCACTTGGCCGGCCAGGGCCGCCACCAGCCGGACCACGAACTCGACGAAGGCCGGCGCCTGGGGACGGCCGTCCGCGCCCTCGGGCAGGGCCGAGATGGCGGCCTGCCCCGCAATGCGGGCCACGTCGTTGACGCGCAGGCTGCTCTCTTCCCGCAGCTCCTTGGGCGAAGCGCCCATCCAGAGGGAAGCCCCGGGGGCACAGCGGCGCACGGCGCGCACCAGCGCCGAGAGCCAATTGCGGCCCTCCTGAGAATGCCCTAACGGGCGCCAACCGTCGCCAATGTGATGGCCCAGGTCCCAGGCGTGCAGGGCGGGGTGCGAGGCCAACGGGGTCACTACGCCCTCGACAAAGCGGTTCTGGGCCGCGGTCAGGGACGTGTCGCGCCAGATGTCGCGGATGTATCGCCGTTGCGGGCGCCTGCCGGCGAAGAGGTGCAGGCCGGCGGGCACCTCCCGTCCGCCGAGGGCCCACGGGGGCCAGAAGACCACGTTAGGGGCCACGGTGCCCGTGAACAGGGAGGGCACCACCCGGAGGGCGACCTGCTCGGCAGTGTCCAAGACCTGCTCCAGCCGGGCCACGGCGGACGTGTCCACGCGCTCGCGCTCCGGCTGGAAGTCCTCCCAGAGCAGAAAGAGGCGCACGGCCCGAAAGCCGGCCTCGGAGATGGCCGCGAAATCGTCGGCCACCTCGGCCCGGTCGAACCGGCGCCACCACTCCACACCCTTGCGGGCCGGCCAGTAGTTCACTCCCAGGAGCATGTCCTCCATAACCGCCTCACCTCACCGGTATCTGGGGGTTCCTATTGTACTCCGTTTCACGAATTGACCAATTTCAACCAAACTCCGCTGTCAAACCCCCCGCCAAGTGGCGCTTTCTCTTCTGGACAACCTGTGCTATCATCGGAGCCGAACGCGAGGAGGAGCTGGTCGGCCATGAGATATCTCATCATCTCCGACATCCACGCCAACTTGGTGGCCTTGGAGGCCGTCCTGGGGGTTGCCGAGGTTCAGGGGTTTGACGAGGTGTGGTGTCTTGGCGACATCGTGGGCTACGGGCCCGATCCCAACGAGTGTGTGGCCGCAGTCCGGGAGGTGGCGAGCATCGTGCTGGCCGGCAACCACGATTGGGCGGCCCTCGGCAAGTTGGACGTGAGCGACTTCAACCCCGAGGCCCGCCAGGCCGTGGAGTGGACTCAGGAGCAGCTCAGCGACGAGAGCCGAGCCTATCTGGAGGAACTTCCCCCCCGCCTTGATCAGGTGGCCGAGCTCTTCACCCTGGCCCACGGGAGCCCCCGTCACCCCATCTGGGAATACATCGTCTACCCCTCGACGGCCGCCGAGAACTTCGACCACTTCGAGACGCCCTTCTGTTTAGTGGGCCACACCCACCAGCCGGTCCTCTTCCGCCGCGACCCGGAGGACGGCGCCGTCCAAGCGCTGATGCCCGCCCTCGAGTACCCCCTGCCCCTCCGCCGGGCGGCCGAGCAGGGCGTGCGCCTCATCATCAACCCGGGCTCGGTGGGCCAACCCCGTGACGGCGACCCGCGCGCCAGCTTCGCCATCTACGACGCCGAGGCCGGCACTCTCTCCTACTACCGCGTGGCCTACGACGTCGCCGAGACCCAAGCCCGTATGCGCGCGGCCGGCCTGCCCGAACGCCTCGTGGCGCGGCTGGAGTACGGCTGGTAGCGCCGGGCACCCGAGCACACCCGCCTGCAAACGACGATGCGTTCCCACACGCCATGAGGCGTTTGACACGCCTTTTCCCTTCCAGTATAATACGCCCACACTTTGCCAGCCCGAAAAAGGGAGCCCGCTCGAGAGTGCTTTGCGCGTCGCGTTGGTATGGTGCCGCTTATGAACAGGTAAGGCCGCACTCACGGCGACAATCCAAAGCGGTCCACCGACAAAGCGCGTCCGCTGTGGCGCGCTTTGTCGGTGAGAGGGAGCACTCCGTGAACGACTCGGGCACCATCGGCTCGCACAGCGGTGGACGGCCGAGTCGTTCTGTTCTCCAGACGGGACCCCGGGGTGGCAGAGGAAAACTTCTTTCAAGGAAATGAGGTGCCAAAGGTGAACGAATTTACAGGAGCCCAGCAGGACAAAGAGACGTCGCCGATGTGGCAATATCTGGAACACGAGGAGTACAATTACCAGGCACCGTCCCCGGGGGACATCCGTGAAGGGGTCATTCTCAAGAAGACGAACTACGAAGTTCTCGTTGACTTGGGCCTGAAGCGCGAGGCCGTGGTGCCCTACCGGGACATCCAGAAGCTCTCCCCCGAGGAGTTCGAGGCCTTGGCCGAGGGCGAACGGGTGCGGGTCTTCATCCTGCCCAACGAGGACGAGGAGGGGCGCCGTCTCGTCTCCATCAACTTGGCCCGCGTCCGCGAGGATTGGGAACGGGCCAAGGCCATGCACGAGGCGGGCGAGCTCTTCGAGGGCGAGGTCATCGGCGCCAACAAGGGCGGAGTGATCGTGGCCTTCGGCAGGCTGCGGGGCTTCGTGCCGGCCTCCCAGCTCGTCCGGCTCCCGCCCCAGCGCGAAGGGCAATCCCACCAGGAGCGGCTCAAGGGCCTTGTGGGCCGGCAGTTGACCGTGAAGGTCATCGAAGTGGACCCCCGTCGTCGCCGCCTCATCCTCTCCGAACGAGCAGCCCACCGCGAGCGGCGGGCCGCCCAGCGCGAGAAGCTGTTGGCCGAGCTCCAGCCCGGCGACGTGCGCCGGGGCACGGTGACCAACCTGCAATCCTTCGGCGCCTTCGTGGACCTCGGGGGCGCGGACGGGCTCATCCACGTCAGCGAGTTGGCCTGGTACCGGGTGAAGCACCCCCGTGAGGTGCTCCAGGTGGGCCAGGAGGTCGAAGTCTACGTGCTTAACGTGGACCGGGAGGAGAACCGTATTGCCCTCAGCCTCAAGCGCCTCCAGCCCGACCCGTGGATGCAGGTGGCCCAGAAGTACAACCGTGGGGACACCATCGAGGTGGAGATCACCAACGTGACCAGCTTCGGTGCCTTTGCTCGCGTCGAAGAGGGCGTCGAGGGGCTGATTCACGTCTCGGAGCTCTCCCACGAGCCCGTCGAGAGCCCAGCCCAAGTCGTCCGTCGTGGCCAGCGGCTGCGGGTGCAGATCATCAGCATCGACCCGGACCGACAGCGCATTGGGCTGAGCCTGAAGCGCGTCGAGGAGCAGGCCTTTCCGGAGCCAGAGGGCAGTGAGGTGGATGCCCGGCCGGCGGAGGAAGAGGCGCCCTCCGGCCACGGCGATGTCCCCCAGGAGCAGGCCGACGACAACCACGCCGTGGCCGCCGGCCTCAACGCCGAACAGTGAGCCTTGGCGGGAGCAGACGGCGTTCTTCCAAGCCCTGCACAGCGTGGCGGGCCGGCATCCTGCCGCGCGTGGGCCGAGATGGATGCAGGTGATGTCGGTTCCAGTGAAGCGGCGAATTCAAACAACGGGGAGGTGAGAAAGACGTGACTGTACGACTGCGCCCAGGTGAGAGCCCGGAAAGTCTTCTGAAGCGCTTCCGCAAGGAAGTCTCGCAGGCCAGGATTCTCAGCACATACCGCCGAAAACGGTGGTTTATCAGCAAGAGCGAGCAGCGCCGCAAGGACCGCAAGAAGGCGCTGCGCAAGCTGCGCCGCAAGCTCGCCCGGCAGCAGCAGCGGCTCCAGCAGCGCCATCGCCGGTGAGGTGTGCCGGCCCCTCGCTCAAGGCCCTCGATTCGGTCGAGGGCTTTTTTCGTCCGCCCTGCTGCCCACGTGGTGGAGCACGAAGGGCACCACGTCGGTAATCTGCCGGATCTCCGGCGCGTCAGGTGCCACCCGGCCCCACACCAGCACGGGCACCGGGTTGTGTGTGTGCCTGTTGGTGCTCAGGTCCTCGCAATTGCCGTGGTCGCTGGCAACCAGCACCAAAGTCTCCTCGGGATCGGCGTTCGCCAGGAGGCCGGCCAGCAGGCGGTCCACCAGCTCCACCACCCGGATGGCCCACGCCATATCCCGGCGGTGGCCGGCGTGGTCGGTCTGAAAGAACTCGAAGGCCGTCAGCGTGTGGGCGCGGGCCAGCTTGGCCAAGCGGGCGCCGGCTTCTTCGGGCGATATGATGGGAATGGTTGGGGCCACGCGGTTCCAGCGCTCGTTGGTCACGAAGGCGGAGACGGCCAAGCCTTGCTGGAGCTCGTGAAGGCCCCGAAGCCGAATGCCGGCGGCCAGGGCAGCCCTCGTCATCGTGGTGCGCCGGGCTCGTCCCCGGGCCAGGCGTTCGAGGTAGTGGGGAGGAAAGGCGTTGGCCAACGTCACCGTGCCGCCCAGCGCCCGCACGCGGACGAAGAGGCTGTGCTGTCGGAGCACAGGGTGGAGGGGGGCCGGCGGGAACGGGCCCTCGTGGCGCCCCAACAGGCGGGCCGCGTTCACCCCCGTGAGCAGGCTGGTGGTGCCGGTGCCGCTCTGGGGCAGGCCCGGCACGCCCAGGGAGGCGTCGGCCGCGTAGAGGCGCGCGCCGTTGGCCCGCCACCACAGGCCCACGTCGGCCCTCTGCCCCTCGATCACAGGCCACCCGCGCCCGAAGAGCATCTGCCACGTCCTCCGGGACGCCACCAGAAAGGGGTTCACCTGTGGGTCGGGAGGGCCAATGCCCACTCCGTCCAGGAAGACGAACATCACGCCCACGTCTCCACCACCCTCGATCCGCTTCGTCTCACCTCTCGGTCGCAGATTGGAGCTTTTCGCCGACGGCCGGGCATGCTACAATACCACCCCGCGATCCCATGGCTGTGTGGCCTTCGGAGACGTGAGCTTCCGGGCCAGATGGCATTCGCGGACACGGCGCCGGGGCTCCCAGGACCACGTAACTTTTCCCCCGGCGGAGGGTTTTCACATGCAAACGCCCGGCCCTGCTTCGCAATCCAGTGGCCAGAGCGGCCCGAACCGGGAACACGAGCTCATCGAGCGGGCCAAGCACGACCGCCACGCCTTTGGCGAGCTGTACGAGCGATACGTGGACCGCGTCTACCAGTACATTTACTACCGGGTCGGCAACCAACAGGACGCCGAAGACCTCACAGCACGGGTCTTCTTCCGGGTGTTGGAAGCCCTCCCACGCTACCGCTGCGGTCGGGCGCCCTTCGAGGCCTGGCTCTTCAAGATCGCCCGCAACTTGGTCTCGAACTGGCACCGCGACCAGAAACAGCGGCGCCTGATCTCCCTGGAGGACATGCCCCTCCTCCAACGCCTGGTCGATCACGAACCTCCTGACCGCATTGCCGAGCGCCGAGACGAGTACGAACAGCTGTACCGGGCCATCCGAACGCTGGCCGAGGACCGGCAAACCCTCCTCTACCTGAAGTTCATGGAGGGCATGAGCAACGCCGAGATCGGCGAAGTCCTCGGCAAGAGCGAGGGCGCCGTGAAGGCCCTCTACAACCGCACGCTCCACACCCTGCGGCGCGAGCTGCGCAAGCGGGGCGTGCGCTTCAGATCCCGCTGAGCCGATGGCCCCGCTGTGGGTCACCATTCGAGGAGGTTGCCCTGATGAAAGCTCAATTCCTGGCCGAACTGGTGTCCGCCTACGCGGACCACCGCACGCCCGCCCACCGACGGGCGCTCCTGCACCTCTTCCCCGAACACGCCGACGTGTTGCGCGAGCTGTTCGACCTGACCGACGCGCTGGCCGGCCTCTTCAGTGCCCAAGCCCACCGGCCGGCCCAAGCGTTCCGCGCCGAGCTGAAGAGGGAGCTCTTGGAGGAGATGGAACGCCGTCGCGAGCTGGCGGACGAGCCGGTCACCGGCGCTGCCGGGGGCCGGCGCTACTTGGCGGCAGCCGTGGGCGTGGGGTCGGCGGCGGTGGTCGTGGCCGCGGGCGCCATCGTCTACTGGCGGCACCGCACGGCGATGGTGGCGTGAGCCCACGCCGTCACGCTTCCCTCGGGGCCACGTGGCCCAACCCGAGCCGCCCCATGATGTGCGCCTGCCGAGCCCACATCCGCGACCGGGCCTCGGGTTCCTCGTCGTCATATCCCAGCAGGTGTAACACGCCGTGGACCACGAGCAAGTCCACCTCGTCTTGGGGCGCGTGCCCCATTTCCCCGGCCTGTCGGGCCGCCTGCGGCCAAGCAATGACGACGTCACCCAAGTACTCCCCCTCCTCATCGCCCCCCGGCAGGGGATCAAAAGGAAAGGTCAACACGTCCGTCGTCCCCGCCTCGCCCCGGTAGGCCACGTGAAGCCGCTCCATTTCGGCGTCGTCCACCACTACGACTGTGAGGGCCACCGGCCGGTCCACCCCTTCCGCTTCCAGGGCCGTGCGCGCGGCACGGACCAGCCGGCGCCCGTCAACCCGAGTGCTCAACGAACCGGTGATCTGGAGATGGAGCTGAAGCATGGGCGTCAACCGTTTGGGAGGGCGTGTTCGCCCGGCCAGCCTCGTTGGGCGTTGGGTAGAGCACGCGCGTGTGGTACATGCCGGAGAGTGTGGTCACAAAGGCTTGGCGGATCAATTCGAGGTCGCGCAGCGTCAGGTCCGTGTTCACGAGCTGGCCCTCGTCCAGCTTCTGCTGAATGATGCGACAGACGAGCCGGTCGATGGCCTCCACGTCGGCGGGCTTCTCCGCCCGCACCGTGGCTTCCACCGAGTCGGCCAGCATGAGGATGGCCGTTTCCCGCGTCTGCGGGCGCGGGCCCGGGTAGCGGAACTTGGCCTCGTCCACGTTCTCGGGGCCGTAACGCTCACACGCGCGGCGGTAGAAGTACTCCACCCGCGTGGTCCCGTGGTGCTCCTGGATGAAATCCACAATCCGTGCCGGCAGCCGGTGCTTGCGCGCCAGGCGCACCCCCTCTGTGACGTGGCGGATGATGATCCGGGCGCTCTCCTCGGGGTCGTCCAGCTCGTCGTGGGGGTTGGCGGGGCCGGTCTGGTTCTCCACGAAGTAGTGGGGGGCCGAGAGTTTGCCGATGTCGTGGTAATAGGCGGCCACGCGCACCAGGAGGGCGTCGGCACCGATGGCCTCGGCAGCCCGCTCGCCCAAGTTCCCGGTCATGATCGAGTGGTGGTAGGTGCCGGGCGCCTCGACGAGCAGGCGCTTGAACAGCGGGTGAGTTGGCCGGGCCAGCTCCATGAGCTGGAGGAAGGTGGTCACCCCGGCAAAGGTGGAAAGGACGTAGAAGCCGGCCAGCGTGAGGCTGGCGCTCAGGGCACCGTTCGTCAGGGCCAGGCCGCCGCGCAAGGCCAGCGCCAGGGGCGACCAGCTCGTCTCCTGGAGGGCAAAGGCCAGGACAACGCCCAAGTTCGTGAGCCCCACGAAGAAGCCGGCGGAGACAAAGCCCTGCAAGCGCTCGACGCGCCAGAGGACCAGGGCGGCCACGCCACTGCCCACCAGGGCATAGGTCGCCAGCTCGAAGGAGCCCGTGAACTGCATGACCAGAAAGGCCAGCAGGGTGGAGGCGAGTAGCGCCACGTCCGGCCCGGCCAGCATGGCCAACAGCATGGCCGCCGAGGCCGTGGGGGTGAGGTAGGCCAAGAAGGAATGGTCGGGCATCATGATGCGAATAGCGCCCGCCGTCAGCCCCAACGTCATGGTCAGCGCAGCCATCATGCGGTGATGGGTCCAGACGTGAGGGTGAACGCGGGCCACGTAGAAGCTGAAGAGCAGGGTCAACAGCGTCACCACCAGGCCCACGCCGATCAGCCGCTCCCGGGTAACGGCGGCGCTCTGGAGTCCCAGGGCCTCGAGCGCTTCGATGTGTTCGGGCTGGATGATCTCCCCCTCGCGCACGATGATCTGGCCCTGTTCGTAGGTGACCTGCACGTCAGGCACGCTGCGGCGGGCGTTCTCGCGGGCCTCCTCGGTCTTGGCCTCGTCGGGGAAGCTGTTGGGCTGCAGCAGGGCCGAGACCCATTCGGTGACCACGCGAGTCTGGTCGCTGTCGAGGGTGACGTTGACCTGGGAGGCGATCTGACGGCGAACGGCTGGGAGCTGATCTTCCCGAATCTGGCGGCGGTTCAACCGCTCGAGGAGGCGCTGCGTTTCCTCGACGACAGCCTCCCATTCCTGTTCGGTGAAGTCGAGAATGGCCTCGATAGCCTGTTCGGAGAATTGGACCGGCTCCAGCCCGGCAATGCGCTCCACCTTCTCGGCACGCGAGATGGTGGAATCGTCGCGCACTTTGGTGATGAAGTCGGCCACCTGGCGCGCGGTGGCCAACTGTTTGATGGCCAGGGCCCGGTCAGGCGGGGTGTAAATGGTGGCCACACTGGCGGCAGCAGCCTCGCGGGCCTGCTGGGTGCGCACCTGGCTCACGAAGGTGATGCGTCGGGGCGCGCGGATGTCCTGTGGGCTCACGCTCCCCACCTTCAAGGTGGCCGACGGGGACGGATCGACCACGACGACGGCCAACAGAACGCCCACCAGCAGCGCCGTCCACACGAGGCCCTGGAACTGCTGGCGCAGGGAGAGGGTTGGGGAGGCCGGGCGGATTGTTTGGGACGAGCTGGACGTGTACATGGCTTCGAGGTGAGACATTTCAACCGTGGGCGGCGGCACGAGGCGGCCCACTCGCGCGGCCCGCCCCTCACCCGGCTCGTCGGGCCAGGAGCTCCCGCACCACACGCTGGACTACAGCGCCGTCGGCGCGGCCGCGCAGTTTGGCCATGAGGGGGCCCATGACCTTGCCCATGTCCTTGGGGCCGGTGGCCCCCACGGCCTCGATCTGGGCCAAGGCCTCCTGCCGAATTTCCTCCTCGCTCAACATTCGGGGCAAGTAGGATTCGATCACGGCCAGCTCGGCCTCTTCTTCCTGGACCAAGTCCTGCCGCCCGGCCGCACGGTACTGCTCGATGGACTCGCGGCGCTGTTTGGCCTGCTTCTGGAGGAGCACCAGCATCTCCTGCTCCGTGAGCTCGCCGCCCTTGGCAATCTCGGCGTTTCGGACGGCGCTCAGGAGCAGGCGCACGGTGTTCCGCTTGACGGTGTCGCCGGCCTTCATGGCCGCCTTCAAGTCACGCTGCAACTTGGCTTTGAGGTTCATGGTGAACTCCTCTCACCCCGGCGGCCACCCCATGCGGCGCCCGCCCAACACGTGGAGGTGAACGTGGTGGACGAGCAGGCCACCGTCCTGGCCGTAGTTGAGGACGAGACGGTAACCCCGGTCGGGGGTGTGGATCTTCTCCTGCTCGGCCACTTGGGTGGCCACCCGGAGCATGTGACCCAGCAGGAGCTCATCTTCGGCCGTGATGTCCGCCAAGGTGGCAATGTGTCGGTTGGGCACTACGAGCACGTGGACCGGCGCCTGGGGGTTGATGTCCCTGAAGGCTGTCACCGACTCGTCCTGGTAGACAATGTCGGAGGGCACCTCTCCGGCCACAATTTTGCAGAAAATGCACTCCTGGTTCGCCATAGGCACCTCCTCCGTTCTCCTCTGTTCGCTCAAGCACCGCCGGCCTTCGGCGCGCTTCCGCGCCCGGCTCACATCTTAGCACGGGAGCGCACCGGAATCAAACGGGGCTCCGGGGTTCCAACCGGCCCTCTTGCAACTCGGCCCCCTGCCAGATCAGGAGCAGGGGGTTGTCGGTGTCCGGCTCACCGTCGCTGCCAACGGCTTCGAGGCCAATGCGGGCCGCCGCCACGGCCACGCCGACGAAGAGCCAGAAGAGGGCCACGCTGTGGGGAAAGGTGATGTTGAAGAAGTAGTGGTCGAAAATGCCGCCCACCATGGCGCCCACGATGGCCGACGTGGCGCCCAGCAGCAGCGGCTCGACGCGCGCGTCCCCCTGCAGGGCGCGCACGGCCCGCGCCGTCAGCACGAAGAAGGCCACCATCGTGCTCAGAAAGGCGCCCAACCCCACCAGCCCCATGAACTCGGCCATCAACAGGTAGACGCTGCTCACGCCGATGTAGAGGTCGATGTCAGGCGTGCCCGAGAATCCCACCCCAAACCACGGGTAACGCTGGATGAGCCGCCAGGCGTCCTTGTACTCGCCGAAGCGCATCTGGGTGGCCAGGTCCTGCCCGCGAAATCCCTCCACAAAGCGCTGGAGGTAGACTTGGGACTGGGGCAACAGGAGGAGCAGCAGCCCCGCGACCAGGGCGTAGGGGATGAGCCGGCGGTAGCGCAGCAGCATCAGGGGCGTGAGCCCGGCGACCAAGCCCAGCATGGCGCCCCGCGAGAAGGTCAACACCATGGCCAGCCCCATGGTGACCACCATGCCCGCGGTGAGCCAGCGCGGGAAGAGGGGGCGAGGGGCGGCCAGTTGGGGTGCCGTGAAAGCCGTGACCAAGATGAGCAGCCCGCCGAACACGTTGGGGTCCACGCTCGTGCTGATGGCCCGCTGGGGCAGGGCGGGATTGTCCTCGATGAAGCGCAGGACGCCGGGCCCGGCCGGGTAGTCGAAGACGCGCAGGGCCGAGAGGAGGCGGATGCTCACCTCCTGGGGCAGGACGTAGAGCACCACGCCGATCAGGGCCGAGAGGAACCCACACAAGATGATGACCACGGCCAATCCCTCCAACTGCCGGCGGTGGCGCACGTGGTCCACCACCACCAGGAAGAGGGAGACGCCCAGCATGACCTCGCCGAAGCGCCGGAGGGTGTTCTTGTCCAGGGGCGCGTGTTCCAGGCCGGCCACGAAGGCCACCACCGCCACGCCCATGAAGGCCAGCACGAAGGGCGCCAGGGGGGAGAGCCGGAGCCGGCGCACGCGCCCGGCGGCCAGGCGCATGAACCAGACGAAGAAGGTGATCCCCAGGGCGCCGTCGAGGAAGGTGGGCTTGAACCCCACGTTGACGGGCACGGCGCCGAAGGGAAGCAGAATGGCCACGGCCACGACGGCGTAGAGGCCCCACTGGGGGGACCTCAACATGACGGCCAGCCCCAAGGCGGCCACCACCCCCAAGGCAGCCACCAGGGGCGAGGCGAAGGCCACGGCGGCGCCGGCCACTCCCCCGCCAAGCAAGCAAGCGGCCAGCAAGGCAAGCAACGTGCGCCGGTCGCTCACCAAGAAGCTCAGGCGCACGGAACGGTACATTGTGCGCAGGGCCCGCCGGTAGCGCGGGCGCGGGAACGTCTGCGAAGCCATGGGGTCCTCACTTACTCCGACGGCCGGATAACCACACGTCCCAGGAGGATGCGCCCATCCTCCCGGCCCTCGACAGGCAACCGTTCCCCGGTGGCGAAATCGTACAGGCCGGCCCACAGGAGATACTCGCCGGCCGGCAGGGTGTCGGGCACCTCCAGCCGGTGGCGGTCTGGCACCAGCTCGCCGGCCACCCAGCGGCTCGTGGGCGTGTAGCCGCCGCCCGGATCGCCGTCCGACTGGGCCAGGGGCCGGCCACCGTCGGGACCTGTCAGGTGAACGAAGACTTTGTAGTTCTGCCGCGTTGGGCGCCGGCTCAACCAGTATAGTGTAATCGAGAGCGCCTGTCCACTTCTGGGTTCGGCGGGCGCCTGTTGCCATCCCACGAGCCAGGCCAGGTCGCCCACGGCCACGCTGGCCGGCGTGAAGCGCCCTCGCCCAGCCGGAAAAGCCCCTACCACCAGCGCCGTCGCCAGGGCACTGGCCACGCCCACCAGGAGAAGGCGCTCACGCCTTCCTCGCCCCCCCGTGCGCGCCCACCAGACGGCAGCCGCCAACCCAAGGGCCACGCCGGCGGCCGTTAGGGCCATGCCGGCCGCCACGGGGCGCGTCGTCCGCCACGCGAAGGTCACCCTGTGGCGGCCGGGGGGCACTGTGGCCGTCACCAGGCCGAGGGACGTGGAGGGCCACGTGGGCACGGGCCGGCCGTCCACCCACACCTGCCAGGCCGGCAGGTAAAACTGGTGGAGGCGCAGGGGCGCTGCGGCCCGCAATTCCACTTCCAGCTCATAGCGCCAGGGCGTTGCGCTCACCAGGCGGGCCCGCTCGGCGGGGAGCACAGGGCCGGCGTCGGGCCGGTTCACGGGCCTCGGCACGGCCCAACGTTCCTCGCGCACCCACCGGGGCAAGTACTCGGCCGTCCACGTGGCCCCGATCTGTTGGAGGCGAAAGTCCTCCGCCCACATGACTTCAGGATACCGGCCCGGCTCCACCGCCAGCGTCCCGGTGGCTAGGCGCGGCAGGCTGCTGCCGCCCACCACTACCAGCAGGCCCGCCACCAGCCCGGCCCTCGCGCGCCTGCCGCCCGCGGGCACCACCAGGCCACTCAACAGGGCCGTCAGCAGGACAATGGGGCCCAGCCACCGCCAGGGGTATTGGACCATGCCGAAGGGAACGGCAATGAGCTCCCACACGGGGCGGGACATGTCGGCGAGGAGAAAGAGGAGGCCGGCCAAAAGCACCAAGAGGGGCCCGCTCGGCCACCGGCCACGCCGACGCCAGCGCCACCACGCGGGCAACAACGCCAGGAGCAGCGCCAGGTGCACCCAGCTCAGAGGGTGCTCGGCGGCCACTTGTTGATCGGGCACGTACCGGTAGACAAGGGAACGCGAGATCAACTCGGACCAGGGATAGAGGTGGCGGAGAAATCCCCGGCCGCCCACGTCGCCGGCCAGGAGCACCCACTTGGTCTCCAGGAGCACCGGGAGCCAGTAGAAGGCGCTCAGGAGGGCCGCCAGCCCAACGGCGGCGGTCAGGCGCCGGGCAGACGCCGCCGCGTGGGGCCAGAGGGAGGTCCCGGCGGGCCGGCGTGTCCAGACAACTACGCCCCACCAGACCACGAGGACGGGCGCGAAGAGCAGCGCGGAGAGGTTGTGGGTGAGCACGAGGGCGGCCAACCCCAGCACGGTCGCGCCCCAGTGCTCCCGCCAGACACCCCACATGATCACGGGCCACCAGACGAAGGCCCAGCTCTCGGCCAGAGCCCCCCGCCGGTAAACGTCGGCCAAGTGATAGGGCAAATACGTGTAGACCAGCGCCCCCACCAGGCCGGCGATCTCATCCTCCCACACCTCCCGGGCCAGCCACCACATGGCAAGGGCGGACGCCACCAGGCTGAGCCCGAAGGCCCCCTTCATGGCCGAGACGATCCCCATCCCCGCCCCCGTGAGGAGAAGCCCCACATAGTACGTCAGGGGCCCATAATAATGGAAAACCGCAAAGCCGTACTCGAAGGCGAATTCGGGGAAGAGGCGCGGGTACCAAACGCCGGCTTCCACGGCCCCGCGCAGCGCCGCCAGGCGGAAGAGGTGGATCAGGCCGTCGTCACTGCGCCAGTATCCCGGACGGCCCAAGGGCCAGAGGGCCGGGAGGGTTAGGAGCACAACCACCAGCGCTGTTCGCCACGGCCAACGGCCTTCAGGGCGACTCACGCTCCGCCCCCAGGGGAAGCTCCACCCAATCGCCGCCGCCCAAGGGCAACCGGGCTCCGCTCACCGGGTCGTAGAGCCCCACGCGCAGGCGCCAGCCGGGCTCCGGGGCAACCGGCAGGGCGAAGGGGTCGGGGATGACGGTGCCGGGCCACCAGCCGGAAGTGGGCGCCCGGCCGGCCTGGGGCACGTGATCGGCCTGGGCCACGACCCGGCCGTCCTCGTCGATCAGGTGGACGAAGACGCTCAGGTTCAGCGGCACCTCTCTCCGAGCGCGCCAGTACAAGGTCACCTCGCGCCGGCCGCGCCACTCGTAGCCCAGCAGCTCGACGATGTCCCCGAAGGTGGCGTTCAACGGGCGTGCGCCGTCGGGGAGATGGGGGAGACGCTCGTACTCGGCCACGATCACATCGGCCAGGGGCACGTCCTGCGCTCGCCGCCACAGGCCGGTGCGGCCTGTCTCCACCCTGCCGTCGCGCAACAGGGCCAGCACCAGGCGATACGGCCCGGCGCGAACGGAGGGAGCCAGGCGCAAGCGCACAACCTGGCGGCGAACGTCGGTCACCGTGTCGTCCGGCCAGCGGCCGCCGGCCTCCAGGGGCACCTCCCACACCTGCGCGTCCGCGCCGCCGTCGGCCGGCACGAGCCGAAGCTGCACGGTGTATTGGCGGGGCCTTCGCCCCACGGAGAGCCACGTGAGGGTGACGGGGAGCTCTTGGCCGGGGTAGAAGGTGTCGCCCCGCACCTCGGCGCCCACGAGCCGGAGCGTCCTCCACAGCGCCATGCCCTGGAACCCGTGGGCCCTCAGCTCGCGGGGGGCCGGCCCCTTCTCCGCCGCCTCCACGGAGATGGGCCACGTGACCGCAGCTCCTTGCTCGTCGATGCCCGGCCACGTCTCGCCTGTGGCCGGGTCGAACAGGTCCATTTCCAGGGTGTACGTTCCGGCCGGCAGCCCCCAGGGGACAGGCAGGCGGGGCCTGCTGATCACCTCCTGGCCGGTGGGCAGGGTAGCGCGCGGGTCCCAGAGGCTGGCGAAGCGGCGGTGCCACTCGGCCACCACACGGCCGTCCTCGCCGCGCAGGCGCAGGGCCAGAAGCATGTCCCGGGGGACCGGCGCCTCGGCAACCCAGCGCAGCGTGAGGGCCACGAATTGGCCCTCGCGCCACGTCTGGGGCACCTCGTGGGCCACCAGCCGGGCATCGCCGAAGCGAGGGCCATCCTCGGGCACGGTGGGCGTCTCGCCGGGCAATTCGACGCGCACGAAGAGCCCGTCGGGCACCAGGCGGAAGCGGGCCGGCACGTCGGCGCCCCAGTCGAGCAGGGGGCCCGCCAGGTAGAGGGGACGGCCAGCGCGCAGCCACACCTCGGCCAGCTCGGCGCTCGGCGGGAAGAGGCCGACCAGGTCCGGGCGCCGGCCCAGGGCGTGCTGTTGGTACCAGAAGGGCGTGAGGTCGCCCCAGTGGGCCATGAGGCCGGCTCCCGGCGCCAGGGGTTGGGCCAGGGCCTCGTCCCAGTAGGCTTGAATGGCCGGGCTCTCCTCCTGATCGGCCGCCGGGGGACGTGCCGCCAGGGCGAACGCCTGGGGCACGAAGAGGAGCAACGGCAGGCCGGCCGCGGCCAGGCGCCCCGCCGACGAGGCCGAGGCGCGCCCCCACGACCAGATGGCGGCCGATCCCACGGCGATGAGGAGCACGTGGATGACGTGAACGGCCATCAAGTGGCCCTCCACGTGGGCCACTTCCTGGTTGGCCGCGAAGTCCCGCCAGTATTTGAGCGCCAAGGTGCCGCTGAGGGCGTAGACCGTCATGAGGGTCAGCGTTATCCCCCTGTGCCAGCGCCAGAGGGCGAGGAGGCCCACGAAGGCCAGGAGCAGCCACCCGGGGCCCAAGGGTCTCCAGACCTGCTCCCACCAGAGGGGAGGCACGTCGGCCCAGCCGGCGCTCAGGTCGGTGAGCAAGGAGCGCCCCAGCACGTAGTCCAGGAAGCCGGCCAGGCCTGGTCGGTAGAAGGGGCTGATCAGCCCCCGCGCCACGGCCGGCGTGAGGCCGGGCAGCTCCGGGAACGCGGGGTCGGGCCGGCCGAGGGCCCACGCGCGCCAGGGCAAGTAGGCGTAGCTCAGCGCGCCCACGCCCAGGGGCCACGCGAGCCGCATCAGGCGGGGAAGCCCACCCCGCCGAACCTCGGCGCGGAGCAGGGCCACCACGAGAGGGGACAGGGCCAGCAGGAAGATGTTGAAGGTGAGGTGATTGCTCGCGCCCAGGCCGGCAGCCAGGAAGAACGTCTGGGCCGCGCGCGCCGAGGGCTTCCCTTCCGCAAGGCGCTCCCACCAAGCGTGCAGGCGTTCGAGGGTCACCACGAGGAAGAAGGCGTGGAGGCTGTAGACGGCCGCGGCCGTGCTGTACCTCCAGAAGTCGGGCCAGAGGGCAAGGGCCAGTCCGGCCACCAGGGCCGCACCCCAGGCGGGCAGAGCTCGCCTGAGCCAGGCCACCAGCCAGGCCACGGCCAGGGCTCCCCAGAAGGCGCTGAAGAGGTTCATCTTCCACGCCGGCTCGCCAAAGGGCACCAGGCGCTGCCAGAGGGCGCCGGTGAGCAGGTAGAAGGGATAGCCGTTCGGGTGGGGAATGCCCAGGACGAGCGGCTGGTAGGCGAACTCGCCGGAGTCGCCGCTGAGCACGCCGGACACCAGCGTGGCCGCGAAGAGAACGAAGGCCGCCAGGAAGCCGGCCGCCGGCAGGAGCACGTGGTGCCACGGGCGGCCGGCGACGAGGAGGGCTTCGCGAACGCTCTGGCCGGGCCGGGTCTCGGCCCCGTGTATCACCCCCATGTTACTGAGAGACCTCCACATCGGCCTGTTGGACGGCCTTGGAGCGCCCCAAGGAGAAAAGGTTGTTCATGGTGTACAGCAGCCCCCCGATGAGGCCGGCCAACAGGGTGATGGCGTAAAAGGCCAGGGACATGGCCAACGCGCTCTCCCGGGGCACGCCCACTTGGCCGAAGAGGGCCACATAGCCGCCCTCGCGCACGCCCAAGCCGTTGATCGAGACCGGCAGGACGAGGAGAAACGAGATGATGGGCACGAAGACCACGTAGTACCGCAAGGGCACCTCCAGCCGGAAGGCAAGGCCAAGGGCCACGTTCACCAGGATGATGAGCCCGTTGAAGACCAGCGAGGCGAGAGCTGCCCGCCCCAACACGGGCCGGGAATAGGCGTCGAGCGAGGCGTAGAGCGCCCGGAGCCCCCGGCGGCGCACCAACCACGAGAGGCCGGGAACGCGCTCTTCAACCCACACGCGCCACCGGCGGTTCAGGAGCACGGCCAGCCCGGCTAAACTGCCCGCGGTCAGGAGAGCCAACCCCCAGATAACGGCCGGGGAGAGGCGGTCAGAGGCCCACGGCATCACGGCCACGCCCATGATGAAGAGCACGACAAGGCCGCTGGCCCGGTCGGCGATGACGCTGCTGGTCACGCGGGCCTCGACGTGGGGCAACGTGCCGGCGCCGGAGCGGCTCAGCTCGTAGACCTTGACCACATCGCCGCCGACGCCGCTGGGCAGAACCATGTTGAAGAAGGAGCCCACGAAGTAGAGATAGGCCAGGCGCCGCGTGGAAGCGGAGATGCCTTGGGCGCCCAGCAGAATGCGCCAGCGAACGGCGCGCACGAGGAGCGTGAGCATGTAGAGCCCGGCCGCGCCGGCAAGGGGTAGGAGGCGGGCCTGGCGCAGGGCGTGCCACGTCTCCTGCCACCCCACCGCGCGGATCAGCAGGCCCATCAGGCCCAAGCTCACGGCAATTTTGACCAAGCTGGAAAGGCGTCCGCGCACCGGGCGTGCTCCGCGTGTCTCACAGGATCGGCGGTGTACACAAACGTGTATTCTACGCGCTTTTGAACGGATGTCGAACGTGTCGCCACCGGCAGGCGAACCGGGCTCTGGCCCGTCACCAACCCGATGAGGTTTGGAAAAACCCCACGCATGGCTATAATCTTGGCAGCTTGAGAAAAATGGCACAAACGGTCAAGGCAAGAGCAGGGGGAGAACCGTGACCACCATCACATACGATCAGCCCAAGATCGGCCCGATACCCAAACGCAAGCTGAAGTTCGTGATCGGCGGCGTCGTGGCCTTGGTCTCCATCGCAGCCCTGATCGTCAACGGCCTGCTCAGCGCGAGCAACTACTACATTACTCTGGAGGAAGCTCTCTCCCAGGGCGACCGCCTGGTGGGCAAGGGCCTCCGCATCAACGCCGTCGTGGACAAGGAATCGGTGAAGTACGACACCCAGAACATCGTGCTCACCTTCGACCTGGTGGACGAGGCCGGCCGTCGGGTGCCGGTCGTCTACCGTGATGTGATGCCCGACCTCTTCATGAAGAGCGAGAGCGTGATCGTCGAGGGGCGGCTGAACGAGAACGGCGTCTTCGAGGCCGACCTCATCCTGGTCAAATGCCCCTCCAAGTACGAGGAGGCCATCGAGCCGGGCACTCAGCCCAAGTCCAACCCCATGCCCATCGATCCCTCGTTGATTCCTTCGTCAGGGTAAGCGAACACAGGAGGAGCAATGAGCAACATCGGTTACCTCAGCCTCTTGGGGGCGTTGGCCCTGAGCGTCTACGCCACGCTGGCCCTCTTCTTCGGGGCGCGCCGCCGGCTCCCCGAGCTCATCGCCAGCGGCCGGCGGGCGACCATCGGCATTGCCATCTTGAACGCGGTGGCCTTTCTGGCCCTCGAGTACTTGCTCATCGTGCAGGACTTCAACGTGGAGTACGTGGCCCGCCAGACCAGCATCGGACAGCCCCTCTTCTACACCATCACGGGCATTTGGGGCGGGCAGGAAGGGTCTCTGCTCTTCTGGGTGCTGCTCCTCTCCCTCTACACCTTGGGGGTGATGTGGGTCCACCGGGACGACGCGCCGGAGCTGATGCCCTACGTGCTTTCAGTGATGAACTTCGTGATGGTCTTCTTCCTCGTCGTGCTGAACTTCTCGGCCCCTCCCTTCAGGCGGCTCGACTTCGTGCCCGTGGACGGACAGGGGCTCAACCCACTGCTCCAGCACCCGGCCATGATCATGCACCCGCCGAACCTCTACGCCGGGTTCGTGGGCTTCACCGTGCCCTACGCCTTCGCCATGGCGGCCCTGCTCAGCGGCCGCACCGGGGCCACGTGGGTACGCCTCTCCCGCCGCTGGACCCTCATCGCGTGGATGTTCCTGGGGCTGGGCATGTTGTTGGGCGGCTGGTGGGCCTACAACGAGCTGGGCTGGGGCGGCTACTGGGCGTGGGACCCGGTGGAGAACGCTTCCCTGATGCCCTGGCTCATCGGCACAGCATTCCTCCACTCGGTGATGGTGCAAGAACAGCGGGGCATGTTCAAGGTCTGGAACATGCTGCTCATCATCTTGGCCTTCGTGCTCTCCATCTTCGGCACGTTCTTGACGCGCAGCGGGGTGCTCGACTCGATCCACGCCTTCGCGGTGAGCAGCATCGGCGTCTACTTCCTGGTCTTCATTGCCATCACGCTGTTGGGCTCCTTCATGCTCCTCTACGACCGGCTTCCCCTGCTGAAGAGCGAACGTGAGCTGGACGCCCCGCTCTCCCGGGAAGCCGCGTTCTTGGTCAACAACATCCTGTTCCTGGGCATCTGGTTCACCGTCTTCTGGGGCACGATGTACCCCATCATCAGCGAGCTGGTCACCGGCCGGCGCATCTTCGTGGGACCGCCCTTCTTCAACATGGTGGCCGGTCCCCTGCTGCTGGTCATGTTGGCCCTGATGGGCATTGGGCCCCTGCTGCCCTGGCGCCGCACCTCGTGGACTCACGCCAAGCGCCACGTGATCCCGCCCATCATCTTCGCCCTGGTGCTCATGGTCGTGCTGTGGCTGGTGGGCGTGCGCCGGTGGATCGTGGTGGTGGCCTACGGGGTGGTGGGCTTTGCGACCGCCGGCCACATCCTGGAGTTCTGGCGCGGGTGGCGGGCCCAGCGCGCGCGCAGCGGCTCTCACCCGGTGGCGGCCTTCTTCGAGCTCATTGCCAAAAACCGCCGGCGCTACGGCGGGTACATCGTTCACTTGGGCGTGCTCCTGCTCACCATTGGCGTCATCGGCTCCAAGTTCTACGAGCAGGTGGTGGACATCACCCTGGCGCCGGGCGAACGCACCCACGTGGGCGAGTACACGGTCCAGTTCCTGGAGGCCGAGGGGTCCCGCGACCAGATCAAAGAGCGCGTGGCTACCCCCCTCCACCTCTGGAAGGGAGAGCGCTTCCTGGGCACCCTGGTGCCCTCCCTGGACTACTACTTCAAAGTGCCCGGCGGCCAACGGGAGACCGAGGTGGCCGTGCGGTCCTCCCTCTTCGAGGACTTCTACGTGGTGCTCACGGGCGTGAACCGGGATGGCTCGGCCACGTTCAAGATCTTCATCAACCCGCTGGTCGCCTGGGTGTGGGCTGGCAGTCTGCTCTTGCTCTTCGGCACGTGGGTGGCTATGTGGCCTGACCCGCGCGAGGAGCGCATCCTGGAGCGCCTGCGCGCCCGCGAGGCGTCCCGCCGGTCGCTGTTGGGCACGTCGCAGGCGTGAGCCGGGAAAGGGGGAAGAACGGTGGAGACGTGGGTTTCCGTGCTGGTCGGCTTGGGCCTGCTCGCCGGGCTCGTGGGGTACGTGGTCCGGCCCATTCTGCGGGCCGGCCGGCAGCCGAGCGCCGAGCCGTGGCTTCCAGACCCGACGGACACAAGCACCGAGGAGCTGGCAGAGCTGCTCTTCCAGCGCGACGCCCTGCTGGCCGCGCTCCACGACCTGCAGATGGACCTGCAGATGGGCAAGATCGGCGAGGAGGACTTCCGCCGGCTGGATGCCCTCTACCGCGCGCGGGCCGTGGAGGTGCTGCGCCGGCTGGACGAACTCCAGGAAGGGGAGGCCGAGATCGCGCCGACGGAGGCGGCAGAACAGACGTGGGAGGCGTGGATCGAGCGCGCAGTGGAGCGGGCCCGCCAGGCCACATCCTCCTCCCCCACGTGATGTTGCGCGGTCCAACTCATGACAGCGCCGCCCCTCATTGAGGTTGAAGACCTCCACAAGAATTACGGCCTGCGCCGGGCCCTGCGGGGCGTCACCATGAGGGTGGCCCAAGGAGAATGGGTCACCCTCTTTGGCCCCAACGGGGCCGGGAAGACGACGCTGATCCACATCATCGCCACGCTGGTGCGCCCCTCGCGGGGCACCGTGCGCCTCCAAGGACACCCGCTCACCGGCGATTGGACCGAAGCCCGCCGTCACATCGGCCTGGTCTCCCACCGCAGCTTCCTCTACCCCGACCTCACCGCGGCCGAGAACTTGCGCCTCTACGCCCACCTCTACGACGTGCCGGACGCGGAAGCACGCATCCGTGCCCTGGCCGAACGGGTGGGGCTCGTCAAGCGGCTCCACGATCCCGTGCGCACCTTCTCGCGGGGCATGGTCCAGCGGCTCACCATCGCCCGCGCGCTGCTCCACTCCCCCCTGATTTTGCTGCTGGACGAGCCCTACACGGGCTTGGACGCCGGCGCCACGGCGTGGCTCACCCGCCTCCTCGGCCAGATGGCCCGCGAAGGCCACACCATTCTCATGGCCACCCACAACTTGGAGCAGGGCCTGGCCTTGTGCGACCGCGCCGTCATCCTGCACCGGGGCCGCCTCGTCTTCGACTCCCCCCGGCAGGCTCTCTCGACCGAGGAGTGGCAGGCCGTCTACCGCACTTACGTGGAGGAACCATCGTGAGGGCCTACTTGCGCAAGGCGTGGCTCATCGCCTGGAAGGACCTGGTGAGCGAGTGGCGTTCGCGGGAAATCTTCAGCATCATGGCGGTCTTCGCGCTGCTGACCATCCTCATCTTCAACTTCGCCCTGGAGCTCTCGTCGGTGAACCGCGTCGAGGTGGCCCCTGGACTGCTGTGGGTGACCTTCATCTTCGCCGGGCTTCTGGGGGTCAACCGCAGCTTCGCCCGCGAACAGGACCAAGGCAATTTGGCCGGCCTCATGATGGCGCCGGTGGACCGCAGTGCCATCTACCTGGGCAAACTGATCGGCAACTTGGCCTTCATCGCCAGCGTGGAGGCCGTGACGCTTCCCCTCTTCGCCGCCCTCTTCAACGTTGCCGTGCCCGTCTGGCCCCTAGCCGTGCCCCTCTTCCTGGGCACCTTGGGCTTCGCCATCATTGGCACCGTCTTCGCCGCCATGAGTGTGAACACGCGCCTGCGCGACGTGCTCCTGCCGGTGCTGGTGCTGCCCATCTTCGTGCCGGTGGTCATTGCGGCCGTGAAGGCCAGCAGCACTGCCTTCGCCCGCCGCTCGCTCCTCGAGGAGGCCCGCCACTGGCTGGGCCTGCTGGTCACCTTCGACGTGCTCTTCTTCACCCTCGCCATGTTGCTCTTCGACGTGATCCTCGAAGAATGAGGGGGCGTGGCGATGGAGTGGCCTCTACACGTGGAGCTCAGCGACGGGAGCACAGGCGTGCTGTATCCCATGCACCGGCGGGACGTGTGGCGGGCCGCGGCCGGCTTGGCCCGCCTCTCGCGGGAGGATGTCAACTTGGGTGTGGAACACGTCAACGTGGGCCGCGCGGCCGACCGGTACATGCGCACGCTCAACAGGCCCGGCTACCTGTACGTGTTGGCGGAGGTCGAAGGCCAGTTCGCCGGGCTCGCCTCAGCCCGGCCCGGGCGCTTCGGCCGGAAGGACCGCCACGTGGCCACGCTGAGCCTCTGGGTTTTGCCGTGGGCCCAAGGGCGCCGGCTCGGCTATTGGATGATGCGCGCTCTGCTGAGGTGGTGCCAGGAGAGCGGCTACGAGAAGGCCGAGTTGGAGGTCTTCGCCAGCAACGTGCGCGCCCGCCGGCTCTACGAGCAGTTGGGGTTTCAGGTGGAGGTGCGACAACGGCGGGCCATCAAATTGCCCGGTGGGAGGTACACCGACAACCTGATCATGGGGCGCTTCCTCCGCCCCCCGGAGTGATGCTCAGCCCGGGCTCACGTCCCGCGCCGGCGCAGGCGCCCAGCCAGGAGATGGGCCACGGCCCGGGCCTCCTCGAGCCCCAGGAGCGCGGCGAGCAGGGCGTACACGCCCACGCCCACGAGCGCCGGCACGGCCACGGCCACCAGCCGGCCGACGAGGCCGGCGACGACCATCCCCTCGAGCCACACCAGCGTGGCCGCAACCGCCACTCCCATGAGGAGCGAGGCCACTGCCGTCCTGCCGGCCATCGGCACGAGCCCCGCCAACACCTGAGCGCCCACGGCCCGGCGGGTCAACCAGAGCATGATGAGGGCGTGGCCCACCCACTGGACCGAGTTGGCCAACACGAGGGCCAACATGCCCAACACCCGCACGAGGGGCAGGGCCACGGCCAGGTAGATGCCCACGGCCACGGCGCCCACGGCGGCCGGCACCATCGTGTTCTGGCGAGCATAATACCCGAAGACGAGCACCTGGTCCACGGCCGCGAAGACCAGGCCGATGAGGTAGAGGCGCAGGGCCCGGGCTGTCCAGAGTGTGTCCACGGGCGTGAACTCGCCGTGCTCGAAGAGCAGGGCCACGATAGGGGTGGCCAACACGAAGAGCCCCACGGCCGCCGGCACGATGAGCACGATCACCATGCGCACGCCGGTGCGCAGCGTCTCCCGGTAGCCGTCACGCGCCTCGGTGGCCGCCAGGTGGGAGAGGTTGGGGAGCACGGCCAAGGAGACGGCCGTGGCCACCAAGCCCAAGGGAAACTGGATGAGCGTGGTGGCATACCGCATCCACCCGATGCTCTGCTCCCCCGTCGTCGAGGCCAGGCTGCGGTCGATCACGATGCCCAAGTGGCTCACCAGAAAGCCCAGGGCCACGGGCACGTACAGGCGCACGATGCGCCGCAGGGCCGGGTGATGCCAGTCGAAGAGCAAGGCCAGGCGCTGATCGCGCAGGTCGGGCAGCAGGATGAGCACTTGCCCCAAGGCGCCGGCCAACATGCCCAGCGCCAGCCCGTAGATGCGCTCGGGGCCGTCGAAGAGGCGGGAGAAGAGCACGGCGCCCACGATCAGCCCCAAGTTGTAGACCGCCGCGCCGAAGGCCGCGAAGGTGAACCGCTTGAGGGCGTAGAGGAGCCCCGTCAGCACGCCGCTCACGCCGAGCAGGAGCACGGCCGGCGTGACCAACCGGATCAGGCGCGCGGTGAGGGCCTGGAGCTCGGCGTCGAACCCGCTCACCAGCAGGGCTGCCAGCCAAGAGGCCGTCAGCTCCAGCACCACCACCAGCAGGGCCACCACGGCAGCCGTGGCGCTCAGGACCACGCTCACCAGGCGCCACAGCTCGTCGCGCCGCTCACGGTGCTCGCTGAAGACGGGCACCAGGGCCGAGCTGAGCAGGCCGCCGATCAGCATGTCGTAAATCATCATGGGGATGGCCGAGGCGGCCACGAAGGCGCTGTAGGCCCCGCTGCTGCCGAACTGGTTGGCGAAGACCGTCTCGCGCACCAGGCCCAGCACCCGGCTGGCCACGTTGCCCAGGCTGATGATGCCGGCAGCCCGCGCGATGTGACGGCGTTGGGGCACCGGGCGCCCCTGCTCCTCCAGCTGGCCGAGTGGCGATGTGTCCACAGTCATGTTAGGTCACTCAACGTCTTGCTTCGTTGCCGGCGCACGATGTGTTCGACCAGCGCGCTGCTCGAACGGCCCGGCACAGGGGGCACCAGGACCAACCGGATGCCCAGGGCCCGAACTACGCCCATTTCGGGCAGCGTGGCCGGCGAGTAGTCGCCCCCCTTGACGTAGACATCGGGGCGGAGGGCGGCCAGCATAATGGCCGCAGTGACGTGCACCAGGGGGAGCACACCGTCTACGGCCCGCAGCGCGGCCAGGATCCGCGCCCGCTCCTCCCAAGGCACGAACGGGCGTTGTCCCCCCTTCAATAAACGCACGCTCTCATCATCATTGACGCCCACCCAGAGCACATCTCCCCGGCGGGCGGCCTCTTCCAGCGTGTGCACGTGGCCCACGTGGAGCACGTCGAAACAGCCGTTGGTGAAGACGAGCGTGCGGCCTGCCCGGCGGAGTCGGCGGCGCTCCTCAAGGGCAGCCTCCCAAGTCAGCAGGCGGCTCATGGGCAGCGGGGCTCCTCAGCGGCGTGCAAGGCCGCCTGGGCGGCCAGTTCGGCGCGGGTAGGGGCGTAGTTGCCCAGCACTTGGAGCACAAGGCCGGCGGCCACGTTGGCCAGCCAGCACGCCCGGGTGAGGGGCAAACCGGCCAACAGCGCCAGGGCCAACACGGCCATGACCGTATCTCCTGCTCCAGTCACGTCGAAGACCGTTGCACGGCGCGGCGGGGGCCACTCGCCGTAGCCCTCTCCGTCCAACCACGCAATGCCCTCCTCCCCCAGCGTGACCACGACGGCGCCGGCGCGGCAGCGGGTGCGCAAGGCCGCCAACTGGGCTGCACGCCCCTCCCCTGCCGGGCGCAACGGCTCGCCCAGCTCGGCCTCGGCCTCGGCCCGGTTGCACTTGACCAGGTCGAAGCCGCGAAAACGGCTCAGCCCTCCTTGGGAGTCCACCAACAGCGGCAGGCCACACCGTTCCCGCAGGGCCACACAGTGGGCGATGAGCCCGTCGGTCACCACGCCGTTGCGGTAGTTGCTCACCACCACGGCCCCGGCCCCTGGTGCCAGGCGCGAGAGGCGCTCCAGCAGGGCGGCCTCCACGGCGCCGTCGAGGGGACGCCGGTCCACGTAATCGATGCGGGCCAGGTGCTGGCCGTGAACGAAGCTCCCCTCGGCAAGAATGCGGGTCTTGGTGGTGGTAGGGCGGGAAGGATCCACCACAAGGCCATCCGTGTTCACCCCGGCCGTGCGGAGGGCGTGCTCCAGCTCCTGGCCGGCCGGATCGTCGCCGATGACCCCAACGGCCACAGCGTGCCCCTCCAGGCGCGCGATGTTCACTGCCGGGTTGGCGGCCCCTCCCGGCACCACGTGACGGCGTGTGCGTTCCAGCACCGGCACGGGCGCCTCCCGCGAGAGGCGAGTGGCCCGGCCGATCAGGTATTCGTCGAGCATCAGGTCCCCAACCACGAGGACCGGCTGAACCACTGGGGGCAGCACGTGTTCCTCTCAGCGGTGCGGAAAGCTTCTCCTGCGGACGGGCCCACCTGCGTCGGACCCGAACGGCGCGTGTGAGATTCTACACCAGAAGGGAAACTTTGCGAAAAATCGCGGCCGAGGTATAATTGGGGGCAGGCGAGCCCCCGTAGCTCAGAGGATAGAGCACTGGCCTCCGGAGCCAGGTGCGCAGGTTCGAGTCCTGCCGGGGGCACCTTCTCGGGCGGCCCGGTGACTACGCCGGGCCTTTTTCATTGGCGTCGGCCGCTTTTGGCCTCCCCCGGGAATCGCGTAAAATAAAGGCCAAACACGGACAAGGCCCCCACCATGAACAAGGTGTTCGTCACCCGTCCCATTCCCCAGAGCGCCCTCGGCCGCCTACGACGTGAGGCCACCGTGGAGGTGTGGCCGGGCCCACAGCCGCCGCCCTACCAGGAACTCCGCCGGCACGTGGCCCCGTGTGACGGGCTCCTCTGCTTGCTCACCGACCGCGTGGACGCCGAGCTCATTGCCTCCGCCCCGAGGCTACGGGTCATCAGCCAGATGGCCGTGGGATACGACAACATAGACGTGGCCGCGGCCACGGCGCGGGGCATCCCCGTGGGCCACACGCCCGGCGTGCTGACCGAGGCCACGGCCGACCTCACGTGGGCGCTCATCTTGGCCACGGCGCGGCGTGTGCTGGACGGCGTGCGCTTCATCGAGGCCGGCCGGTGGACGACGTGGGACCCAATGGGCCTGCTGGGGCTGGAGCTCCACGGGGCCACGCTGGGCATCGTGGGGCTCGGGCGCATCGGGGCCGCCGTGGCCAGGCGGGCTGCGGGCTTCGGGATGCGGCTCCTCTACACCGGGCCCAGGGAAAAACCCGCCGTGGCCGCCGGCGTGGGCGCCACCTACGCCGATTTCGAGACCCTGCTGCGCGAGAGCGACGTGGTGAGCATTCACTGCCCTCTCACCCCGGCCACACGACACCTCTTCGACGCCCGTGCCTTCGCGCTCATGAAGCCGGGTGCCATCCTGATCAACACGGCCCGGGGCGGCATCGTGGACCATAAGGCCCTGCTGGACGCCGTTCGGGACGGCCACTTGGGCGGCGCCGGCCTGGACGTGACTGAGCCAGAACCCCTGCCGGCCGATCACCCTCTTATGGCCCAGGAGCGGGTGCTGATCACCCCTCACATCGGCTCGGCCACCGTGCGCACCCGCACTCGCATGGCCGAGATGGCCGTGGCGAACCTCCTGGCCGGCCTGCGGGGCGAGCCGCTGCCCCACTGCGTGAACCCGGAGGTCTACACCGGGTGATCAGCCGGAGCACAAGCGGAGGTTGGAAGCCCGTGGAACACCTGTGGAGCCCTTGGCGAATGGAGTACATCGTGTCGGAGAAGAAACCCGGATGCCCCTTCTGCCGAGCGCTGAGGGCCGGCGACGACAAGGCCGGCCACATCCTCCACCGCGGCACGCGCTGCTTCATCATCCTGAACAAATACCCCTACAACAACGGCCACCTGATGGTCCTGCCCTACCGCCACGTGGCCGAGCTCCACGAGCTCACGCCCGAAGAACGGCTCGAGCTCATCGATCTCGTGGAGCTCAGCATCCGCGCCCTGCGGCAGAGCTCCCGGCCCGACGGCTTCAACGTGGGCATGAACGTGGGCACGGCCGCAGGCGCCGGCGTGTTGGGCCACCTCCACATGCACGTGGTGCCCCGCTGGAACGGCGACACCAACTACATGACCGTGCTCAACCAAGTGCGCACCATTCCCGAGTTGTTGGAGCAGACGTGGCACCGGCTGAAGCCGGTGATCGAGGAGTTGGCCTCCTCCGGCCCGGAGTAACCCCCACGCCACTGTGTGGTTCCGGCACACCTCACCCCTTTTCCCGCTGTTCTCCTCCACAGGGATGGCGCCTCGGCCGTTTCAGCTTTCGCCGAAGTTTGGTATAATCCCGGCAGACGGCCCCAAGGGCCGATCAACCGCACATCACAAACCCGAAGGAGGGTAGACGGAGGCCGACTATGGACTTCTCGCTCACCGCAGAGCAGCGCATGATCCGGGACGTGGCCCGCGAGTTCGCCCAGCAGGAGATCGCCCCCGTGGCAGCCAAGTACGACGAGAGCGGCGAATTCCCCTTGGAGACGGTGCGCAAGATGGGCGAATTGGGGCTGATGGGCATCGAGGTGCCCGAGGAATACGGCGGCGCCGGGCTCGACACCGTGGCCTACGTGCTCGCCCTCGAGGAGATCAGCAGGGCCGACGCGGCCCACGGCACTATCATGTCAGTTTGCAACTCTCTCTTCTGCCACGGCTTGCTCCACTTCGGCACGGAGGCCCAGAAGCAGAAGTTCCTGGTGCCCGTCGCCAGTGGGCAGTGGATCGGCGCCTACAGCCTCACCGAGCCGGGCAGCGGCTCGGACGCGGCCGGAATGCGCACCCGCGCCGTCCGGGAGGGGGACGTGTACGTGATCGAGGGGCGCAAAAGCTGGGTCACCAACGGGCCGGTGGCCGATGCCATCGTGCTCTTCGCCGTCACCGACCCCGAGGCACACCCCCGTCACCGGGGCATCACCGCCTTCGTGATCGAGACCGACCGGCCCGGCTTCGTGCGCGGCAAGGTGGAGCCCAAACTGGGCATCCGCGCCAGCGCCACGTGCGAGTGCCTCTACGAGGGGTACCGCTGCCCGGCCGAGAACCGCTTGGGCGCCGAGGGCGAGGGGTTCAAGATCGCCATGAGCGTGCTGGACGCCGGCCGCATCGGCATTGCCGCCCAAGCCGTGGGCATCGCCCAGGCAGCCTACGAGGCCAGCGCGCGCTACGCCAAGGAGCGCTACGCCTTTGGCCGCCCCATCGCCGAATTCCAGGCCATCCAGTTCAAGCTGGCCGACATGGCCACGCGCATCGAGGCCGCCCGCCTCTTGACGCTCAACGCGGCCTTGGCCAAGGAGCGCAGCAAGAAGACGGGCGAGCGGTACACCAAGCTGGCCAGCATGGCCAAGCTCTTCGCCAGTGAAACGGCCATGTGGGTCACCCACCAGGCCGTGCAGATTCACGGGGGCATGGGATACTCCAAGGAGTTGCCCATCGAGCGCTATTTCCGTGACGCCAAGATCACCGAGATCTATGAGGGGACCAGCGAAATCCAGCGGCTGGTCATCGCGCGGAACGTGCTCAGGGAAGTGGGCCACGCCCTCTGAAGGCTGGGAGGGCGTATGGGGCACACGGGCAAGCCACCCACCACGCGCCGACAGGAGCGCCTCTTCATCTCCCCCTCCCTGGGACGGGAAAACGCGCTCAGCTATTGGTGGAAGACCGTTCACCCCCTGCGGGTGATGTGGAACTTCGCGTGGATTTATGCCGCCCGCTACTGCCCGTCCTTGGCCCTCAAGCGAGTCCTCCTGCGCCTGACCGGCATGAAGGTGGGCCGACACGTCTCCGTGGGGCTGGCCGTGGTCTTCGACATCTTCTTCCCCGAGCTCATAACCATTGGCGACAACACCATCATCGGCTACAATACGGTCGTGTTGGCCCACGAATTCACGGTCGGCGAGTGGCGCAAGGGCCCCGTCGTCATCGGGCGCGACGTGAGCATCGGCGCCAATTGCACGATCCTGCCGGGCGTGGTCATCGGCGACGGGGCCACGGTCTCGGCCATGAGCTTGGTGAACCGCGACGTGCCGGCCGGGGCCTTCGTGGGCGGCGTGCCCATCCGCGAGCTTGGGGCAAAAGAGGAGGCATCATGACACCACCCGATCCCAAAATCGAGGAACTCCGGCGGCGCAAGGCCCAAGCCCGCTTGGGCGGCGGCCGCGAGCGCATCGAACGGCAGCACAAGGCGGGCAAGCTCACGGCCCGCGAGCGCCTCGAGTTGCTGCTCGACGACAACTCCTTCCAGGAGATCGACATGTTGGTCGAGCACACGGAAACCAACTTCGGCATGGCCAGCAAACGCATTCCCGGCGACGGCGTGGTGACGGGATATGGCACTGTGGACGGCCGGCTGGTCTACGTCTACAGCCAGGATTTCACCGTCTTCGGCGGCTCGTTGGGGCGCGCCCACGCCGACAAGATCTGCAAGATCATGGACTTGGCCATGCAGAACGGCGCGCCCGTCATCGGCCTGCTCGACTCCGGGGGCGCACGCATCCAGGAGGGCGTGGTGAGCTTGGGGGGCTACGCCGACATCTTCCTGCGCAACACGCTGGCCAGCGGCGTCATCCCCCAGATCTCGGCCGTCATGGGGCCCTGTGCCGGCGGTGCCGTCTACTCGCCGGCCCTCACCGACTTCATCTTCATGGTCAAGAACACGGCCTACATGTTTGTCACCGGCCCCGACGTGGTGAAAACGGTCACCCACGAGCAGGTCACTTTCGAGGAGCTGGGCGGCGCCATGGTCCACAACCAAACCAGCGGCGTGGCCCACTTCGCGGCCGAGAACGAAGTCCAGTGCCTCGAAATGATCCGCACGCTTCTCTCCTACATCCCCCAAAACAACATGGAGGACCCACCTCACCAGACGCCCTTGGATGACCCCCTGCGCATGGAGGAGGAGCTGGACACCATCGTGCCCGACAACCCCAACAAGCCCTACGACATGAAGGAGATCATCCGGCTCATCGTGGACGAGGGCGAGTTCTTCGAGGTGCAGGAGCACTTCGCGCCCAATATCATTATCGGCTTCGCCCGGTTCAACGGGCGCGCTGTGGGCATCGTGGCCAACCAGCCGGCCGTGCTGGCCGGTGTGTTGGACATCAACAGCTCCACCAAGGCGGCCCGCTTCGTGCGCTTCTGCGACTGCTTCAACATCCCCATCGTCACCCTGGTGGACGTGCCCGGCTTCCTCCCCGGCGTGGCCCAGGAGCACGGGGGCATCATCCGCCACGGGGCCAAGCTGCTCTTCGCCTACGCCGAGGCCACCGTGCCCAAGGTGACCGTCATCGTGCGCAAGGCCTACGGCGGCGCCTACGACGTGATGAGCAGCAAACACCTGCGCGGGGACATCAACTACGCCTGGCCGTCGGCGGAAATCGCCGTCATGGGGCCGGAGGGGGCCGTCAACATCGTGTTCCGCCGCGAACTCGCCGAGGCCGACGACCCAGAACAGCGGCGGGCCGAGCTGGTGGCCGAATACCGCGAGCGATTCGCCAACCCCTACGTGGCCGCTGCCCGGGGCTACGTGGACGACGTGATCGAGCCCCGCCAAACGCGCCCCAAGATCATCAGCGCCCTGGAGATGTTGCAGAACAAACGCCTCACCAACCCGCCCAAGAAGCACGGGAACATGCCGCTGTAGCCCCTGGGGCTGAGGGAGTCACCTGCCATGGACGACTATCTTGACGCCCACGAGCGACATTGGATGGACGCCGAACTCCTGTACCATAACCAACGCTGGGCAAATGCAGATCACTTGTATGGTATTTCAGTGGAATGTGGTATCAAGGCACTGATGGAGGCTCAGGGAATGAACGTGCCGCGGCAACACCTGCCAACTATTGCGCAACATGTCCAGAGTTTTCAGTTCGGACAACAAGGACGCCACGCCCGAATTTACCAACTACCCAACTTAAACGCCTTCAATGGATGGAACATGAGCCAAAGATACTGGAATCAAGCCCACATTAACAGATGGCTTGTCCAACAGCGTCGCCAACAAGCAGAACAGATGCACAATATCATCACACAGGCTAGGAGAGATGGATGGATATCATAACTTTTGATGAAATTTTGCCCAAAGTTCGTGAAATTATAAAAAAATACGATAGCCTATTCTCTAAAATTCAACCAGTTGTAGTGAACCGAGACCTATTTGGACGAATCGGCCTCATTGTGGATGAGAAGTGGCACAATGAAAAGTCAATTCAGGCTCAACTGGAAAGCTTCGTTCATGATGTTGTTGAGGGCATAGGGCCTCACGCGCATCAGAGGGACAAATTCATTTTGTGGGCACATCTCGACATTGCACGGGAACACGTCCCCAAAATCCGGCTGGATTTCGGCGACAATGGCCCCGAAGTCTGGCTCGTTGATCGGCTAGCAGTGGAAGGGGATTGGACAACGCCACTGATGACTCCTGAGGCTGAACACACGTCTTCGTCAAGAGTCGCCTTCTACTCTCTCAAAGGAGGTGTAGGGCGCTCAACAGCGTTGGCCACAATTGCCTTTCACCTCGCCAAACAAGGGCACAGAGTATTGGCTGTAGACCTTGACTT